>Ga0310786_10012928_pt1 | contig 10309 bp, 6 predicted proteins | sample AusTroGonzalo_MG_FD_203881 | JGI IMG/M metagenome (GOLD analysis project Ga0310786, IMG submission 203881) | Bovine rumen microbial communities from tropical cattle in Woodstock, Queensland, Australia - Gonzalo_03 (v2) (version 2) | ecosystem: Host-associated > Mammals > Digestive system >... | reverse complement strand
GCATCGAGCTGGGTGATGTACTGGTGCACATAGGCCTGGACTTGTTCGTCGGACAGGGATAGTGCCTGCGCGGCCATCATACCGCCCTGGAGGGCGCGGGTCGCATTGAAGGTTTCGGAGCAGGAAGCGAGCATCAGCACGCCTGCTGCAAAGGCTAGAAGACGTTTCATGATACCGCAAATATAAACAATTCTTCATAAAAATGATTATCTTTGTGGTAGTTATTTAAGGAGTTTCGTATGAAGATCATCATCGAAGGAGCCGGACAGGTGGGATCCCACCTCGCGAAGATGCTCAGCCACGAAGGCGGAGACATCACCGTCATCGACGACAACGAAGTCCGGCTGCAGCGGCTCACCGCCGTGGCCGACGTCGTCACCGTCCTCGGCGACCCCTCCTCCATCACGGTCCTCAAGGAAGCCGGCTGCCACAAGGCGGACCTTTTCATCGCGGTCAACCCCACCACCACCCAGACCGTGAACATCGTCAGCGCCCTGCTGGCGAAACGGCTCGGTTCCAAGCGCGTCATCGCCCGTATCGACGACGAGGCCTTCCTTCTCCCGGAGAACAAGCTCATGTTCAAGGACATGGGTATCGACATGCTCTTCTTCCCGGAAAAGATCGCCAGCGACGAAATCATCGACATGCTCAAGCATACCGCTTCCACGGACTCGATGGACTTCGCCCGCGGAAAGCTCCAGCTGGTGGTGTTCCGCCTGGACGACGACTCCCCCATCCTGGACATGAAGGTCGCCGAATTCACGGCGGCGATGACGGCGGCATCGGCCCAGGCCCAGCTGCGCATCATCGCCATCGCCCGCAAGGGTGAGACCATCATCCCGAAGTTCGACACCCGCTTCGCCTACAACGACCACTTGTACATCATCGCCAAGCGCGAGGGTATCCCCGCCATCCTCAAGTTCCTCGGAAAGGACAACATCGAGGTGGACAAGGTCATGATCCTCGGCGGCAGCGAGATCGGCGAGATGGTGGCCGCCCAGCTCGCACGGCAGCAGCTGGATTCGGTGAAGATCATCGACATCGACAAGAACCGCTGCCGGGAGCTTACCGAGAAGCTGCCCTCCGACGTGATGGTCGCGAACGGCGACGCCCGTAACTCCGACTTCCTCGTGGAGGAAGGCATCCGGGAGTACGACGCCGTGGTGGCCTGCACCGGCAACGACGAGGCGAACATCCTCTCCTGCGTGGTCGCGAAAAAGTTCGGTGTCGCCCGCACCGTGGCGCAGGTGGAGAACCTGGAATACGTCCGTCTCGCGGAAGACATGGGTGTCGATGTCGTCATCAACAAAAAACTCATCACGGCGGGCCGTATCTTCAAGTTCACCCTCTCCGATAAGGTCCGTTTCGTGCGCTACATGAGCGGTACGGACGCCGAAGTGCTGGAATACACCGCCGCCCCCGACTCCAAGGTCACCCGGGGCGCCCTGAAGGACATCGACTTCCCGCGCAACGCCATCATCGGCGGCGTTATCCGCGGCAGCGAATCCTTCATTGCCGTGGGCGACACCCGCATCGAACCCTACGACCGCGTGGCCGTCTTCGCTCTGCCCGACACGGTGAAGGAGGTCGATAAATTCTTCAAATAGAGCGTAATGGCCTACGAACAGATACTCGTCCGCATCACCGGCAAGGACCGGATCGGACTCACCGCCGCCTTCATGGAAATCCTGGCCCGCCACGACGCGCAGGTGCTGGATATCGGCCAGGCCGACATCCACTCCTCGCTGTCGCTGGGCATCCTTTTCCGCATCGACGAGAAGTACTCCGGGCAGGTGATGAAGGATCTCCTGTTCAAGACGACGGAACTGGGCGTCCAGATTGGTTTCGAGCCGATTCCGGACAAGGACTACGAGGAATGGGCCGGACGGCAGGGCCGGACGCGCTACATCCTCACCGTCATCGGCCGCAGCCTGTCCGCCGCGCAGATCGAGGCCGCGGCGAAGATCATCGCCGAGCAGGGGCTGGACATCGACTCCATCAAGCGTCTGACCGGCCGGCTGAGCATCGCCCATCCCGAGCGCAACGTCCGTTCCTGCATCGAGTTCTCCCTGCGGGGCGTTCCCAAGGACAAGAAGGCCATGCAGAAGGATCTGATGCACCTGTCCGCCGAAATGGGCATGGACTTCTCCTTCCAGCATGACGATATGTACCGCCGGATGCGCCGCCTGATCTGCTTCGACATGGACTCCACCCTCATCCAGACCGAATGCATCGACGAACTGGCCGAACGGAACGGCGTCGGGGACCAAGTCCGGGCCATCACGGAATCCGCCATGCGCGGCGAAATCGACTTCAAGGAAAGCTTCACGCGTCGCGTCGCCCTTCTTAAAGGTCTGGACGTCAGCGTGATGCAGGACATCGCCGAGCACCTTCCCATCACTGAGGGCGCGGACCGTCTGATGTCGGTCCTCAAGACCTACGGCTACAAGATTGCCATCCTCAGCGGCGGTTTTACCTACTTCGGCGAATACCTGCGGAGGCGTTTCGGTATCGATTATGTCTATGCCAATGAGCTCGAGATCGGCGAGGACGGGAAACTCACCGGCCGCTATGTGGGCGAAATCGTGGACGGCCGCCGAAAGGCCGACCTCCTGAAGCTCATCGCCCAGACCGAGCACGTGAACCTCGCGCAGACCATCGCTGTGGGCGACGGCGCCAATGACTTGCCGATGCTTTCGGAAGCCGGCCTCGGCATCGCCTTCCACGCGAAACCGCGCGTGGTGGCCAACGCCAAGCAGTCCCTCAGCACCATCGGCCTGGACGGCGTCCTGTACTTCCTGGGCTTCAAGGACAGCAACCTGGGCGAGCAAGGGAAGATGTAGCCTTCGATGAGACCTAAACTTCTGACCTTCTTAACCTTCCTGCTCGCGGCATCCCTCCTGCGGGCACAGCAGACGCACGTAGACGAGGTGTCCATCGACACGCGCGCCACCTTCCACCAGCAGACGACGGACGGCGTATACGACTCCCATTTCCAGGGAGACCACCTGAATCTGCACATCAAAGGCCAACTCACTGACAATCTGACTTTTCGGGTACGGCAGCGGCTGAACAAAAAGGTCGATGAGAAGAATCCCTTCAATGCCACGGACTTCCTGTGGCTGAAGTGGCAGGCAACGCCCAAATGGTCCTTCACGGCCGGAAAGCAGGCCATCCTTATCGGCGGTTACGAAATCGATTCCGCCCCGATCGACGTGTACTACTACGGCGCTTTCAGCAGCCGCCTGTACCAGTATTACGCCTTTGGCGCCACCGCTACTTTCACGCCCGCACCCGGGCAGGACTTCTCCCTGGAATTCTGTCCCTCCCCCATTTCGCCCGGCACGCAGGACGCCTATTCCTACAACCTGTACTGGAACGGGCACATCGGCCCGGTCTGGAAGACCACCTGGAGTTTCAATTACGTCGAGGACGAACTGCACCGGAAGATGAACTGGATCGTGCTGGGTAATAAGTTCTTCCTGGGGAACCTGGTCGTGGACGTGGACTATATCAACCGGTCCGCCTTCGGCCAGCCGCGGTTCTTCTTCTCGGACTGGACCGTCATCGGCAAAGCCATCCTCACCCTGGGAAAATGGAACCTCTGCACCAAGGTGGGATATGAGAAAAATGCCGCGGAGAACGTGGACCCCGACGGCATTTCCTATGATCTCGTGCTGCCCGCCGGTAACGACTATCTGTACGGCGGCTGCGGCGTGGAGTATTTTCCCTTAGGCAACGACCTTCTCCGTCTTCACGCGGTCTATTTCCGTGACAATCACGACCGGGTGAACAACTTCGACATCGGCATCACCTGGCGGTTCAATCTTTACAAGCGCTGAACAAAGTCTCCTTGAAGATTTCCGAGACCGTGGGATGCGGGAAGACGACTTCCTTGAGCTGCTCCACGGTCATTTTCTGTTCGATGGCGATGCAGGCGCCCTGGATGATTTCCGAGCAGGGATTGCCGAGCATGTGGACACCTAACACCCTGTGGGACTGAGCATCCGCGATGACTTTGCATAAGCCCTCACCACGCTCGTTCTCCGCCACGAAACGGCCGGAGAAAGCCATGGGCAACTTCAAGGCGAAATAGTCCAGGCCCTTCTTCGCCGCCTCGGCTTCGGTCAGGCCGGTGCCGGCCACTTCCGGGTTCGTGTACACCACGCCCGGGATGGCGTCGTAGCGCATCCGGTCCTCCTTTCCAAGGATATTGTTCACGGCGACTTCGCCCTCGCGGGAAGCGGTATGGGCCAGCATGGAGAAGCCGGTCACGTCACCCGCGGCATACACGCCGGGGACGTCTGTGCGCATGTGATCATCGACCTTGATGCCATAGGGACGACCGGCAGGATTAAGGGCGAGTTCAATGCCGATGCTCTCGAGGCCGATGTCCTGGAAATTGGCCCTGCGGCCCACGGAAACGAGGATTTTGTCTCCCTGGGCCCGGCAGGTGTTCCCTTCCGGATCCTCATAGACGACCTCGTTGCCTTCCACGGCGACGACCTTGCAGCTGAGATGGAATTCGACGCCCTTCTTCTCGTACTGAGCCTGGAGCATCGCGCTGATTTCGTCGTCCAGCGGGCCCAGAATCTTCGGGAGCATCTCCACCACCGTCACCTTCGTGCCGATGGAGTTGAAGAAACTCGCGAACTCCATGCCGATGACGCCGCCGCCGATGACGACGAGCGACTCGGGCTGTTCCTCCAGGGCGAGGATTTCCCGGTTCGTGACCACGGTGCCGCCAAGGCCTTCGCGCAGGCCCGGAATCGGCGGGACCGCAGCCTCGGATCCCGTGCAAATCAAGATGTTACGGGAGGTATAGGTCGATTCTCCCGCGGCGATGTCGAAACCATCGGCACCCTTTCCCGAGATGACCGCAGCCTCCTTCACCACCTCCACGGCGGCATTCTTCATCTGGACGCGCACGCCGCCGACGAGCTTCTTCACCACCTTCTGCTTGCGCTTGAAGATGGCGCCGAAGTCGATGGAGGAGCTGTCGACATTCACGCCGTATTTGTCGGCGTGGCGGGTATAGTCATAGACCTTGGCGCTGTACAGCAGCGTCTTGGTGGGGATGCAGCCTTCGTTCAGGCACACGCCGCCCAGTTCCTTCTTCTCGAAAAGTATGACGGAAAGGCCGGCGGTGCCGGCGCGTTCTGCGGCCACATAGCCGCCGGGGCCTCCCCCGATGACAGCAAGATCGTACATGTTTCAGACAATAGGTTATGAATACAAATTTACGCCGATTTATGACAAAAAAAGCGTTTTCGAAATGAAAATCTTCGTATTTTTGGAGAAAACCACATACCTATGAAACGCATCCTCCTCCTGGCCGGGCTCCTTCTCGCCGCCTGCGCCCCGAAATCCGACATGGACAAGTATATCGACAGCCTGATGGGCCGAATGACCCTGGAACAGAAACTGGGGCAGCTGAACCTCCATTCCGCGTCCGGTTTCGTCGCCGGATCGAAGCTCAACGACGAGGATGCGAACGTCCAGGCCGTCCGCGACGGGAAGCTGGGCGGCATTTTCGGCAGTTCCGATGTCGAGTATCTCCGCCAGATGCAGCAGATTGCCCTGGAGTCCGGCGCCGGTATACCTCTGATTACGGGCATGGACGTCATCCACGGCTTCCAGACGGTGTTCCCGATCCCGCTCGCCCTCTCCACCTCCTGGAATCCGGACCTCGTCGAACGGGCGGCACGCATCGCCGCCACGGAAGCATCGGCCCATGGCATCAACTGGGTGTTCAGCCCGATGGTGGACATCTGCCGCGATGCCCGCTGGGGCCGGATCGCGGAAGGCGGTGGTGAGGATCCGTTCCTGGGCGGTGAGCTTGCCAAGGCCTATGTGCGTGGTTATCAAGGTACTGACGGCGTATATGACGACCACGACGTGATGGTGTGTGTCAAGCATTATGCGCTGTACGGCGCGGCGGAGGCCGGTCGTGACTACAATTCCGTGTTCCTGAGCCGCCAGGAGGCCCTGAACGGCTACATGCGGCCGTATCAGCAAGCCGCCTACGCGGGAGCCGACAGCTACATGAGTTCCTTCAACGAGTTCGAGGGCATCCCTGCGTCGATGAACAATTACCTCATGAACGAACTCCTCCGGGATACCTGGGGCTTCAAAGGATTCATCGTCAGCGACTACACGGCGGTTTCCGAACAGATTGCCCATGGTATCGGCGACCTGCAGGAGGTTTCCTCCCGGTCTCTCAAGGCCGGCCTGGACATGGACATGAATGCCGATGGTTTCGTGGGAACGCTGGCCCAGTCCCTCAAGGAAGGCCGCGTGTCTCAGGCCGATATCGACAGGGCCTGCCGCCGCGTCCTGGAAGCCAAATACAAGCTGGGCCTGTTCGAGGACCCGTTCAAGTACCTGGATCCTTCCCGCGCCGCGAAGGAGAGCTATACGCCGGAGCATCTCGCCGCCGCCCGGGAAGCAGCCCGCGAATGCATGGTGCTGCTCAAGAACGACGGCGTACTTCCGCTCAAAAAGGAGGCCCGCGTCGCCGTCGTGGGGCCTTTGGCCAAGAACGCTTCCGCCATGGCCGGATGCTGGTCCACCGGCGGTCACAGCAACGAATGCGTGACGCTCTATGACGGTATCGCGGAAGTCGCCCGTTCCGCCTCCTACGCAGAAGGAAGCTGGCTGTTCAAGGACAAGGAACTGGAAGAGACCATCCTGTTCGGGATGACGAAGAGTTTCATGCCGGGATTCCAGACTCCGGCCACACACACCGTCCCGCAGGAGCGGCTCGTCGCCGAAGCGGTCGCCAAGGCTCGTCAGGCCGATGTCGTCGTCGCCTGCGTAGGCGAGACGGACGCTTTCAGCGGCGAGGCTTCCTCCCGTTCCGACATCTCCATCCCCGACGCCCAGGTCGAGCTTCTCAAGGCGCTGAAAGCCACCGGGAAACCCGTCGTGATGGTCCTCGTGACCGGCAGGCCGCTCACGATCGAGTGGGAGAACGACAATATGGACGCCATCCTGAACGTCTGGTGCCCCGGCTCCGAAGGCGGCCACGCCGCTGCGGACATTCTGTTTGGCGACGTGAATCCTTCCGCAAAACTGACGACTTCCTTCCCCCGCAATGTCGGCCAGCTGCCGCTGTACTACAACCATAAGAATACGGGCCGTCCCCATGGAGAGAACGACCCGTTCACCAAGTTCCAAAGCTGCTATTTCGACGTCCTCAACGGACCGCTCTATCCCTTCGGCTATGGCCTCAGCTATACGACTTACGAATACAGTTCCGTCACCCTAAGCGCATCGGAAATGCCCGCAAAGGGTTCCATAACAGCCTCTGTCACAGTCACCAACACCGGCGACCGCGACGGCGACGAAATCGTGCAGCTGTACATCCACGACATCTACGCCACCTCCACCCGGCCGGTCAAGGAACTCAAGGGATTCCAGAAGGTCCATCTAGCAGCAGGACAGTCCGCGCAGGTGGATTTCACCATCACTGCAGACGAACTGTCCTACTATGATCACGAGCTGAGCTGGGTGTGCGAGCCCGGGGACTTCGACGTCTTCATCGGCCCGGACTGCCAGCGGGGCGCTTCCGCCCGTCTGACGGTTACTGAGTAACCGGGGCAAGCACGTTGTGCACCGGCCAGGACTGCGCCTTCTTCATCTTGTACGGAGCCTGGGCGCGGATGTCGGAGACATTGGCGCCGAACATCACCTGGTAGTTACCGGCGGGGGCTTCCCAGGCGCTCTTGGCCTCGTTGAAGGAAGCGATGCTGTAGTTATCGACCTTGACGGTCACGGTCTGGCTCTCGCCGGGGGCGAGGAGCTTCGTCTTGGCGAAGGCCTTGAGCTCACGCTCGGGCTTCTCCAGGCCGCCTTCGGGGGCATGGACATAGACCTCGACGACTTCCTTGCCGGCCACCTTGCCCTGGTTGGTCACGGTGACGGAAGCCTCAAAGCCGTTGGCCGTCGCCTTCACGACCGGCTTGGAATACACGAAGTAGCTGTAGCTCAGACCGAAGCCGAACGGATAGGAAACCTCGACACCGTTCGTGGTGAAGTGACGGTAACCCACCCAGATATCCTCGGCATAGTCGGTGTAGTCCACATCCTTCTGGAGCCGGCGCTGGCCGCCGAAACCACCGAAGCCGCCGAAGCCGCGGTTACCCGCATTGTTGTAGTTGTACGGGAAGTTGGCGGAGGACGGGTGGTCCATGAAGTTCATGGGGAAGGTCATCGGGAGCTTGCCGGACGGGTTCACCTTACCGGTGAGGACGTCGGCGACGGCATTCGCACCTTCCTGGCCCGGGGACCAAGGGAGGACGATGGCGTCGACCATGTTCTTCCAGGAAGCGGTCTCGATGACACCGCCGATGTTCAGGATCACGACCACCTTCTTGCCGGCAGCGTGATAAGCGGTGCTCACGTCACGGAGGAGTTCACGCTCGGTGTTGGTGAGCTCGAAGTCGTCAATCTGCTTGCGGTCAGCACCTTCACCGGCGTTGCGGCCGAAGACGATGACGGCGACGTCATTGAGCTGCGCCTCGTTCTCGATGGCGGCGGCGGGAATGGCGATCTCGGCGAGCTTGCGACGGCTGAACCAGGAGAAGGTCGTGCCGTTGAGGGCCGTCTGCGCCTTGTCATAGGCGATGAAAGCCTTGTAGTATTCGGCCAGGTTCTGGTCCAGGGTGAAACCGGCGTTCTCCATGGCGTCCTGCATGTTCACGACATAGGCTTTGTTCACGTCACCGGAACCGGTGCCGCCGGCGACGAAGTCGATCGCGGAGATACCATAAAGGGCAACCTTCTCATTCCCCTTGAGCGGAAGGGCTTCCTTCTCGTTGCGGAGGAGAACGATGGACTCGCCGGCGGCCTTACGGGCCACGGCGGCATGGGCCTTCAGATCCGGCTTATTGCTGTACTTGTAGCCGCGGAAGTGAGGAGTGCGGACGATGTAGTTGAGCATGTTACGGACGTTGCGGTCCAGTTCCGCCTGGGAGATAGTACCGTCCTGGACGCCCGCGATGATGCGGTCAATCTCGTTCTGGTTGCCGGGCTCCATCAGGTCGTTGCCCGCCTTGGCGGACTTCACGGTGCCGGCCTTGTTGCCCCAGTCGGTCATCACGATGCCCTTGAAGCCCCACTCGTCGCGGAGGACGGTGGTCAGGAGGTCGAACTTCTGCTGGGTGTACTCGCCGTTCATCTGATTGTAGGAGGACATCACGGTCCAGGGATCGGACTCCTTCACGGCGATTTCGAAGTTCTTCAGGTAGATCTCGCGGAGGGCGCGCTGGCTGATGCGGGCGTCGTTCTCGTTGCGGTTCGTCTCCTGGTTGTTGGCCATGTAGTGCTTGATGGAGGTGCCGACGCCGTTCGACTGGATGCCGCGGACATAGGCGGCGGCCATCTTGCCGGACAGGAGCGGGTCCTCGGAGAAGTACTCGAAGTTACGGCCGCACAGCGGGTTGCGGTGGATGTTCATGCCCGGGGCGAGGAGGACGTCCACGCCATATTCGAGCACTTCGTTACCCATCGCCTTGGTCACGTCCTCCACGAGGGCGATGTCCCAGGAGCTGGCGAGGAGGGTTCCCACCGGGAAGCCGGTGCAGTAGAAGGTCGCGTCGGTACCCTGGCGGGTAGGCTGGATGCGCAGGCCGGCGGGGCCGTCGGCGAGGACGGTGCCGGGAATGCCCAGGCGCTCGATGGGACGGGTGTTGCCGGCCGCACCGGGCACCTGCCAGGCCGTGCCGGAGGTGACGCCGTTCACGACGGCGGCACGGGCGCCGCCCACGAGCAGCGTGGCCTTCTCCTGGAGGGTCATCGCCTTGATAACGTCTTCGATGTTGTCCTTGGTCAGCTGCGGCTGCGCGGCGGCGGCAAGGGCCAGGCTCAGCGCGGCGACGGTCATCAGAAATTTCTTCATATACAGTGATTGGTTTTAAGGTTGTTTCAGTGTCAGCAAAGATAAGACATTTCCTCAGGACGGTCTTTCCCTCCTGTCCAAATGTTTGTTAAGATGTAAATTCGTCCTTCCCTTATAGCGAAAGGTCCAGCACCTGCTTCCCCGGCTTGTACGGAATGAAGGCCTTGCCGCCCTTTCCTGTCTGGCGGATCGTGATGTCGTATTCGGCGTCACGGAAGCGACGGTGGACACGGTATGTGCCGATGGGAATGCAAGGCTCGACGAGCAGGCCGTCGAACTGCGGCTTGATGCCCAGCAGGGCCTCGCTCACGGCTTTCCAGGTCCATGCGGCCGTGCCGGTGAGCCAGCTGTTCTTGCCTTCGCCGGGCTTCTCGGCGTCCTTGCCCGCGACCATCTGGCAGAAGACGT
>Ga0310786_10012927_pt1 | contig 10310 bp, 6 predicted proteins | sample AusTroGonzalo_MG_FD_203881 | JGI IMG/M metagenome (GOLD analysis project Ga0310786, IMG submission 203881) | Bovine rumen microbial communities from tropical cattle in Woodstock, Queensland, Australia - Gonzalo_03 (v2) (version 2) | ecosystem: Host-associated > Mammals > Digestive system >... | reverse complement strand
GGTGTAATTGGAGGATTGGAGGATTGGGGGATTGGGGGATTGGAGGATTGGGGGATTGGGGGATTGGAGGATTGGAGGATTGGGGGATTGGAGGATTGGGGGATTGGGGGATTGGGGGATTGCGGGATTGGAGGATTGGGGGATTGGGGGATTGGGGGATTGGAGGATTGGGTGTTCGACGGTGTGACCGTCAACGGAAAAACGGATCGACATCTCCTTCATTCTACATTTTTCATTTTCAATTTTACATTTGTCGCCGTCGCCAAATGCGACGGCGACGTGTACCTCCGCCTCGCGCTTGTCGAAGTCGCCGCGTACCCAGGCGTCGTCGATGTATGTCTGCGGCGTGGCCTCCAGCTCCAGCGGACGCAAGATGCCGCCGAAACAGGAAACCGCCTCGGCGGTGCCGAGCTTGGACGGCGCGGCGTTGGAGACCTCGACCACGAATTTCGCCGGCTTGCCAGGCTCCACGAGATCAGTAATTTCAAACTTCCTTGTGGCGCAATAGTCGAAGACGTGAGCAACCGGCACGTCATTCACCCAAAACCAACCCTGACATCCCACGCCACCAATCTTCAGCCAAATGCGCTTCCCCTTCCACGCCGCCGGAATCTCGAACGTGCGGCGGTACCAGCCGTCGCCCGTGAAACTGTGCTTGAGCGGAAAGCAGCTCTCATAGCCGGCGTAACAACAGCGCTTTGTCGCCGGAACCGCCTCGCCTACGCCCTGCGACTCCCATGTGCCAGGCACGTTGATCTTGCGCTCGTTCGGCCACGACTCCTTGAACGGACGCAGGTTGAAGAACTGCGAACGGTCGGCGACGAATCCGCATGTGGCAAATGTCCATTCGCCGCCAAGATCAAGGATTGTCCCCTCGGCAGTACCGCAGACGGGATCGACCACGGCCAGATGCGGTTCGCGGCCACCCCACTCCACGTTCCCCATGCCAAGCGCCTGCAACGCAAGCGTGGCAAGCGCCACGCTGATAGCCCCCTTACGTGTCGCCATTGAATTATGCATACTCTTCTCCTTTCAATTGTAGCGGCGCATCTTGGATTTTTGCGATGGCAATCTTCTTGACACGCAAGATCAGCGCTGAGGCTTTGGAATACCGGCCTCGGCGAAGATACCGTTGAGGAGTCCCTGAAGAAGTGTACGGTTGCCGTGGTGCGGCACAGACGTGGTGCGGCCCGAGGTAGGATGCGTCCAGATGAAGTGACTGCCCCTGGTACGCACGTGGACAAACCCATTCGCGCGCAGATAGGCTTCAACCTGAGCAGCGGTGAGGGGCTTCATGCGAGAGCCGCGGACGTGATTGAAGTTGGCACGGGTTTTACGCGCCCCATGAGCCACTCGAGCTTGGCTTCAAGCCAACCCTGCGCCGCTTCAACAATGTTGGCGCGCACTTCGTCAAGAGTGTCTCCCTCGGTGAGACATCCAGGCATAGCCGGAATCTCCGCCCAGTACCGACCGTCTTCTTCATGTATGACAGGGCGAAACATCTCTATAGTCTCATTGTCATTCATGGCGCGTATTGTATCATAAAGGGTAGAGATTTCAAAGTGTGTGTCGCGACACCCCGCTTCGCGACACCTCGGTTTTGCCGGACAATTTATGGGCGGGTTAAGTGCGCGTTGAAGGCTCCACAGGCGTCAGCGTCGTAGTTCGTCAATGACGCCATTCAGAATCGCCCCGCCCCCGTATAGGTTCGTCATTCAGCCAAGTGCGGCAGCAAGGAGGTCGATCCCCTCAAGATTCGTCTTGTTGGACGACTCCTGGCAGTCGGCCCACGGTGCCATCATGAAGCCTTTCAGATGTTCCGGTGAAATGTTCTCACGGCAGAACTTCACAAGTCCTGCAATGCTGTTGTTCACAGCAGGGCCTTCCTTCTTGTACCGCTTCGATTTCCAGTTCGACCCGCACGGCACCTGATCAAAGCCGGCCTTGTCAAGCGTCTCGAACAACTTGAGTATCGTGTAGTCCCGTTTCTTCGGATCAATCTTCGCCAGGTCGAACCCTTCCAGGTCAGAGTAGTACCAGTTGCTCTGCAAGACCTGCTTCGGACACTTCTCCAGAAAATCCTTGTTGTCCCAGCCGTAATCGCTCCACATCCACGGGCGCATTCCCGTCGCCTCGACGGTCTTCACGAACCAGAGGAAATCATGCCACCACACCTCGCCGTCGCGCACGCACCTAAAGCCGTACTGGTATTTGACGACTTCTTCGTCGTAGCCGATGTGGAGGAAGCGCGGATGGTCGAACATCTCCGCCGTATCCTTTATGACATCGCTGCACACCTGATAGTACAAACGGGTCGTGACCATGCGCGAATATTCGCCTAACCACGCATCGTGCCCCGTGGAAAAGTTGAGCTTCGGGATCGGCTCAAGTCCCAACGCCTTCAGCCGTCGCACCTCGCCGCGTATCCAGTCCGGCGAACGCGAGCCCGGCAGCGCCAGTTCCGGATGGCTCGGATAGACGGGGAACTCGCCGAGGTCGATGATGACCATGTTCATCTTCTTAGCGACCATGTCGTCCACCAGCGTGTTCCACGCCTTGTCGCTGAACTTCACCTTGTCGTTGCAGATCCGACTGTGGGCGAGCGGCCCCTTGATGTCCGGCGGCAGGGACTCGCCCCACATGTTCAATCCCCAGTGCAGCAGCACGGAGCGTATCTCGTCCGGTTTATTCGCGAATGCCGGCGCGGCGGCAAATGCGGTAGCGCCGGTCAGAAAACCTTTTCGTGTCATATCCATAATTCTGCTTCCCTACGCAAATCACGACTACCGAACGATGAGGCGTGAGCCGGGACCGGTTAACGTGAGGTAACCCTCGGCATCGAGCCACAGACGCTTGTTGTCGCTCGTGCGGAGACGGACGCGCTGCGCCGTGGTCAGACCGTCCCGCGTCGTGCCGAAACGGATGGATTTTTCGGCGAAGCCCGTGACGACAACCCTATCTGTGGCCGCGCCCGTCCATGTCGCCGCGCTGGAATCGGCGAACGTCAGCGTCGCGCCCTCACCGAGATTGATGCCTCCTCCGTTTTCGCCGACCGTAAGGACGCCGAGGCTGTTCGTCGTACCGTCCGCCACCGCAAGCGTACCGCCGTCGATGGTGTATGGGCTCGTAGACGCCGCCAGCGACGAGGCATTGAAAAGCCATGTGCCGCCCTTGAGCAGCGTCGGCGTATCGCCTACGTCATACGCTGCATTAAGTTCCATCGTGCCCGCGCCCGTCTTGTACACGCCAAGCACGTCCGGCTCGCTCGTATTGCGGTTGATCACGCCGTTCATGACGAAGTCGCTTGCAGAAGTCCCCGTAACGTCGCTGACGGCGAACGTCACCGTGTTGCCACCGGCATCGGTTTCCTTCATGCCCCAGATGCTAAGCGGGAGATTGAACGTCGAAGTACTCGTGCCACGCACCGTCCAGATCGCGTCCTGCTTGTATCCCGCGCGGACCATGTCTGTGCTGCGTATCTGCGCCGAATGAAAATCAACGTTACCAGAGAATGTCGGGAGATTCAAGACAAGCTGTCCTGTAGGCGCAGACGGAACGTCATAGGCACGAAACTCGCCGCCCAAGATGTCAACGCGCTGCTGGAAGCCCAGCCCCCAATAGGTCTGCTGCCTGAAAACACCACCTTCCTCTATGTAGATCAGCGCTCGGTCTTCCACCCACATGACCTCTGTGCTGTTCTGCGATTTGCGTTGAATGACCTCTCCGCCGTTCTTGATCCGCAGAAGCCCGTCGGTATAGGGCAGCACGTGCCCATTGCCCGGAGAAGGATTATAGCGCATCTTCGTATTGTCCGTGCCCTTGACGATCAGCTGCGCCCTGCAACCCGGCGCAGAAGTCGCACCAGCCATATTGCGGATGCCAGGATAGTACCCCATCGTCACATGCCTGACACGAGTCTCATATTGGAACGCAAGCGTAGGATTATGCACGCCGTAGTTGCCTTCGGAACCAGTCGTTGACAGGGTAAACTTTGTTTGGGATGAAAGATCCGTTCCATATTTGGCGATTGCATTGGCGGCAGTCGTATCGTTGCCACCGTAGCTGCGCGCTCCTGTCGCCCGTATTTGGACATCCTGTCCATTTTGACGAAACTCCACCAAAATACCGGCACATCTGTTCGTAACGCCTGACAGCCATCCACCAAACAGGTATTGGAATTGTCCTGTCGCCGTCTGACCGTCTGCCGCAATCGAAAGCCGCTCAAGAGAACAGGTCTTGTCGCGGAAAGTCGCATGCATGCTCGGTCCGGCAAAAAGCGACGTGGCGCCCGTCAGCGCCGAAAGCTGCTGCCCCTTGGCTATCGTAATCCAGTCGTCGGTGACCCATCCTATGTAAGCAGATGAAACATCATAGCCAGTTTCATCCCCGTACAGCGCATCAGTCGCCTCGAATTCCACAATGCCCGCGCCCTTCATGCCAAAATCGCTCAGCTTTCCGCCTCCAGCCTTTGCCGACGGGTCGAACAGATAAGCAGGATCGCGAAACGTCAGGATTCCGTTGGCATCCGCCTGATAGCCCATGCCAGCGCTGCCGGTTGTCGCGCGTTCATAGACAACATGCGTATATTGCCGCGCATAGAGAACCTGGCCAAGGCTCAATCCGCCTGCAAACCGCACAGTCGGGAGGCCGCCCACGCGACTCAACGTAATCTTGTTGATGCCGTAGCCGGTGGTCCCATTTGGCTCCGTAACACCCTGATTGGTAAACTTACCGTATGTTACAGGGTTGGCAATCACGGCATCGGCATCATCGCCAAGCTTGCCAATGCCGAGGGTATCATTCCAATAACCGGCATAGACGCATCTTCCGGCGATGTCCGTGCCACTTTGCTTGAGCTGGAACTTGACGACACCAAACAAATGAGTGTCAATCTTGGCCTGGCGTTGCGCGGTGATGGTACCGTCCGTCTCGCGCCGGATGTTGTAGGTGGGGATGTTGTCGGAAGAGGCCGCACTCCACCATCCCCTGCTGCCGGAGTTGCCCGTTTTGAGCGGCATCCAGTCTTCCAGATTCTGATTAGCGAAGAGCGTAACATATTCCGTGCCGATGCTTCCGCCACTGTAGGAGATCGTTCGCTCCGAAGAGTCAGCCGTACTTTCGCAATAGAGGTTTGCTGCACCATGTACGACATTTGAGAAGACAAGTTCGCCGCCAGCGGCCATGATGATATGCGATAGGCTGCAGACATCTATCTGGTCGCCCGTCATGACGATCGTTCCACCATTGACTGGATGTACGGTGATGTTCGAGACCACACCACCGATGTAGGTAAACTCCAGCAACCCCGTCTCCGCATCGCCCAGCGTGGCGGGCGTCGCCGAAGCGTCCCATGTCAATGTCACGTCACCCGCCGAGGCGGAAACCGCCAGACCAAACGCTGCGCCAAATGCGCAAAACACCGTCGATAATGCCTTCATTTTGCATCACTCCTTGACTTTTGTCACGAGATAATTCCCGCTAACGTCTATTATGATACCATAAATCGTTTCTTTTTTCGGCAAAAAACACTTGCAAAATCCAGCAAGTTTCAGAATTGCGGCCTGATCTTTGAGAAGACCGCAACTACGCCGCCTTCGTCAACCAGGTCGAACAGGATGGACTCGGCGCTTGAAACCTTGGTCGTGGACAGGCGAATCGCTTTGGGATCCGTAGGCGTCAACTCAGGATCGTCCGCATAGATATCCATCATCCACTCACCCTCGCCCAGAAAACCCAGGTTTAGTTCGGTGCGGCGACGCTTCACCGTGAGAGCGGCGAAGTAGAACCGACCGTCATGCGTCTCGCGGACAACCGAGTAGAACTGGCCGCATTCGCCCTCTACTGGAGTCGTGTTCTTCCATACGGTCGGAAGGGCGCGGAGGGCCTCTATGCCCCTTGCGCCGCGATAACGCTCCGGCCAGTCGCAAAGCGTCGTCAGATAGCTGTCGAAGGCGATGCACTGCGCGATCGCGTGTGCGCGGGTGCCGATCTCCTCCGCCCCTATCTGGCGACGGTCGGACTCGTCGCCATAGCGGTGCCCACGCTTGATCTGAGGGGTGAACTTTTCGCTGAAGGCATTGGCGAAGCTTCCGGGCGTGAAGTCGCCTGGTCCTATGAGGAAGCGGGTGAAAGGCAACGTCAGGCAGTGTTCGGGTTTGATTGCCGCGTTGAACTTCGACATCTCGTTCCCCATTATGCCCTCGCGCGTCATGACGTTCGGCCATGTACGCTCGGTTCCCGTCGGTCTGTGCGCGCCATGGAAGTTGACCATGATGTGATGCCGGGCAGCCGCTCGGGCAACTTTCTCGTACCAGCAGACGATCCACTGGTCCTGCCGATTCAGGAAATCCGTTTTCACGCCCTTGACGCCCCATTTCTCGAGACGCGAAAACGTCTCTTCTATGCCAACGTCATCAATCTCCTGCCAGTGTATCCATACCCATATTCCAACGCCCCTCTCGCGTGCGTGTTCAACGATTCTCTTCAGGTCAAAGCCCTTTCGCGGCTCAAGCTTCACGTTCGGACCGTGGTTCGGACGACGCGCGAAGCCATACCAGCCGCCATCGATCGTGTGGTAGGGCCAGCCCATCTCAGCCGCGAAGTCAACAAGCCTCGTCGTAAGTTCCGTTGAAAGCGAATTGTTGGACTCAACCCACCAGTCCCAGCTGGACGCACCTGGCTTCACCCAGCGGAAGTCAAGCCCCTCCTCGGGCGGAGGATTGAGGTTTACGATGATGTCGTTGTTTTGGAGAAGGCCGATCTGCGTGTCCGCGCAGATCGCCACGCGCCAGGGACTCATCGCCGGAACCTCGCGGATGACGGCCGCGTCCGCTGTCGAGGCTTCGCTTTTCGGAAGCGGCGTAAGACAAGCCGCAAGCACGGACGCGTCCCTCGGCTGCCCGCCCTTCGGCACCTTGAAGTAAAATCCGGCCCAGTTGACCAGCGCAGCCTCGCACAGCGCGACATGCTGCCCATTGACTTCTACGGTCGCTGGCAGGCCGATGAACTCGCCGCTCGATAAGTCGTCCATCGCTCGCAAAAGAAATGGCTGTTCATTTGAGTTGAATTCGTTTTCGTATGAGGTGAACCAGCCCCTGCACTTGCCAGGAAAACGCCATTCGGTCAGTTCCTTGAGAATTTCAACGCCTTCCACCCCATCTTGTGCTGGAACGACATAGCGGAACGCCGCGCCCTCGTCGTAGGCCCTGAAGACATACCCAAGGCGGCGATGCGGCTCGGAGACCTCTTCGAGCATGACCGACAGTTCGTTGTAGCAGTCCCTTATCGTGCGACGACGGTAGATCTCGTTCGTCCAGGTCGTGTCAGAAGACCTCGTGCTCTTCTCGACGATCCGCATCTCGCCCAGCTCTCGTTTCTGTACCTTGAAAAGCGAGAAGCTGAGACCAAGCCGGGACGGTTCAACGAGCGTCTTTCCGTTACGTGCAAGTGACCAGCGCATCCCTTTCGCGTCGGAAGAAAAGCCGATTGTCACATGGCCGTTTGGCGACGTGCATGTGATGCGCTCGGATGTATCAAACGCCCCCTTCAGTCCAGCAAGGAGGGCACGCCTGCGCGGATTGTCGGCGGACGGGGCGAACTTCGCCGTCGCTGCGCTGTCCCCTTCCGTCACAACATGCTCCACGCTCCAGCCCGGCCATTCGCGGAAGGCATGGTAGCACCAGTCCCAACCGTACTCGTTCAAGATCGAAACCGTGTCAGCAATCCACTTGTCGCAACCCTTCGCATAAGCCACGGACGAGAACTCGCCCACGAAGATGTGTGCGCCGTACCGTTTCTCAAAATCACGCACAGGCGCAACAATCCGCCTCAGCCCTTCCGCGTCCCATCCTTTCGCCGAATCCGGATAGGCCGCGACCGTTTCCTTGAACTGCGGAAGCACCTTCTGGTGTGTATAGTCGAAGGGCTCGTACATGTGGAACTGGTAGAAGATATTGGGCAGGTCGATCGGCTTCATCCATTTGAACGCCGAGGGCGCGCACCACGCCACATCGTTTCGGCACGAGACGATGATAGGGGTCGTCGCGTCGATCTTACGTATCGCACTTGCCGCCCGCCGCTGGATTTCAAGATAGTCGCAGACCTTCGGCACACCGAACTGCGTCGGCTCGTTGATGAGGTCGTAGGCATAGACGCCCCCCTCATCCTTGAGCTGCGTGGCGATCTTTCGCCAGCAGTCCACGAAGAAGTTGGCCCAGAGAGGATCATCCAGCATCTTCATGCCGCTACCACCACGTCCGCCCGGCGGCACATGGAGATCGACAACGAGCGGGATTCCGTATTTCCGCGCCAGCGGCAACGCCTCGCCTTTCAGAACGCCGAGTTTCCAGTCAAGCCATGCTGCAAAGCCCTTGGTGTCGGACGTCTTGCCCTTCCACCGTTCGCCAACCGGATACATCTGGTAACGCGCGACGGTCGCACCCCATTCCTTCAGCGTCTTGAAATCGGCCTCGCTGACCGTAAACTGCGAAAGCATCACGCCACGCACCTGCGGCCGCGCCTCCACCTCAGGCGTATAGTACGCCCTAAATGGCACCGGCGCATTCGCGCCCACCTCAAAAAACGCCGCCATACCGGCAACGCAAACTATTGCAGAAAATACTTTCATACCGAGACATCATGTATGTAGCGAATGCCATTGCGTTCCATGCGATACGGTTGCGTCCAGCCTACCTTCATCGGCGGATGCATCTTGCTGATGGCGTCCGGGTACGTGGCCGGTTCGTCAGACTCGACGCGCGCACGAACATAGAGGTCATCCGCTGCGAGCGTGTACGAGGCGCACGCCGTCTCGCCGCTCCCGAATGCGACCGTCTTGACCACGGCGCCCACCGCATCCGAATAGACGGGTACGTTTCGCGCCGGGCGGTCGTCCTGCTGCGGAAGCTCCACCGTTCGTACCGGCTCGGTGTTCGCTCCGCTCTTCGTCGTGATGAACTTCACGGTGTAGGAAACGCCCGCCTTCGCCGGAACCGAAACGGAAAGCGTTCCTGTCCTGCGGTCGAACTGGATATCCTCGAAATCAACGCCCCCCGATGCATAGAAGTCGCCGTTCTTCATCGCCGCGAAGAGCGCGGCGGGCGTCAGCGCGGCGGCGCGGACGCCGATCCACGCATCACCATATGTAATCGCGCAGCGCGTCGTTCCGCTGTCGGGGTACATGTGCGTATCGTCCGTGCCGATGCCGTAGAGAAGACGTTCGCCGCGTTTGCACCTTGCGGCGTTGACGGCATCCCAAAAGCGGTCGTTGTCGAACCCGTCCTTCGGCAGCGAATCTTCCGGTGCCCAGGTACTACCCGTGTTGCACACCTCGAAGAAACGGATGTCGGGGTTGGCGATGATGTCCGTCGGCAGAACGTCGTAGTAGCGCCAATGCGGATGGTTCACAAAGAAGATATGCGGTGGATTGCCCTTCTTCGCCGCGAGATGCCCGACCTGATCGCGCGTCTCGCGTATGACCGCAGCGACGGTCGTATCAGTCCGACTCTCTATGAGTCCAGACTCCGCCGCACGCGGTATGAGCGCATCAAGTCCGATGTAGTTCATGTGGATGTCGCGGGCCGCGTTGGCCGTTGGTCCGATCCGCGTCGTCACCTCACAGCCCGGCATGAAGAGGAACCGCCCAGCCGCGTTAAAACGCGCGGCAATTTCAGCCATCGTGCTCATGCGCACGTACGTCTTGTCGCCTTCCGTGCGCCATCTTGCATCCGGGAATGCCGCCAAGTACGCCTCGAACACCGAAGGATCGATTGTGCTTGGCGGCCACTCGTTCGGTACGGGAGCAACCTCCATCCAGCGATCCGTATCCGTACCAAAGCGGTTGTGGTCTGTAATGGAAAAGAAGTCGTATCCACCGTTCTTGTAGGCGGCGACGGCCTGTTCCGGCATCACCCATCCATCCGACCAGCAGGTATGGGCGTGGAGCATCCCCTTGTACCAACGCGGCCCTTCCGCGCTGCGGCTCCCCGCCCCCATGGTAGGGCGCGTTATCCCTAACGCGCCGAACGCCGCCGCACCGGCGGCAAGTCCCGCAAATTCCCTTCGAGTCATCGTCCTATCGGCCGATAGCCGTTACCGCACGGAAATGGTCGTGCCATCCGGAAACGCCGTGCACTCCGAAATCTGGAGGAACTCGCTTGGCGCAAGGGCACCCTTGCTTACGCGCACATCATCAATGCGGCCGGTGAAGAATCCACCCGCACGCGTCGAATCGGCACCGATGACAAGCGCACCGTCCAGCATTGCCGCCGCCGCATCCCAGGCGCGTCCCGCCGGCGTCGCGCGCTGGTAAT
>Ga0310786_10012923_pt1 | contig 10311 bp, 6 predicted proteins | sample AusTroGonzalo_MG_FD_203881 | JGI IMG/M metagenome (GOLD analysis project Ga0310786, IMG submission 203881) | Bovine rumen microbial communities from tropical cattle in Woodstock, Queensland, Australia - Gonzalo_03 (v2) (version 2) | ecosystem: Host-associated > Mammals > Digestive system >... | reverse complement strand
GTCATTATCTGTGCTCTGACGGGACTGGTTATCGTGAGTAGCATCCTCGCCTATCCAGAAATTGACTTTGAGAATGGCGCCACCCTGACCAAGGCTGCATTCTCCAAAATCCCCATCGTTGGTACACCGTTACTCACCTTCGGACTCCTCACCTTCGCCTTCTCCACCATCCTCGGGTGGTGTTACTATGGAGAAAAAGCCGTGGAATACCTGAAGGGGAAGCGATGGGTCATTGCCTACCGCGTCATCTATATTGCCGCTGTCTTCATCGGCAGCGTGATGAACCTCACTGTGGTCTGGAACCTTGCCGACTGCATGAATGCCCTGATGGCCATCCCCAACCTTCTTTCCCTACTCTTCCTCAGCAGCGTACTTATCCATGAGACAAGAAAATATTTGTGGCGTGACAGGTTAGATGCCATTGACAACAGTTAGCCCCCGAAATAAGGCGTGAATATATAAAAAACAAAAAAAAATGGCATAATATTTGGCACTTCAATGATTTTACCCTATTTTTGCAAAGGAAACAATCACTAACAATCAATCATGTTAAGATATATTATCCTTCTGGCTATCTTTGCGTTATTTGGCACTGCCAGTGCCAAAGCCGATGTCCCTTACAAAAACGATCCCAAATACATTGAACTGCACGACGCAATGCTTCGCGCTTTCAATGAAGCCGACAGCATCCGTTTCTATCCCGCTGTTAAGAAACTTGAAGACTATCTTCTGGAAAAGAACGACCTGCACGCCTACTATACCCAGCGCTGCAACGAGATTGTCTTCCTGATGAACCAACAGAAAATCTTCGAGGCCTACACACTCGGACGAAAACTCTCCACCGAACTGCGCGATAAGAATATCGATAAGGAGATGTATATGGCCTACAACATTTTGGGGCACATCAACCGCTACTGCGGCAATAAGGCTGCCGCAAGGCGTATCTTCCGCAAAGTCATCGATATGATGGAGGAGGCAGGCTATTACGAGAACATGCCTCCCATCTACATGAATCTTGTGAACGTGGAGATTGAAGATAACCCAGAAGAAGCCATGCGTCTGCTCGACAAGGCAAAAGAAATTGCGGAAAAATACTCGCCCAACCGTGTGTTCGACATTGAGACCCGGAAGACCCTCACCTATTTCAATAGCGGCGACATCAAAAAATTCCAAGAAGGCTACGAGGCCTACCGCAAAGGCGTAGCCGAAGGTAAGTCGTCCGTACACGGCCGCACCATGGAGGTCTATTATCAGGCCAGCCTCGGCAATATCGACGAAGCCATCGCCCTCGCCAAGGAAAATCTGGCCGACGAGGGCGGCAGTGCCATCACGGAAATACTGCAGAAAGCCGGACGCTGGGAGGAAGCCTATAAGGCGCTCAAAGAGGCAACAACCGCCAACGACTCAATCAACAACGTGGTGCTAATCAACAGTATGCGGAGCATTAGCGACCAGTTGCGACTGGAAGAGATGGAGAAACAGACGGCCCGCAACCGACTCATCGGCATGAGCATCGGTCTGCTGCTCTTAGGACTGCTCGTGGCAGCACTCTCCTATATCATACTCAACCGTCGCAAGCACCTGAAAGAACTGAAGATTGCCTACGACCACGCCTTGGAGTCGGACAAGATGAAGACTGCTTTCATCCAGAATGTCAGCCACGAGGTGCGCACGCCGCTGAACATCATTAGCGGCTTTGCCCAGATTATCGCCGATCCCGAGATGGCAGAGAGTGCAGAAGACCGACTACACATGTCGAAGATGATGCAGAAGAACTGCCACCAGATCACCTCGCTCATCGACGAGATGCTGGAACTGTCGCTCAGTGAATCGACAGAAGATGTTGTCAAGGAAGACCAGATTGAAATCAATGACATGCTCCGCGACCTGCTACAGGAGAACCAAAGTTTCACCAACCAAGAGACCAAATTGATATTCGAGACCACCATCAACGACGACCTCACGCTGACCACCAACCAGGTCATGCTCAAGCGCGCTATCTCGACACTCATTGACAACGCCATTAAGAATACAGAGCAAGGCACCATTACCTTGAAGGCCTCTGCCTTCGGTATACAGTTAATCCTGGCAGTGGAGGACACGGGCCACGGCATTCCCGCTGAAGAGGCTGAACATATCTTCGAGCGCTTCGTCAAACTCAATGCCTTCAAGGAGGGACTTGGTCTTGGGTTACCCCTCTGCCGTACCCTTGTCCAACGACTCGGCGGAAACGTTCTCCTCGACAAGACCTTCAAAGGCCCAGGTGCAAGATTTGTCATCACACTCCCTTTAGGAAATGAAGAAGTTTAATTAAATGATATGAAAAAGAGTATTTTTACCATTTTGCTTGGTTGTCTGACGGCATCAGGCAGTAATGCTGCACAGAAAGTGGACGAGTTCACCACTAAGAGCGGTAAGAAAGTTATCATCACGTGCATCAAGCACGCCAGTATTGAAATCAACTACAACGGTACGGAGATCCAGATTGACCCCGTTGGCGCGAACGTGAAGCCCGAGACTGACTATGCACAGTTCCCAAAGGCCAACATCATCCTCATCACCCATGAGCATAAGGATCACTTCGAGCGCGAAGCCATCGCCTGTATCCGCACACCGGCTACCAGCGTCTATTCCAACACGGCTGTCTATAATATGTTCCGTAACAGCATCCCGCTGAATAACGGTGACAGTATCCAGTATGCCGCAGACATTAAGATTGAGGCCGTACCGGCCTACAACTACACCGAAGGCCGCACACAGTTCCACCCGAAGGGACGTGACAACGGTTATATCCTTACCCTTGACGGTTTGCGCATCTATATCGCTGGCGACACCGAGGACATCCCTGAGATGGCCGATTTGAAAGACATCGACATCGCCTTCTTACCTTGCAACCAACCTTATACAATGACCATCGACCAACTGGTGAAAGCAGCACGCACTATCTCGCCCAAGGTGCTCTTCCCTTATCACTATAGTGAGACGCCTATCTCTCAGGTCGTCATGAAACTGGGTGGCAGCGGCATCGATGTCCGCATCCGCGACTATAAATAAAAAGTACGAGCAAACTTTAATCATTGCATCCATAATAGTGTTCAATCGGTACTGACTTGGCAAGTCAGTACCGATTGAAGGTTAAGTCAGTAACACTATTGCACGATTCAATTAACTTCAAACATAAAGAGGTGCCGTATCTCACGATACAGCACCTCTATTGGTCGCCAAAACAACATAAATTGAAATGACAACTATCTAACTAACTAACCTTTGTAGGTCCATACATATTACCAACCCGGGTTCTGAGTGATGTTAGGATTCATATCCATCACATCCTGAGGATACGGGAAGAGTTTGTGCTTCTCCTGCCAGCCCACCTCGTAACCGGCATCCTGAGCCTCGTGAGAGTGGAACAGGAAGAAGCGGTCCATGGGATCCGATCCGTCTGCGCTGTGCATCCAAACAGCACCAGCAGGAATGGGTACACTTCCGGCTTCATAGAACACCCTGTCGCAAAGATGAGGAATATGCTTACCTTGATTCTTCAGGTGCTCAAGACATTCCTTGTCATAAGCGTCGTTATCCAGTGCAAGCCAACGCATTTGATCCTGATAGCGGCAACCCTCGAACCAGAGTTCGAACGATTTCTCTTTCTTCAATGTAATCAGGTCGACATTATCACTGACGGTCTGTGAACCAGCACGCTCCTGAATCATATTGATATAGGTCTTGGCAGTTCCGGCATCACCAGTACGGAGACAGCACTCAGCATAGTTGAGCAGCACCTCAGCATAACGCATGATGATGATGTTGTTCAGACGGTGAACATTACCATACTTGTTCTCACCTTCAGAAGCATCGGCGGCACGGACGACGTGCTTCAGGGGTACCCAGAACGACTGGCCATAGTGACCGGCGATTTCAGAGATACCAATCTTATCCCACTTAGCCAGACCCTCTGGAGTCGTAGGAATGTTCTTCAGTTTTGCGTAATAGTTATCAATGGCCTCAATACCTGTGTTGCCATAGATCAGGTCCTCGATGTTGACCATCGTAGCCTTCAGACGCTTGGAGTCAAGACCGTCGTTCTCGACGAAAGCGGCAGAATACCACTCAGGAAGACCGATAGAGCCCCAACCTTCGACACCACCGTTATAGGTGTTCAATGGCGGCTTTTTGAAGTAACCGGTACGGATCTGGAAGCACTGCGGCTCCATCCAGGTGCTGTGCTGGTTCCATCCCAGACCGCTACCTGTGCTCCACTCACCGGCACCAGGATTGTATCTTACGTTCACCTCGAAGATCTTCTCAGGTGCACCATCGCCCTCGATATGGAACAGGTTAACCCATTCGTCACCGGATACCAATGCATACTTACCAGAGTCGATGACCTTCTTCAGACACTCTTTGGCCTTGCTGAAATCTTCAGCGAACATATAAGCCTTACCAGCCAGTGCCCAGGCAAAGCCCTTGGTGATGCGGTAGGCACCTTCCTTGCTCTCAGGAGACTCACGCTCAAGCAGGTCGTCAACAGCATTCAGACACTCCTGAGCAACCCACTGGAAATACTCTTTCTGAGACTTCGGGGCCTCCGGACGCTCGTCCTTGTCGCTGTTAGTTGGGGTGGTAGCCATCGTGATGGAGTGATCAATGAATGGCGGTGTGCCCCAATAGCAGGCAAGCAGGAAGAAGTTATAAGCACGGAGCACGCGGGCCTCGGCCACAGCCTGCTTCTGGAAATCAGTTTCACCCTCTTTTCCGTCAAAGTTCTCAATGACGAGGTTGTCAGGGAAGATGGAGAGGTAAAGACCAGTATAGTGATAGTCGATGGCCTCAGGTGTGTGCCTGAAACGGAATTCATCGACAGATCCGCCAAACTCATGGTCGCCGTACATAGAACCACCATAGTTCACGTCATCGCCCGGGTGGTTAGCCAGAACCCTTGCAGGGGTATAGATACCAGGACCCATTGCACGACCCATGGTATTGCACTGGAACTGCTCGTATGCAGAAGACAGAGCCTTCTCTGCGTCCTCATCTGTCTGGTAGAAGGTTGCAGTGGTCAAAGTAGCCTTCTGCGGGATGTCAAGCTGATCCTGGCAAGAAGTGAAGCCGAAGGCAACACCAAGCATTGCTAATAAATATATCTTTTTCATAATCTTTTCAAATTTTCAATTATTCTTTTTTTCAATCCTTCAATCCTTCAATATTAGAATGTAACATTCAGACCAAACACAACCTTCTTGGAAGTCGGGTAGGTACCGTTATCCCAACCACGAGAGACACCGTTGTTGAAAGAGGCGGTCTCAGGATCAGCACCAGGATAACTGGTGATGGTGAAGAAATCGTCGAGTGAAACAGAGAGACGCAGGTTGCTTACCAAGAACTTCTTGGTGATGTTCTGAGGAAGCGTGTAACCGAGTTGGATCTGCTTGAACTTGAAGTAAGCACCGCTGAAGATATTGGCTGATGAACTGAAGAATACCCAGTCCTTGGCAACAACCTTCATGTCAGGATACTTGCCTTCGGTCCAAGTTGTTGTACCGTCATCATTTGCAGTTCCTCTCCATGAATCCTTCCACCATACATCCAGACCGTTGACACGGGGACGGTCGGCAGAAACCATCAGATTGTAGATCTTGTTGCCAGAAGCACCAGTACCGAATACGGTCAGGTCGAAGCCCTTCCACTCAGCGTTCAGGGTGATACCGTAGGTGAACTTGGGAATACCAGCACCGAGGTCAACCTTATCTGTGTCATCATTCGGAGCAAAGACGGTACCCCACTTGGTCAGAGGATTGCCCTCGGCATCCGTCCTCTGTACGCCATTAGCGTCAAGGTCGGGAACCATACCGCCGTACAGAGGCTTACCGATATTGGCCTCGTTCAACTGTGTATCGCCAACCATCTGATAGGTGTCCTTGCTATACACGCCCTGATACTCGAAACCGCGGAAGTACCAGATGGTGTGTCCAGCCTCGAAGGTGGACTGTGTCTTCTGGTTGAAACCGCTGATACCACCCTGTGTATAACGGGGGAGGTTTTCGTTCACCGCACGAACCTCATTCTTCAACGGAGAGAAGTTAGCACTGATGCCGTACTTGAAGTCACCGATACGGTCACGCCAACTAGCCTCAATGTCGAAACCGGTATTCAGGATCTCACCGGAGTTAACGGTAATGGTGCTCACACCTACCTCTGGGTAAGGCTTGATAGCAACTAGCAAGTCCTTGGTCACCTTACGGTACCAGTCGAGGCCGATTGCCAAGCGGTTGCTCAGGAAGCGGGCGTCGAGACCGAGGTCAATCTGTTCGGCAGTCTCCCATGTCAGGTCGGGGTTGGGAGCACCTGTAGGTGCACCGCCTTCTGTTGCGCCACCCTGATCGTTGAACACATAGTAGCCACCCAAACCGATGGTTGCGTTATATTTGTATCCGCTCAGGACATTCACGTTACCGTTGCGACCCCAAGAAGCGCGGAGTTTCAAGAATGAAACGGCATCAGTGCTGATGGCGTTCTTGAAGAACGACTCATTGCTGATGGTCCAACCGGCAGATACTGAGGGGAAGTAACCCCAACGCTTATCCTTTGACAACTTCGAGGAGTCGAAAGCGTCGGCACGGAAGTTGAACTGCAGGAAATAGCGATCTGCGAATGAATAGGACAGACGTCCGAAGTATGCCAACTCAGTGGCATCGCCAGGAGTATTTCCAACGCTCAGGTGAGCCTTACCATTGTCATTCAGACAATCCAGATAGCGGAAGTTGGGTGCATGGTTACCGCGCAGGATCATCTGGGTGTCAGAAGAGGATGCGCTGGTGTTGTCCCAGTGGTTCTTGGTGAATGACATACCAGCCATGACACCGATGTTGTGCTGACCGAACTGCTTCATGTAGTTGGCGAAGTTCTCCCACTGATAGTAGAGGCTTGCGTTGGTGTTGGCAGAGATAGAGTAGTTTCCACTGTTAGCCATTGAAGACAGGTACCACGGGAAGGAATAACTGTGGCCGTTGTTTTGGCTGATACGATAACCCAGACGCGAGGTAAAGGTCAGGCCGTCGAACGGTGTGATGTTGGCAGCCAGAGAGCCACGTACATTGATACCCTCGTTGTAAGAATCCGCAACGTCGCGACGTGCCAGCGGGTTACCGGTAGCCTCCACGATATATTTTGAGGTACCATACCATACGGGATTGTCCTCTGTATAGTCTGGTGGCAACAATACAGGGTAAGGCTGGCCTGTGGCCCAGGCTTCTGCCACACCATCTCCGAAGTCTGCCTCATTATAAATGTAGGCGGGAGTCAATGGGTCGATGGAAACCACGGCATTCAGGAATGAACCGTAACCGTTGCCCAATGACTTTCTATTCCATTTTTCAACAGAAGTATTGTTGGTGATGCTCAACCACTTGAAGAACTTGTAGTCAGCATTGAGTTGGGCTGTAAAGCGCTTATAAGTATCTTTGCTGCCCTTTACGATACCATCGTTGTCAACAATACCAAGGCCAACGAGGAAGCGACCATTGTCGTTACCGCCCTCAACAGTGAGGTTGTGCTGAAGACTCCAACTGCTCTCGAATACCTCGTCATACCAGTCCGTGTCGAAACGTTCGGTTCCAGGAACGCCATATTCTACTTCTTTGTCATTCTCCATTCTTTTTGCAGTCTGACTATAGTAGCCTTTAGAAATAAGTTCGGCTTCTGTCAGGTCACCCAGATACTTATGGTACTCAATCCAGTCCTTGGCATTGAAGAGTTCAGATTTCTTGCCGAGGCTCTGGCTGGCAGCCTTGAGATTATAGGTAATCTTGGCCTGACCCTTTGTACCGTTCTTGGTGGTGATGATGACCACACCATTACCGGCCTGGGCACCGTAGATGGCTGCAGAGGCAGCATCCTTCAGCACTTCGATAGACTCAATCATGGTAGGATCCAAATACTGGATATTGTCAACCTTCAGACCATCGACGATGAGCAGCGGGCCAACATTACCAGAGTTTGATGAGTAACCACGGACACGGATTTCTGCACCGCCACCAGGAGAACCGCTGTTGATAATCTGTACACCAGTCACTTTACCCTGAAGGGCTGCACCAGCGTCAGAGGTACTCAGGTTCTTGATGTCTTCACCCTTCACGGAAGCAACGGCACCAGTCAGATCGCTCTTCTTCTGGACACCATAACCGATGACGACCACGTCGTTCAGAGTAGTATTGTCCTCCTGCAACGTGATAACGAGATTGTTCCTACCGCCCACAGACACACTCTGCGTGATGTATCCCACGTAAGAGATGTTCAGTGTAGCGTTAGAGGCAGCCTCAACACTGAAATTACCATTGAAGTCGGTAATAGCACCAGTCTGGGTACCCTGTACTTTCACAGTCGCACCGATAATCGGTTCGCCTGCTTCATCGTTTACAGTTCCCTTGATTGTACTCTGAGCCATCGCTCCCATTGGGAACAAACAGAGCAGGAACAGAAACACTAACGGCTTTTGTAGTGATTTAAAATTCCACATAATTAATTAAATAAGTTTAGTTTTATAATAAAATTAAGTGTATAATCCTGCATACAATTACCACTTTCCCTTCCCACTGAAAGGGCTTCTTTCATCCTTTTTAAAGGATATACACCTACATTTTAGTTAGTTAAGTCGGTGCAAAGGTATGGGTTTTGTTTCAAACCCGCTTTACTTTGTGTAACACATTCTTTCCGTTTTGTAACAACGTCTCTAAACAGGCCTGTTTCCCTCATAATTAATAGCAAAACAATCTCCATTACAGATTATTCCAAGTACTTTCCCTCACATTCAGTCGGGCATTAATCGTGACGTTTATCACGCTCTCATCCCCCTCCATTTGATTGAACAACAGCTTAAAGACTTTACATCCGATCTCTTTCAAGTTCTGTTTCACAAAGGTCATAGGCGGGTACGACATCGTTGACACCCAGTCGCTCATAAACCCGATGATTGCCACATCCTTAGGAATACGTAATCCTCTGCTGACAATGACCTGGAATGCAGAAATAGCCAAAAGTCCGTGAGCAGCGAGAATGGCATCTGGCGGATTTTTCATATTGAGTAGTTCCAATGTATCGGACAGTCCGGAATTAAAACTGACGGAACCGCACTTGACCAATTCTTTTCGAATAAGTAATCCACGTTCTCGTAAAGCCTCCAAATAACCATGTTTGCGATCTATGGTCTGTTTCATTTGATTGGGTCCACCCAAGAACGCTATACGTTGGGCCCCACCGTCAATCAGATGCAGAGTTGCCAGTCTGGCTGATTCCACGTCATTGGCACCGACCGTAGAACAACCAATATCCGCCACCCTATCGAAAAGGACTAAAGGGATATTACGATCTCTCAACTGTTTCAAATGCGTATAATCGGTTGTCTCTTGCGAAAGGCACACTGCAATACCTTCCACTCGCATGTTCAACAGATGCTCAATACATTCCACCTCAGAACTGTATTTGTCACCAGAATCTGTTATCACGCACATATACCCTTTCTTTCTGGCCTCAGCCTCTATCCATTTCACAATATGTGCATAGTGGCTAAAAGACATGTCGGGCACAACAATCCCTATCGTATGGGTCGTATCGTATCGGAGACTCATGGCGAAGGGGTTGGGACGGTAACCTTTCTTTTCCGCAAGTCGCATAATCTCCTGCCGGAGTTCATGGCTAACACCAGGCTGTCCCTTCAATGCTCTGGATACCGTAGATACATTAACGTTCAATGCCTTGGCAATATCACGTTGTGAGATACTCTTTTTCATCATCATTTAGTTAAGTCAGCACAAAAATACTTTATTCTTCTCTTATATTAACGCAACAAACGCAAAAGTATTACGCAAACCGTTGCTCAACTTAAAACTTAAAAACCACCGACTTTCACAAGCCAGTGGTATTACCTAACTAATTAATCAATGATCATGCAGAATCTACATGAATAACCAAAACATTAATATATAATGTATTTTTGTGTTGTACGCCGCAAAGGTATGTATAATATGTAAACAAGAAAAGCGAAACCATACAAAAAATGCACGCAAAGCGTTGCCTACTTACACAATAACTATATTATATAAATAAGGTACACGCGCGAAATAAAACTATCAACAAAAAATGGAAAAATGACCATTCCAAGGTCGGAAGATTGTGCCAAAGATTTCGGACAAGCCATACCCCGGTGGGTAAAACTTTGCCCTGAATTCAGTTCATACTTTTACACGTGAGGTTATATGATGCCTGAGATTCAGGGCTGGTTTTTGCAGGGTCTGGATAAAGTCCACACCAATTTGA
>Ga0310786_10012922_pt1 | contig 10311 bp, 8 predicted proteins | sample AusTroGonzalo_MG_FD_203881 | JGI IMG/M metagenome (GOLD analysis project Ga0310786, IMG submission 203881) | Bovine rumen microbial communities from tropical cattle in Woodstock, Queensland, Australia - Gonzalo_03 (v2) (version 2) | ecosystem: Host-associated > Mammals > Digestive system >... | reverse complement strand
AATGCCACTTTGAATGTAGCCGGCGGTGAAGTACAAGATACCATTAACGGTACAGGTACCATGAATATTACTGCTGATTTGGTAAATGCCCACAGCATTACCCAAACAACGGTAAACAATAATGCTAATTTCACCAGCAGCGGTGCAATTACTGCTACAACGGTAAACAATAATGCTAATTTCACTAGCAACGCTGCAATTACTGCTACAACAGTAAACAATAATTCTAATTTCACCAATAGCGGTGCAATTACTGCTGATGTAGTCAATGCAGGCGTAATTGATAACAGCGCCATAATTACCGGCACAATCAGCAACAGCGGAACAATTAACTCCGTTGCTGATTATTTAGATGGTGCTATTACAAACACCGGTACACTTAACTTAAACGGCGGTACTACACAAAATACTATTGCCGGTACCGGTAATACTTATGTTAATGCTGACTTAATAGCAAACTATACTATTGACCAAGCATCAGTTACAAATAATGCAGTTTTAACAAATAATAGTGTTATCACTGCAACAAATATTAACAACAATGGTACAATCGCTGGTGCCGCAGCAGGCCTTGTCGGTACAATCAATAACGAAGGTACCCTTGTATTTAATGCGGCGTCTACGGGCGCAAGCAATATCGGCGGCACAGGTAATGTGGAAGTAGCCGCAGATACAACCTTATCAGGTACAAATACTTATACGGGCGGCACTTTAATTAACGGTGCTACCTTAACCGTTGCAGGTCAAAACAACTTAAGCACAGGCGATGTCTTATTCAATAACGGCATTTTAGCCGTTACCGGCGCCGGTTCTTTAAGCAATAACTTGCTCGGTAATGCTGCTACAAAGGATGTTGTCGTTGATAACGCTGCGGCATTAACCTTAAATGGTACCATTGGCACTGCTACTGATTTCCATAAAGCAGGCGCAGGCACAATGACTTTAGCCATGGCCTCCAATACTTACACAGGTGATACCTATGTAGATAATGGATGGTTAATTGGTAATACACAAAATATCAATAACACAGTAAACGGTGCAACCGGAACTACTGTGCAATTCACCGATACCGCTAATGTTGAACTTAACGGTATCAATACATTAGGCACTTATCTTCAAAGCGGAAGCGGTGTATTTAATGTAGCAAATAATGCCTTCTCTGCTAATGTCGCAAACATTGACGCAGGTACCTTTGCTGCAAACCGCGCTTTAACGGCTAACACTTTGAATATTAACAGTGGTGCCACCTTACGCGGTAATGGCAATATTACCGGTACAGTCAATGTTAATAGCGGTGCAACTTTAGCGCCCGGCAACAGCATTGACACACTAAATATTACAGGTAATTTGAATCTCGCTTCAGGCAGCACAACCGCTATTGAAATCAATGAAACACCTGCAAGTGATAAAATCGTTGTCAGCGGTGCGACTAATATCGCAAGCGGTGCCAACTTGACCGTTGAAAACGAAAACGGCCGCTACTTTGAATGGAAAACGTTTGACATCTTAGAATCTGCCGGCAATGTGACAGGTACATATACCTATGACGGTACAATTACCAATTATGATATGAGCCGTATTGAAGCAGTATTAGATTACAGTGATCCTACAAAAGTAGTATTAACTGCAAAACGTAAAGCTACTGATTATGAAGGTGTTACAGGCGGTTTGCCGCGTAATGCTAATCAATCTGCTATTGCAGTAGATGCGGTGTCTACAGGTATCAGCGGAGATATCACCAATGCCTTGCTCCAACTTGAAAAATTGGGTGGCTTAAATCCTGATAGCGTAACATTAATTAATCCAGATTCTACATTGTTATCAGCACTCAATGACTTGCATGGCGTGCTTTATGCTAACGCAGCATTAGTTCCCTTCTTCAATGCAAAAACAGCCCATGTGTATGACCGCATTGATAAACGTAATCCGTCTAAAGGCAAATGCCCTACATGCCATGATAACTTATGGGCAGAATATTACAGCGGGTATGATAAAGTAAACGCAAACAACAATTCCCCGCGCTTCACCAACAATACGGCAGGTGTATTGGCTGGTTATGACCGTTCATCAGATGAAGTCCTTTTAGGTGCTTATGCCGGTTTCGGTAAAAGCGACTTACGCCAAAAAGGCGATAAAATGAACATAGAAGATACTACACTCGGTATCTATGGCGGTTATATGAAAAATGAATGGTTGTTAAAAGGAACCTTATTTGGCGGCTTCCAACACTATAACGGTGATAGAGATATCGCTTTTATGGCCCGCAAAGCAAAAGCAAAATATGACGGTATAAACCTTGGCTTTGATGTGGAAGCGTCTTATAATATACCAGTCTATAATTGGCTTAATATTAAACCTTTTGCAGGTTGGTTAAATAACTATTCACATCAACAATCATTTGTTGAAACTGGTGCTGATTCGTTAAACTTACATGTTGCAAGCAACAGGCAGTTTAATTCTCAAGCACGTTTTGGTGTTCGTTTAGACGGTAAAATCAAAAACAGATTCGGTTGGTACGGTTCTGCTGCCGTTAAACAATTCATCGGCGGTGATTTCGCTAAAGTTCGTATGAATCTTGGTTTAGCAAATACGGATATGGAAATCATCAGTAATGAATTAGGCAGAACATCTTTTGACGGTCAATTAGGTGCTAATTACGCATTTACCGATAATTGGAGCGTTTTTGCTAATGCTGATTTAGGCGTTGGCAGAAGATCTTTCAATTACTATGGTAATATGGGATTAGCATACACTTGGTAATATAGGACAAATTAAATGAAAAAAGTTTTAATATTATTAAGTTCAATCTTTATGGCAGGTTGCTTTATCTGCCATAAAGATTTGCCGGAAGAAGAGATAGAAGATAATCTCCCGAAAGAAGTTATAGAGGATCATGTTGAGGAAATAATTCTCGTAGAATGGCAATTGGAAGACGGAGTTATTTCACGTTATACTACTGAAGAAGCAGCCAACTTTGCTTTTGACAGCAGAGAACCGCTTTTGAACGAGAAAAAGATATTCTCAATAATGGAAGACCTAAAAGCAGTTCTGGATGCAGTTATCTACGTAGAAGGTCATACAGATAATGTCGGCTCGGCAGCGTATAACAATAAACTTTCTTTGGAGAGAGCGCGTGCAGTTAAAAATATACTTCTTGAGAAAGGTGTTTCCGCAGATAAAATTCATGTTCAGGGGGCTGGTTTCTCAAAGCCAATTGCCTCAAATGACACTAAGGAAGGCCGTGCAAAAAACCGTCGTGTAGATATTACTGTTAAGAGACAAAGCATAAATTAATCTCTTACTTAATAAGAATCCCCGAGTTAAAATACTCGGGGATTTTTTATTACCCAAACAAATGGGTGAGGTCTGCTATAATTCGTTCTATGCGGTAAGGTGCGGAAAATAAACAGACCGTAATTGCCACAATAAGAAAAAGTAAACAATAAGGCATAAATGCCCGCTTTTTAGCAGGCAAAAAATACCAAATTATTATAGCAGCAATTATAACAGATAATATAGCAAGTATATATATCATAACTCCTCCTTATAGTAATATTTTGCTTAGCGTAATTATATTTTTACCAAGCCTTTTTGCACATAAGTGCCTGTTTAGTTTTGCTTATACCTCAATTTGTTTCCTATAAAAATGCCCTTGTGTTTAAGTGCATTATCTTTAGGTAAGATACCTTCGCCCTATCGGCGGCAAGTATTACATTTATGTTTTGCTTTTAATAAAAATACAGGGATATTTTCAATAAAACATTTTTCTTGTTTTTTTATTATAACAAATAACAAACAGAAAATCAAAAATTTTATAATATCTCTGTTTTAATAGTAAAGTAAAATGGGATATTTATAAACTAAAGGCAGTTTTTACCTTGCTGTTTAACAATAAATGCTATAATATATCTATGAGTGCGATTTTATATCTGCCTATACTGTTTTTTTCAATCATTTTCCACGAATATGCACATGGCTATATTGCTTGCCGCAACGGGGATGATACGGCCTATTTGCTTGGCCGCCTTACTTTTAACCCCTTAAAGCATATTGATATTGCCGGCTCTATAATTGTTCCGTTGGCGTGTTATGTTATGGGTTGGCCGCTTTTTGGTTGGGCAAAACCGGTTCCGGTAAACCCGTATAGGTTAAATGATATGCGTAATGATATGGCAAAAGTTGCTTTTGCCGGCCCTGCGGCAAATTTACTTTTAGTAGTAATATCAACTTTGCTTTTGAAATTTATGTTTATGTTTGCGCCCGGCAATACGGTTTTAGCGCAAGTATTTGTCTACTCAATACTAATCAATTTGCTTTTGGCATTATTTAATTTAATGCCTATACCGCCGCTTGACGGCAGTAAAATTGTTGCCCGCTTTTTAACACCGAAGGCGGCAGCAAAGTATATGGGTTTTGAAAGATATGGGATGTTACTTGTCATAATTTTTATTTTTACCGGTTTATTTTCAAAAATTATAATACCGGTGTTTTACTTTATTTTGAATTTAATTCTTTCATTTGTCGGAGGAAGTTTTAATGGACTCTAAAATTATAGTTTCCGGTATGCGCCCTACGGGTAAAATACATTTAGGCAATTTTTTCGGTGCGTTAAATAATTGGCTTGAATTGCAAAATACCCATAATTGTTATTTTTTTGTGGCAGATTTACATGCCCTTACTACAGCAAGTGATGCGACGGAAAATTTAACCCAAAATACTCTTGATATGGTTACCACTTGGCTTGCGGCAGGTTTAGACCCGCAAAAGTGTACGATTTTTGTTCAATCTCATGTGCCTGAAGTATCGGAACTTAACACCTTGCTCGCTATGATAACACCGCTCGGTTGGCTTTTGCGTAACCCCACTTATAAAGAGCAACTTGTTGAAATTTTCAAGAAGAAATATGCAGGCAGGCTCGGCGATGATAAAACCGCCGCGGAAAAACTTGCCATGCTAACGGAAAAGGAACTTTCCGAAATTGCCTCTTTCGGCTTTCTCGGTTACCCTGTTTTAATGGCAACTGACATTTTGATACATAAAGCCGCTTATGTTCCTGTGGGGCAAGACCAAAGCGCGCACCTTGAAATTTCTCGCGAAATTGCAAGGCGTTTTAATGAACAATTTAACACAGATGTTTTAGTAGAACCTAAAGCACTTTTTACCAAAGTGCCTAAAGTTACAGGGTTAGATGGGCGTAAAATGTCAAAATCTTACGGAAATACCATAGAAATGGGCGAAGATATTGACAGTTTGCGCAAAAAAGTAATGACTATGTTTACCGACCCTAATAAAAAACGTGCCACAGACCCCGCAAATCCCGACGGTTGTACAGTTTTTACTTTCCACAAACTCTATAATCCTAACTTTGAAAAACGTTGCGCGGAATGTAAAGCCGGCTCTTTGGGTTGTGTAGCGTGCAAGAAGGAACTTTTTGAATATATGCGCCCTTCTTTTGAAGTATTTAATGCCAAAAAGCAAGAACTTTTGCAAAACAAAACTTATTTGGACAAGATTTTACAAGAAGGCGCACAAAAAGCACGCGAAAGCGCACAAAAAACTTTACAAGAAGTTAAAAAAGCAATAAAACTTTATTAAATGGAAAACGAAGCATTAAAAATACAATTAGATGTTTTTGAAGGACCTTTGGACCTTCTTTTACATCTCATCAAAAAAGATAATTTAGATATTTACGAGGTAAATATCTCCGCCATAACTACGCAGTATTTGGAATATCTTGACTTGATGAAGCAGTTAAATTTGGACGTAGCCGGTGATTTTTTGGTTATGGCAAGCACTTTAATGCAAATTAAAGCACGCCAACTTTTACCAAGCCAAGTCCCGTCAACGGAAGAACAAGGTCCGGACCCTGCCAAAGAACTTATTGCTAAACTAGTTGAGTATGAAAAGTTCAAACAGGCCTCAAATTTCCTACAAGATAATTTTGATAAATTTAAGGATAATTTTTATAAACAAGCCCCTGTTTTTAACCAAGGGGAAAAGGTAATAAATGTACAAATTTTTGATTTGCTTGCCGCAGTTAAGCGCGCTTTTGAGCGCCTTGAAGAAAGGCAAAATGCGGACTTGCTAAAAATTGAAGAATTCCCAATAGAAAAAAAGATGGATAAAGTGCTTGCTTTGGTAACTTCACGCCCTTGGGTTTTGATTGATGATATTTTCAGCGGTGAAACTAAAAAGCGCGGTGTGATAACCTGTTTTATGGCGGTGCTTGAACTGTTAAAAATCAATAAAATTTATGCCCGTCAAGATAAACAAAACGGCGAGATAAGAATATACTTAAACCAAGAACATAAAAATGACGATTACCATAAACTTTTAGAACAAGCGGAGGAAAATTAAATGGAAAACCCCCAAACTGAAGAATTGCAAAATAAAGAACAGAACTTAAATCTTCCAAAAAATGAAACGGGAAAACCTAAACCGGAAGAATCAATTTTATCACGCAGCGATTTCAAAAATATTATTGAAACTTTACTTTTTATTACCGATAGGCCTTTAAGCTCCAACAAAGTAAACCAAGTTGCGGAAATCGGTGATTTGGCTTTAACGCGCGACTTAATTAAAGAAATCCAAACCGATTATGCTGATTCGGGCAGGGCTGTCCAAGTGATTGAAATTGGCGGCGGTTTCCAAATGTCTACAAAGCCGGAATACGGGCGTTGGGTAAGGAAATTATATAATGAAAAGATGTCCACACGCCTTTCCCCTGCGGCTTTGGAAACACTTGCAATTATTGCCTATAAACAACCGGTTACGCGTGCGGAAATTGAGGTTATACGCGGCGTAGATGTTAGCGGTCCATTAGAAAAATTATTAGACAGGGGCCTAGTTAAAGTGGCCGGTAAAAAAGAAGTTGCCGGGCGCCCGCTTGTTTATGCTACTACGGAACAATTTTTGAGGGTTTTCGGGCTCAATCATTTAAGTGAACTTCCCGATATGAAAACTTTTGCAACGAAAGGCCCTAAAGAAATTCAAAGTGATTTGCCTTTTGACCAAGCCCTTCCGCCTGCCAAAGATAATATCTTACCTTTGGAAGACGGCCTAAATACGTCTGTAACAGAACAAGATGTGCAAGAAAATCAAGGCGAAAATACACAACAAAATCAAGAAGAAACCCAAGAACCTAATCAAGACGGAGGAACAAAATAATGAATATAGTTTTGGCGGCAAGTGAGGCATACCCTTTTTGTAAAACAGGCGGCTTAGCCGATGTTGTAGGTGCGATAACTCAAGAATTTTCCCGCGCACGCGGTGCAAAAGTGCTTTTGCTTTTACCCTATTACAGAAAGGTGCAAAATACGGCATCCTTAAAAGCGGTGCCGGGTTCTTTTTTAGTACCGGTTGGAAATCATGTTGAGCCGGCACGTTTATATTATCTCAAATGGGGTAATGCTCTTGTATTTTTTGTACACTCCCGCAAATATTTTGACCGCGCCGGTTTTTATAACGAAAATAATCAAGATTATTTTGATAATGACGAGCGTTTTATTTTCTTTTCTCGCGCTGTTTTAGAGGCCTGTAAATTTATAGGATTTAAGCCCGATATTATCCATGCACACGATTGGCAAACGGGCCTTATTCCCGCTTATCTTGAAACGGTCTATAAAACAGATGCTTATTTTGCCAGAACAAGAAGTATTTTTACAATTCATAATATTGCCTATCAGGGTTATTACCCTAAGTCAACTTTTGAAAAAGCAGGTTTTTATGGCCCTGATTTCACACCTGATAAATTTGAATATTGGGGCGGTATAAGTTTTTTGAAAGCGGGTATTATTTTCAGCACCCGCGTAAATACGGTTAGCCCGACTTATGCAAAAGAACTTATTAACGGCCATAATAGTTTTGGGCTGGAAGGCGTTTTACGTTCAAAAGGTTCTGCCTTTAGCGGTATTTTGAACGGGCTTGATACAGAAGTTTGGGACCCGCAAAATGATAGTTTAATTCCCATGGGTTATGACGAAGAATCCTTGCGCGGTAAAGTATTTTGCAAAACAGCCCTCCAAAAAGAACTAGGGCTTGAGGTTAATGAAAATATTCCGCTTTGCGTAATGGTTTCCCGATTAACTTATCAAAAGGGTATAGATTTGGTTACTTCGGTGGTGCCTGCCCTGTCAAATAAAATGCAGTTTGTTTTTCTCGGCAAAGGGGACAAGAGTGTTGAGTATGCTTTGAAAAACTTGGCAGCAACTAACCCAGGCCATATTGCTTTTTGTGATATAGTAGATGAAAATCTTGCCCACAAAGTTTATGCCGCCGGTGATTTCTATTTAATGCCTTCCCGCTTTGAGCCGTGCGGTTTAAGCCAAATGATTGCCATGCGTTACGGCACTTTACCGATAGTAACGAAAACAGGCGGCCTTGTTGATACCGTAATAGGTTTTACCGGTAATGATTCTTTGGGTAAAGCAAACGGTTTCTTTACCGATAATTTTGAAGCAAATTCCCTAATTTACACCTTAAACCGCGCACTTGAAATTTATTCTTATAAAAAAGCGATGTCAAAAATGCGCGAAAACGCAATGTCGACGGACTTTTCTTGGGATAAATCTTCCGCAACCTATTTACGTTTATATAAAGATGCCATCAATTTAGGGGCAAGGTGGTAAAAATGGGACAAATAGCAAATACCCAAAAAGTAAAAACAAGAAATTCCTCAAAAGCCCTAAAAATATTTTTTATGGTTTTTGCCGTTGCTTTGCTTTTACAGGTAATTTTGCTTTGTCGTGAACGTTTTACTTATGCCATTGATTTAATTAGGGATGATTTCAAGATAGCAGTTGTTTTAAGAAATGCAAGCCCGGCAAAAGCAAAAACATTTTCTTCCAAACTGTACTTTCTGCCTAATGTCAGCGATGTTAAGGCCTTAACGGAAGAAGATATAAGGGGTTACTTAAAGCAAGGCAATTCCGGCCTTAATTTACAATCCTTTTTACCTAAAGGCGCTCTGCCGTATTTTTATGAGGTCAAACTTTCGCGTGAGGCGTTCCTAAACCCCAATATCTGGGCGGAGCAAAACATTAAACCTATGGGTGAAGAAGTGCAAGTGTTTTTTCAGGAAAGGGAAAGTGTTTTAGCCCTCTACTTGCTTGGTCTTATAAAAACTATTGATATAGCGCTTATAGGTGCGGCTTTTGTTTTGCTCGCACTTGGTTTTTTTATAGAAACAAAAAAATTGCAAGTACCTGCTGCCGAGCGTTTTTATGCTCTTGGTTCCTCTATAATCGCATACAGCGCCGCTTTTGGGTTTATGTATATTTTGTTAAATTACTTAAAGATGTTACCTTTAACACCGTATAATCCCCTTGAAATACCACAACTTATTTGCTTTATATTTTGTCTTTTATTTGGCAGGAGTTTGGCTAAATGGTCAAAGTTTTAGTTGTTATTTTTTTCTTTTTCTTTTGCGTTGGGGGCGCAAATGCTGCCTCCAAAGCAGATTTGCAAGGTATTAAAGAGCAGGCCTCTTTGAAGGAAAAGCAACTTAAAGAATATCAAAATAAACAAAAAAAATTAGAGCAAGAATTAAAAAGTTTAACTCAAAAAGAACAACAAACCGGTAAAAAAACCGAAGAAATAAAAAATAATTTAACCGAAGTCAAAAGTAAAACGGCTGATTTGCAAAGCAAACGCGACATAATACAAAGTACAATTCCCATGTGGCAAACTTTAATGCAGGAAACTCTAACCTCAACGATAGTGGAAAATATTTTGCAATCCGATTACCGCACCGGTAAAACGGTGACAAGGAATTTGCTCCTAAACAGTTTGCTCAAAACTAAAGCAAGGTATTTCAAAAATTTACAGGCCTCTTTAGAGAGAAACGAAAGGGACTTGAATTTAACTATGAAAGAACAAGAAATTTTACTATCTAAAAAAACAGCACTTGAAGATGAACAGGCAAAATTGGAGGCCACCCATAAAAGTAAAGAGCAGGATTTATCAAGCGCGCGCGAAAAGTTAAAACAAGCCAAACAAGAACTTGAGGACTTAAAAAACAGCGCCGCGCAAATGGAAAAACTCCTAAAGCAAGCGGAGCGCGAGCGTAGTATACAAGAGCGCAAACAAGGTATCACAACACAAAAAAAGGACAATCTAAATGTATCTAAAAAATCTTTACCTTGGCCGCTTAACGGGCAAGTTATAAGCAAATTCGGTAAAGAATATAATAATCAATTAAAAACTTGGATTTTTAGGGACGGTATAAAAATTGCCGCACCGGCAGGTACAGTCGTTAGAACGGTGGAAAACGGTAAAGTTATTTTTGCCGGTCCTTTCCGTTCTTACGGGCAA
>Ga0310786_10012921_pt1 | contig 10312 bp, 7 predicted proteins | sample AusTroGonzalo_MG_FD_203881 | JGI IMG/M metagenome (GOLD analysis project Ga0310786, IMG submission 203881) | Bovine rumen microbial communities from tropical cattle in Woodstock, Queensland, Australia - Gonzalo_03 (v2) (version 2) | ecosystem: Host-associated > Mammals > Digestive system >... | reverse complement strand
CACCAGCACGTCGTAGAGTCCCTTTTGCAAGTCTTCCTTGGCACGGGCCACAGCCTTACGAGCAGCAGCATCAGACTCATCGGAAGGCACACCCAACTCTACTTTCACCTCCTCATCGAAGGTGTTCAACAGGTTCAGCCGTCCGTCACGGGCGTCCTCTGCCTTATCGATGACAGAAAACTGCGTTTCCAGGCTGAGCGCCTTACGGTGGTAGCTGGCCACCTTGGGCGAGCCATAAATGATGGGCGTACAGAGGTCAAACATCATCGAATCCTCGAATGCTTTGAGAATCACTTCATAACCAATACCGTTCGTATCGCCGTGCGTGATTGCCACGCGAATCTTTTTTTCTTCCATATATTATCAATCTTCAATGTTCAGTATTCAATTTCTTCGCTGTCGAGAGGAGTCCGCAGGCAGCGAAGATATCCTGACCACGACTGGCTCGGATAGTGGTAAACACACCATGGGCCGTCAGATAGTCGCGCAATGCCTCCATGCGTTTCTCGTCGGAGCCTGGCAAGTTAACGCCTGGGATCTCATGGAAACGGATGAGGTTCACACGGCAGTCAAGACCTTGCAACAGCCGCACAATCTCACGACCATAGACAGGTGTGTCGTTCAAGCCACCAAAGCAGATATATTCGAACGAACAACGGCGCTGGTGGCTGAAATCATATTGCCGCAGAAGAGCGACAACCTCGGTAATCGACATCTGCCCCTCGGCTGGCATCAACTTCCGACGTTGCTCTGGCAACGGGGAGTGCATCGAGATGGCCACGTGGCACTCGCTCTCGTCGAGAAAACGCTTCAGCTTGGTCTTGACGCCCACGCTGCTCACGGTGATGCGACGGGGACTCCAGGCATAGCCATTGTCGGCTGTGAGGATCTTCGTGGCACGCATCACAGCGTCGAGGTTATCCATCGGCTCACCCTGGCCCATAAAGACAATGTTCGTCAAGCGCTCACGCTCTGGCAAGGCATAGATCTGATTGAGGATGTCTGCTGCGGTGAGATTGCCTTCAAAGCCCTGCTTGCCCGTCTGACAAAAAAGGCAGTTCATCTTACAGCCTACTTGACAGGAGACGCAGAGCGTAGCCCTGTCGCCATCAGGGATGAAGACGGTCTCGACGAATAATCCGGAATTTCCAGATTGTCCGGCTCTCACAGGGAAGAGATACTTGATGGTGCCATCGTTAGAGCGCTGACAGTCGATGGGTGCCATCGCCCCCACGACGAAACGCTCCTTCAGCCGTTCACGGTTCACCTTCGAGAGATTGGTCATCTCATCGATGGTCATCACATGCTGCTGATAGAGCCACTTGAGAATCTGCCCCGCTGTAAAAGCGGGCATACCCATGTCGAGGACAATCGCTTTCAGCTCGTCTGGCGAAAGCCCAAGCAACACCTTCTTATCGTCGTTCATCTCCATTTTCGTGTGCAAAGATACGAATAAGTGAGTGAATTTCCAAATTAAATCGAGTTTTTCCCCGAATTATTTGGTATTCTCGAAAAATATAACGAATTTTGCGCTGCAATAATTTCACAAAATACCCTCATGAGAGAAAAAATAGACTGTTTTCTGCCTTGCGACGACATGACTGACGCCATTAAGACGGTGGCACAGCTCAGGGCCAGCAAGACAGTGCAACACATTTTCCTGCTCACCTCCGCCTCGCAACCTATCGACGATGACACGCTGAAAGATTGTCAGCAGCTGACCGTCGATAACCTCACGGGCAGCAACACGCTGATGACCATCGCTGAGAACGCAAAGGCGGACTATGTGCTGTTGCAGACCAAACCTACGACACTGGAATTGGGCGAGGGAGCCTTGGAACGTATCCTCCGCGTGGCTTCCGACTCTGACGCGCCGATGGTGTATGCCGACCACTACGACCTAATTGAAGGCAGGCGCGTGGCACACCCCGTGACAGACTATCAGACAGGTAGCATACGTGACGATTTCGATTTCGGATCGCTGCTGTTGGTGAAGACAGCCCTACTCCATACTTTTGCGATGCAGGCTGGTGAGAGCGACTACCGTTATGCAGGCCTTTATGCCCTGCGCCTCTTTCTGAGCAGGAACGGTAATTTGTTCCATATCGACGAGAAGCTCTATACGGAAGCGGAATCAGACACCCGTGCTTCTGGCGTGAAGCAGTTCGACTACGTGAATCCCCGCAACCGCGAGGTGCAGATCGAGATGGAACACGCTGCCACTGCCCACCTTCAGGAGATCGGCGCGAAGATAGACCCCTCTTATTACCGTCGTCCAGATTTCAACGAACAGGAGTTCGATGTCGAGGCATCTGTCGTCATCCCAGTTTACAATCGTGAGAAAACCATCTGCGACGCAGTCAACTCGGCCCTCTCGCAGAAAACGAACTTCAAATATAATGTCATCGTGGTCGATAACCACTCCACAGACAAAACTACGGAGTTGTTGCAAGCCATCCACGACGAGCGACTCATACATATCATCCCTAAACGTACCGACCTCGGCATCGGCGGCTGCTGGAACCAGGCCATCAACGACGACCGCTGCGGGCGCTTTGCCGTGCAACTCGACTCCGACGACCTCTACTCTTCGTCGAAGACGTTGCAGCAGGTGGTTGAAGCATTCTACAAGCAAAACGCCGCCATGGTCATCGGCTCATATCGGATGTGTGACTTCGAACTGAACACCCTGCCGCCAGGTCTCATCGACCATGCGGAGTGGACAGACGAGAATGGTCCCAACAACGCTTTGCGTATCAACGGTTTAGGCGCTCCCCGTGCATTCTTCACACCATTGCTACGACAGATTGGCTTCCCCAATACCAGCTATGGTGAAGACTATGCCTTAGGACTTATCTTCTCACGCCACTACCGCATCGGACGCATCTTCACGGAACTCTATCTCTGCCGCCGTTGGGGAGGCAACAGCGACGCTGCCCTGAGCATCGATCGTATCAACGCAAACAATATTTATAAGGATCGCCTGCGCACGTTGGAGATCCTCGCCCGTCAGCAGATGCTCCAAGGCAAACAGGAATTGATGAACGACTCGGCGCTGCAGCGGTTCTTCAACCGCCAGTTAGAGAAGTGGGACGACGCCCGCCGACGCTATAACGACCTGCGCAACGTGAAGACACGTGAACTGGCCGTTGGAGCCTCTTCCGTGCAGGTGCAGTGGAACCCCGCCCGCATAGTATCGACAGGTGCCAGCATCGACAAGAAGGTGATTGACGAGCGCCCCTGTTTCCTCTGTGAGGCCAACCGTCCGAAGGAACAGACGAAGAAATCGGTGGACAGCCGTTTTGACCTACTCGTCAACCCCTACCCCATCCTGCCAGTACACTTCACCATCCCTTGTGTCAGGCACGAGCCGCAGCGTATCCGTGAGAACTATGGCGAGATACACAAGCTGCTCGAGGAATATCCTGAGATGATGGTCTTCTATAACGGCCCGAAGTGCGGTGCCTCAGCCCCTGACCATGCCCATTTCCAGGCAGGCACCAGCGGACGGTTGCCCCTGCAGTTGTCGTGGCAGCGCCTAAGCCGTAACCTCACCACCATCGTCAGCCTCAACGAGGGGGAAGACATCTCACTCATCGAGGAATACCATTGCCCAGCCCTGCTCATCCGCAGCCATTCTCAATACAGCGGTGAACAGTTGTTCCTGCGCCTCTATGATGCCCTGCCTATACAGGACGATGACACGGAGCCGATGATGAACATCATCAGCTGGCGACGCGACGACGAGTATCTGTCGGTGGTCTTCCCTCGTGGCAAACACCGTCCTCACTGCTATTATGCCCAGGGCAACGACCAGTATATCATCTCACCGGGAGCCCTCGACATGGCCGGACTCATCATCACACCCCGCCAAGAGGACTTCGAGCGTCTCACGCCTGAGAAGGCCCTCGCCATCCTCAACGAGGTGTCGCTTTCGAAAGAGCAGTTGCGGCAGGTCATCTCACGTCTACAGGACAAATCACAAACATCAAACTCAAAACTTCAAACTTCAAAGGAGCCCACCGTCACCGTCGGCATCGTTACCGCCGAGAAGATCACCTTCGAACTCAACCAGGCCTACGTCGCCAAGGGTGAGGTCATCACTGGCCCGCAGACGGTCACCTTCTCTGAGGGTGGTATCCTGTGGCGAGGCACGCAATATCGTGAACTCACCTTCACGCCCCAGACGCCTGACGCCACGTTCTCACTCAGCGACGTCACCATCGGTGTCGATTTCCATTGGGAACGCAAGGAGACACAGGTGTTCGAAGGCACACTGCGCATCGTCGTCGAGGCCGACAAGATCGTCGCTATCAATGAATTGCCAGTGGAACGCTACCTGACGAGCGTCATCGCCAGCGAGATGTCACCCACCGCCTCCATCGAGTTCCTTAAGGCCCACGCAGTCATCTCGCGTTCCTGGTTGCTGGCACAAATGGAGAAGCGCCGCCGTCTCGACAGCGGACAGGACAGTTTCTTCTCGTTCATCAAGAAAGACGACGAGATTATCCGTTGGTACGACCGTGAAGACCATACCATCTTTGATGTCTGTGCCGACGACCACTGCCAGCGCTATCAAGGCATCGTCGGCGGCAATCGCGTGAAGGCGGAGCAAGCCGTCAGCGAGACACGCGGACAGATACTCTCCTACGACGGTGAGATCTGCGACGCACGCTTCTCGAAGTGCTGCGGCGGCGAGACGGAGGAGTTCCAATACTGTTGGGAAGATACGCCCAAGCCCTACCTCGAGAGCATCCACGACCCCTACTGCAACACTAGCGACAAGCATATCCTCTCGCAGGTGATGAAGGAGTACGACCAGGAAACGCCCAATTTCTACCGCTGGACCGTAGAATATACGCAGGAGCAGCTCTCTGAGCTTGTCAACCGCAAGTTGAAAGACGACTTCGGACTGATCACCGACCTCATCCCCGTTGCCCGTGGCAAGAGCGGCCGCATCTGGAAACTAAAGATTGTCGGTACGAAGAAGACGCTCACCATCGGCAAGGAACTCGAGATCCGTCGCGCCCTCAGCGAGACCCATCTCCTCTCCTCCGCCTTTGAGGTAGAATTTTTGAGGAAGGAGGAAGGAGAAAAGAAGGATGAAAACACTTTCACGCTCCACGGCAAGGGCTGGGGCCACGGCGTCGGCCTCTGTCAGATTGGAGCTGCCGTCATGGGCGAGCAAGGCAAGGCCTACGATGAGATCCTCCTGTTCTATTATCGCAACGCAGAAATAAAGAAACTATATGAATAAAAGAAATCCCTGGGCCTGGGTGCCCACACTCTATTTCGCCGAAGGTCTGCCATACGTGGCCGTCATGACCATCTCCCTCATCATGTACAAACGCCTCGGCCTGTCGAACACCGACATCACGCTCTACACCTCGTGGCTCTATCTGCCGTGGGTCATTAAGCCCCTATGGAGCCCGTTCATCGACATTATCAAGACCAAGCGGTGGTGGATTGTGAGCATGCAGTTGCTTATCGGTGCAGCCCTCGGCGGTGTCGCTTTCACCATTCCTGCCCCCTATTGGTTACAGGGATCGTTGGCATTCTTCTGGCTGATGGCCTTTGCCAGTGCTACCCACGACATTGCTGCCGACGGTTTCTACATGCTTGGTCTTGAACAACACGATCAGGCCTACTTCGTGGGCATCCGTAGTACGTTTTACCGCATCGCCACCATCGTCGGCCAGGGTCTGTTAGTGATGCTCGCAGGCAATCTTGAAGTCATCACCCGCAACGTTAAATACTCATGGAGCCTGATGTTCTACGGCATGGCCGGCCTCTTCATCGCCTTCTGGCTCTGGCATCACTATATTCTGCCACGCCCCACCGAAGACAAGGGTATTGAGAAGATGCACGGCCGTCAGATCATGCAGGAGTTCTGGCACACACTGAAAACCTTCTTCCAGAAGCCTCAGGTGTGGGCAGGCATCTGCTTCATGCTTTTCTATCGTATGCCTGAAGGTCTGCTGGCCAAAGTCAGCGCCCTTTTCCTCATCGACGCCACGGCCAAGGGAGGCCTCGGTCTCTCTCCAGCGGAATACGGACTGGTACAGGGCACCGTCGGCATCATCGGACTGACCCTTGGCGGCATCCTCGGCGGCATCGTCGCCAGTCGCGACGGACTGAAGCACTGGCTCTGGCCGATGGTAATGGCCATCACCCTGCCAGACATCGTCTATGTTTATCTCTCTTACGCCATGCCCGAAAGTCTGTTTGTGGTCAACATCTGCGTCTTCGTCGAGCAGTTTGGCTACGGCTTCGGCTTCTCCGCCTACATGTTATACCTTATATATTATAGTCAGGGCGAGCACAAGACGGCCCATTATGCCCTCTGTACCGCCTTCATGGCCCTGTCGATGATGATACCCGGGCTCTTTGCGGGTGCCCTGCAGGAGAGTGTCGGCTACCGTACCTTCTTCCTCATCGTCATGGCCGCATGCACCCTCACCTATATCGTCTCTGCTGCCCTCAAGATCGACCCTGAGTTCGGAAAAAAGCAGAAACAAGAATAGGGAAATCCCTACGCACGATTAGGATAATTCACTTGCACAAAAAACTGATGACACCTAACTTTGCACCGTCAAACATTTAAAACGTTACGATTATGAAGAAGATTTATTATTACCTCCTGATGCTGCCGATGCTCATGCTGACCAGCTGTGATACCGACACGATGATTGCCGAGAAGCTCACCGGTGCTAACTGGGAAGGCTGGCTCGACACTTACTACCAGAACGGCTGGGGCGATGCGTTCCAGGACGGCGAATACCACACCGTATGGCGCTTCGACGCTGCCTACTACGACGAATATGGGGCAGCCACCTACGGCTCCGGCTACGAAGTCGATTACTCCACCTCCAACCGCAACGACTACGCTTACAGCCCCTTCGACTGGGTGGTGCGCAACGGCGATATCTACATCACCTACCGCAACCCCGACTGGAACAACGTACGCATCGACTATCGCGACTACTCCATCTCGCACAACCACTTCAAAGGCACGATGTACGACTGGGAAAACCGCATCTACCACTTCGACATGGAGAACAATGCCAGTTGGGACTGGGGCTACTACCGCAATCGCTACTACACCCGTGGTGCTGTCAATGATTCTATCCCCGTCTGCGTCGGAGAAGATGGTGAGAGTTTCGCCTCCGGCAAGTTCGCAGAAGAACTCCTCAAGAGAAGAGCAAACAGGAAATAACAAGAAAGGCTTCCTTTTCGGAAGCTTTCAAACATAGATTATTATGAATGTCTCCTATCAGAAATTACTATTACTTATAGCGTTATTTGCTTGCGAAACTGTGGCAAATGCACAGTTGCCCAATGAAAAATTTGGCAAGCCGTCGAATATGGAATGGGAGTTCGCCGGCTGGGGTGACGCCGTGAATGCTGACGCCATCATCCTCTGCAAGACAATGAAGGTATCATATCAGTTGTCTGACCAGTTGTTCAACAGCAACCAGTCCTACAATGAGATTGGCTTTGATAACATTCAGGACTTCGGAAAAAACGAGATTGACGACAGTAACATTCTGGTCAACTACGAGTTTAGGCTCCGCACCAAGATCCTGAAGCCTGAAGGTGCAGGTCACGCCAATATCGATATCACCTATTATAATGTTGATGACAATAAGCTGACGAACGTCGATGAATTGTCGGATCTGAAGATCAGGGTGTTCACCAAGAACGAGAAAGGAAAGGTGGAGAAGAGGAATGTCAGCACCGGATCATTCGCCAAGGAGCGAGTTGATAAGAACTACATGGTGCTGCACGTAGTAGTGCCAGATGTCCAGGCAGGCAGCATCATCGAATACCAATATAACATCACAAGTAACCGGCCTGCGTTCCTTTACGACTGGATGTTCCAGGAGTGTGTGCCGACGGTACATTCATCGTGCGACATAGAGATCCCCGCATTCCTGCAGTTCAAGATGAACGTCCCGATCAACAAGCTCATCAAGTCGAGTGTAGAAGTCGGCCATCTGTCATACGACACAAACAGGGCCGACTTGAAGAAGGGCAAGACGTGTCCTACCAACCACTACAAAATCGTTGGTGACTATATCCTTCCTGAAGATGAGGAGATAGCAGTCTTTACCAGTCAGATCACCACACCTGGCATCACCCTTCCTACATATCTGCCAACGGGCAGTACGCATCTGAAAGTCAAATAATCATCATCAGATGCCGGCGCCGTCCTGAAAACCTGCATCTACAGCCTTCGACTGTAGAATGCGGGAATAGGGCGGCACGTCGTGTGTCAGCCAGATGTTGCCTCCGATGGTGGAGTGATGGCCGATGGTGATGCGTCCGAGGATCGAGGCGTTCGAATAGACCGTCACGTGATCCTCGATAATCGGATGTCGGGGGATGTTCAGCATGTTGCCGTTCTCGTCGTACTTGAAGCTCTTTGCACCGAGGGTGACACCCTGATAAAGCGTAACGTGGTTGCCGATGATTGAGGTCTCGCCGATGACGACACCCGTACCGTGGTCGATGGCGAAGTACTCACCGATCTGTGCACCTGGATGGATGTCGATACCCGTTTTGGAGTGGGCCAGTTCGGTGATGATGCGCGGGATGACGGGCACGTTGAGTTCATGCAGACGGTGGGCGATGCGGTAGTGAGTCATCGTATTCATCACAGGATAGCAGAAGATCACCTCCCCGTAGTTCCTGGCGGCAGGGTCTGCGTCGAACATGGCCTCCACGTCAGTATATAGCAGGCGCTTAATCTCAGGCAGCGTGTCGATGAACAGCATGGCCAGCCGCTCGGCCTCCTCATAGACCTGGGCTTTTGTGTGAATCTCTTTGCAGTCCTCGCAGAACTGAAGCCCGTGGGCGATCTGCTTGACGAGCAGCGTCATCAACTCCTCCATGTGTACGCCGATATAGTACGAGCGGATGGCCTCGTCGGGCTGTCGCTTGTTGAAATAGTCGGGAAAGATGATGCTCTTGACGAGCGTCACAATCTGCTTCACTTGCTCCACCGATGGCAGCGGGGCCTCGATGGCGGGCATCATGCCAGCCTCCTTCTCACTGATTTTCGACAGCAGCACCACGTTTCGGCGCAACACGTCGTTGGTTTCTTTCTTATCCATATCGGTTGCAAAGGTAAATAAAAAAGCCGAAAGTATTATGCTTTCGGCCCAAAAAAACGCAACAAGCCCATCTTTTTTTAGATATTTATGACAATATTTTCGTCCCACGATTCATCTATTGACACGTTTACAATCACTGAAGCAGACCTATCGCTTTCATCAAAAAGATTACCACGACAGATCGTTATGCTATTTCGTTTTACAGGCACGGCATCGATTGTGCAACCTCCCAAAGGATGAATCACGTCATTGTCATCCACATGATAAGCCTTGAAAGAAATATCCAGTTCGTCTTCTTCTGCCCTCGGAATCATATAGAACTCGTATTGGCGGTCATCTGCCGACGGATAAAGGTCTAAAGTTTGATTCGTATTGGTGCTGCCATATCCCGTCAGTCCATTGAAAGTGCCCTTACTACCCTTGTACTTGACCAGAATCTTGTTTAGTCCCTCAGGTGGTGTCACCGTGGGAATGAACTGCAGCATGGAGACGATGCGGCTCAGCGGCAGTTCAAGATTAACAACCTCTTCTTCTACATAAAATTCTTTACAGCACCAGAACGTGTCACCCAGTTCACTTCCTGAAATGGTGACTTTCTCGTTCGCACTGAAACTGGGGTTCTTCGAGCCGCTGTGTGCCACGACCACCAAATAGTAGTGTCCTTCTTCGAGCAGGAACGAGGCAGTACCGAAGTGCTCGTCGTCGATGTTCTGATTGACGTAGTCCACCCTCACTCCGTCATCATCATACACATGAAAACAGAGACGGGAGCAGAGATCTTCTATCGCGGCCCTTGTGGCCACAGGGAAAGGGATCTGCTCGATACTGCCAATGCGCATTACGACGTTCGCCTGAGGCCTGTCGCCGTCAGCCCCCTCGACATTCATTTTCTCACACGACGACGCTCCTGCGAGCACCATCACTCCACACACAAAAGCCCCTAAAAGGCCTTGGATTTTGTTTCTCATACCATATTGTTTTAAAGTTAACGCCCTCCCCTCGTGGGCGGGCCCTTGTGGAGCTGGAGGGAGTCGAACCCTCGTCCAAACAGGGAAACCATACGCTTTCTACACGCTTATTCCAGCCTTTGGTTTTCGAATGCCGACAAGACCTGGACCACCAATCGGCACCTTAGCTCCTGAATCTCATCCCTGCATCGGAGCCTGCAAAGACTATTTCCGATTTAACCTGCGCCG
>Ga0310786_10012920_pt1 | contig 10312 bp, 11 predicted proteins | sample AusTroGonzalo_MG_FD_203881 | JGI IMG/M metagenome (GOLD analysis project Ga0310786, IMG submission 203881) | Bovine rumen microbial communities from tropical cattle in Woodstock, Queensland, Australia - Gonzalo_03 (v2) (version 2) | ecosystem: Host-associated > Mammals > Digestive system >... | reverse complement strand
ATGAAATAGCAATACGAGAAACGGGCACTTTCAGGCACCATCACCAGCACTTTCTGCCCCTGCTTTAGCTGACCGGAATCCATCAGTTCCTCCAACATGGCGAAAGCCGAGGCTGAACCGATGTTACCAATCTTAGGCAGGTTATAGAACCAACGCTCCTCAGGAATGAAAAATCCCTGCTTCGCCGTCTCCTCGAGAATCACATCCTTGAAGAACATCGACGACATGTGAGGCAGGAACCAGTCGACATCCTCCGCTGTGAACCCATGTTTCTGACCCAACTCTACGAGATACTGCACACCCAACGGCACAATATACTCAGCAAGCAAACGGGTATCCTGTTTGATGGCAAAGATCGACTCTGTAAGCCACTCACTCTGTGGGAATGAAGCCCAACCTTTTACATGACCATCTGGGTCCTTATCGGCAGCTGCATACATACAGGTCTCCTTGGTATTGGCAAATGACGTGATATCGATCCAGTCTAAACGCAATGAGAGACCAGAGTCGGCAGGCTTGCCTTGCAACAGCACAGAGAAGGCACCATCGGAGAGCATCCAACGTAGGAAGTCTTTCTGGAAAGCCAATATCGGGTGGTCTTCCAACTGTGACAGTAACTCCGACTCCTTCTGGAAGTAACTTGCCCGCATCCAGACTGAAGCCCTTTCAGATGCCACCGCAACGGCATTTTTCGAGAGGCCGAGCTTCACGGCCATATACGCATACTTCAGGGCATCGGCACCCGTACAACAAGAACCGGCAAACGATACCACCTCCGTATGCTTGTCACCTCCAAGTTCTCCATGCACCATCACACCATGCGAAGGAATCAGTTGTTCCGGAGAGCCCGTACCACAGGCTAGCAAATCAATGTCATCAATGGTCAACTTATCATCAAGAAGCCCACGGACGGCGTTGGCAGCCATCTCCACATTCGTATGTGTCTCGTTACCATCCTTGTCCAAAGCGTAGTACCTCTGCTTGATGCCATTGCGTCGCAGAATGACCCTTCTGGCTTTCGACGGTTTCCCGTCAATCATGCCGAGGTACTTCTCCATGTCATCGTTTTCGACAGGATCGTTGGGCAAGAATTTTGATGCTTTTGTTATATAAACGTCCATCATGATTTATGTATATCTTTTAATTATTTGATTCGATGTTACAATCCTCACGCTGATGCTTCTCTACATGTTGCAGCGGATAGGTGAGATAGAAAAACAGCTGGGCAAAGGGCGATACCAGAAATAGTACCGTGAGAAGGTAATAAAAGAAGAGGTTCACGCGCGTACGACGACGTGGATCCCTGAATCCGCCACGTTTCCTGATAAAATGGGCCCAATGGCCAAACATACGATGACCGGCTTTCTCCAAAAACAGAATGGAGGGCTTGTAGTCGATGGCTCCTGCTGCCAATAGCCGTGACTGCAGATGCTGGAAGTCCCCCTTTTCATTGGTTATCTTAATGATGTCGCCAAAGCGTGAGGCATCTTCGATATCGGCCTTCCTGACGCCAGCAGCGGGCAACAGCCAAGAAGATTGTTTCTTTCCATACAACAGCCAGCGCACTATCGTCAGGGCACTGATCAGATTCGGTGCCGTATCCTGCAGGACAATATGTCCCACCAGGCAGGCCTTGATCTCATGAAGATAGGTCTTTACTACCCTACCCGTCATCAGCCACATATTGCGACAAGCGTTGACGAAGATCACCTTCTTTCCTTGCAGGTAAGCCTGAACCTGTTTGTCCTCGAAAAACGACTGGAGGGGCAGCGAGGGTGACAAGAACCACGACTGTCCTACAATCAGTACCAGCTCAGCGTCCTCGATTCCTGAGAAATTCAATGGCTGGATGCCAGAAGGCGGCATACCCAGACGCGTCTCAGGGAAAGAGTCGAAGAATTCGTATTTATTCCAGGGGAAAGGATACGTCTGCAGGGGGATGATGGGTCGCCACACCACCTCTTTGCCAGCCTCTGCCAATGGCTGGCAGATGCGCTTGGCAGCCTCTAGCGCCTGACCACTCTGAGTATAATAAAATACGACGATCATGCTTGGTTCAGTTGAGAAATAATTTCTTCCATCGTCAGCACCTCTGAGCACGTCACCATACTGCCTGCCAGCACACCCATCATACCATGAAGCGTGATGCTCTGTCCTGACAACAGGAGATTGGGAACACGTGTCTTACTGCTCACACCTGCGGAGCCCAACAGGTCGACATCCTTCATCATACCATACAACGCCCCTTCCGGGACACCCGTATAGTCGATATATGTCAACGGTGTCGACGTGTAATAGGCTTCTATCTTTTCGCTCAAACCCGGCATTTTCTCCTCCAACGCGGCGATGGCAGCCTCTGCCTTCTTACGTTTGAAAGCCTCATAACTTTCACCACGACGCCCTACACGGGTTCCCTCCCATTGACGTACCTCGTCCATCGTCATATAGGTCAGAATCTCACCCGTCGTAGCCTCGTCATACTGTTCACAACCCCATACAGAGTCGCCACGGTAGTAATAGAAATTATGGTCCATATAGGGTACGCTGTCTTTACGGAACTTCAGATAGACCGTAAAGGCCGACGTGGAGTTACGTCCCTCGATGATGCGCTGGCGATAGGCTGGACGGATGAGTCGGCTCTGAACCATCTCCATGGTCTTGGCAGGATGGATGGCGCTGATTACGAGATCGGCAGCATACCGTTCACCATCCGAGGTGATGACGGCAGTAGCCTGCTTGTCATCACATTCAATCTGACAAGCCTGACGTTTCACTAACACCTGTCCTCCCCTTTCTCTGATGGCATCTGCGAGTGCGTCAGCCACCACACTACTGCCTCCCACAATGCGCGAGGCACTCTGGTCATACGAGTCGGCAATCAGGGCGTGGACATAAAATGGTGTATGGTCTTTCTCCCCCGCATAGAGGGGTACGATACCTGCCAACACCTCTCGCAGCGTGGGGTCGGTAATCAGACTGTCAATCACCTCATTGACACTGCGCATCTGGTATTCGGCATTCACGTTCAGGTCTACATCCTTACGCAGCGAGTGCATAGCCCACGACGAGGCCACCTGTTTCACTAAGTCATAATAACGGCTCAGCTCCTCCCGACTTTGAGGGAACTGCTGGGCCAGAGTCTCGATAAATGCCTCCTTGCCGTTGGCCATCAGGTAATGCTGTCCTTTGAAAGAGATTACATCATAGCCTTTGGGGTTCAGTTTCTCGAGCTGGATTTTCTGATCCACACCCAGATAATGGAGGAAAGTATAGAGCACCTGTCCGGGCTCCGCACTACCAATATAGTGCATGCCCGTCTCGAAGAGTGCATCACCACGACGGAAGCACTGCAGACAGCCGCCTATCTGTACACCCTGTTCTAGAACGGTCACCTCGTAGCCATTCTTCGCCAGAATACAGCCACAGGCCAAACCTCCCAGTCCACTACCTATGATCACACACTTCTTCATCATTTATCATCATTATGGGCAAAGCCCGCAACGAATTTCTTATGCATCTTCCGAGTCATCGCCCGATAGCCCTCCGTCATCTTTTCCCTCGGCATCACCTCCACCGACATGTGGCCGGGATGCAGATGCCACGACTTCTTAGGCAACACCTTTCCGAAGCCGTTGATATAAACGGGCAGGATATCCAGTCCTAACTGCTCGGCCAGATAAAACGCTCCACGATGGAAACGCTGGATACGACAATCTTCCGACCTCGTACCCTCAGGGAAGATCATTACCGAGTAACCCTCCTCCACCTTCTGTTTCAGGTCGTTCATCATCTGGTCGGTATCCGTGATGGGGAAAAAATCGGCATAGCGGATCACGATGCCATAGAAGGGATTATGCCACACCCAGTTCTTCGTGAGGATAATCAGTTTGGGCGTCAGCATCATGATACCCATCAGATCCAAGTGCGACTGATGGTTACTGATGATCATCGCCGGCTTGTCGAACGTCTCTCCATTCGGATTACTGTAAGAGAAGGTCGTACCTGGCACATGGTTGATAACAAAGCGCGACTTCCTCTGCAGGATGGTATGATATTTCAACTTGTGCTCTTTCGTAGCCCCTCCCAACGTCAAGAGGAAGAAGCCCCTTACCGTCATATCGAGGGCAAAGCACAGGAAATAGGCAAACGAGAAAATGGTATAGGCCCACTGCTTGAGGCCCACAAACAGCGCCACGATACACAGGATGGTGTTCAGCACGCTGATACGGAAGAAATCATATACCGGACGGAAATGGCTCACGCGCTCTTCTGCTGGCGGGTAATACACCCTGACGCTCACCGATTTCACGGAGACTCCGGCCCAGGCGGCAAACACCAGCAACTCGAGTTCTGCCTCATAGCGCGAGGTTATCAGGCTCAGACCCTTCAGCGAGGCCAAAGGATAGAGTCGGAATCCGCTCTGCGTATCCGGCAAGGGAATGCCCGTCTGTAATTTGAACCAGAAATTCGAGAAGCGGTTGGCAAACGTGTTTTGTCGGGGCATGTTTTCTTCCGTCAGATTACGGCAGCCCACGATGATAGCCTCAGGATCCCGTCTCATCTCCTCCACCAAGAGAGGGATATCATCTGCAAAATGCTGACCGTCGGCATCGATGGTCACAGCATGGGTGAACCCCATCACCTGCGCCTTCTTGAAGCCCGTCACCAGCGCATGGCCCTTACCCTTGTTCTTCGCATGCGTCACCACAGTGACACCTGCAGGGAGCGCCTGTAGGATGGTGGCCGTCTCGTCGGTACTGCCATCATTCACCACGATTACCTGATCGCAGTGTCTGAGGACATCGTCGATGACCTGTCTGACCGTTCCAGCGTTGTTAAACGTTGGAATGATCGCACATATATTGCAGCGACATTTTGACATATTGGGATTCTTCGTCCTCGATGCTCACATTCGCACTGAGCATTCCTTCCTCCTTCACCACCTTGGTAAAGACAAACGTGGGTTCATCCTCAGGGCTCACAATCTTCTTGAACTTGATGTTCTTCAACAGCGACAGCATCAGACTCTGCTGATACTCCTGTCCTAAGATCTCTGCCGCCATCTGCACTAGACAGACGCCAGGTGTCACAGGGTTGCCAGGGAAATGGGCCTGGTATATGAAGTGGTCGGGATGGAGTCTGACCTTGCACTTCAGTGTGCCCTCGCCCGACTCCTTCGACACGATCTCAAAAAAATCATTAATCAGTTTCATTATTCATGGGGGTAAATGTGTACGTTATCCAGCGTCGCTTATAGTGACATTCCTGATCCGGTTCCAGTTTGGGCAGGATATAGGCCAGATCGCGCCTCAGCACCCTGCGGATATACCATTTATCGAGGAAGGCCACCACATTCAGCACCTTCGCCTTACCATGATTGTAGGTAAAGTCGAAAGCCTTCATGCCCATCTCGTTGACCACCGTTCCTACGATACTGCCGTCGGGCGAGATGTTCATCATGCAGATGCTCGTGAGCTCTTGCCCTTTCACCTGCATCAACAGGTTATACTCCCTGCTTACCACAGAGTCGCCCGCTTCTTGAGCCATACAAGGCTGACACAGCAGGAGCAGACTAATGAATAGCAAACAGTTTCTCATCAACGGCAACACCTATCTTGGTATTGGTCAGTTTCACCACGGTCACGTCGCCCGTCTTCTCCACCATCTTCACACTGCTCACCATCGTCAGGGCCGGATTGAACCAGATCTCCAGATACTGGTACAACTGCTTCAGTTCCTTCTTCTTGGGCAACAGCTTGGCATAATAGGCGGCATCGGCTTTATATATCTCCACCGTGAAGTCGTTCGAACTCTTCAACGTGCCACCAGTGACGCTGTTCAGGATGATGTTCGTAATCTGACGGAACATCTTATTACCCTGTACGTCAATGTTCTTAGTAGACTTCGTCGACTTAATTTGCACCTTGTCACCATTCATGATAAAGGTGTAGTCGTAAGGCGACGTATACTGCCAGCGCAGCTTGTCGGGCTTCTTCAGATACATCACGCCCTTCGACTGCATTTCCTTACTCAATAGCTTCATGCTCTTGGTCTGTGAAAACTCACACTGCATCTGCGTCATGGCCGATGCACCCTTGTCCACCTTTGCCACAATCTCTTTCTGTTGCTCAGCCGTGAGTTTCGTCTGCGACCAAACAGGGAGACAGGAAAACAGGGAGACAAGGAGACAAGACAATAGTATTCTCTTCATATTCATTTCGCAATTAAAACGCATCCCGACATGATCAGGAACACCCCGATCCATCTGGTCATTGGTATCTGTTCGTGGAAGAAGATGATGGCTGCAAACATACCCATCACGTAACTCAGGCTCACCATCGGATAGGCCATGCTGAACGGGAAGTGCTTGATGATATACATCCACAACACGGAACCTGCACCATAGCAGAGGCCACAACTGATGAACTGCCAATTGGTAAAGAGCCTCACGAAATACTGCCACGTAAACGAGAAGTCGCCCGCTTTGGTCAAGCCGTATTTCATCAACACCTGTCCTCCGGAGAGGAGCATGCACTGCAAGATTGAAATCGGTAACAGCTTCAGAATCATCCTCTTATCTCTTATTTCTTAATCAACATCATCGAGCAGTCGCCCGTCTCTGTCTGATTCAACAACAGGATAGCCTTCAGGTCTTCCTTCTGCTTCAGCAGATGGGCAGCGGCATAGAGACCCAGCGCCGAGGCCGTATAGTTCTCACCGAACACACGCTTGTAGTCCATCGTGGGTTTGTCAGGAAACAGCATCTCGAGCGTGGCTTTGTAAAGTTGGTCATTGGCAGGGTTGCCATTCATGCCCGTCATCACCAGACTGACATCAGCCAGCGTCATATCAGCCTCACCCAACAGCGAATCCAACTGCTGCTGGAGCTGTTCACGGGAGGGTCGAAAACTCATCCGGATGCCAGCCAACTCCGCCAGATGGTCCACGCTGGGATCTGTGTTCAGCATCATCGACATGGCCATCTCACCACAGGGCACCATCCCCTCGACACCTACAAAGCCTACCTGCTGCAACTTACTGAAATAGTCTTCCGTCATCTCGTCATGACCACCCACCAACGCTGTGGAGATCTTGCTGAGTTGCATCTGCATCCAGGCATCCTGAACGGTCAGGTCGAAACTGATGCTGCCATGCGAATAGGTGGTGTTATAGCCATGTGTCTTGGTGTAGATGGCCAGCGCCGAACCCACGGTATTGTGCGTCGACTGCATGAAATGGGTGGGACTCAGTGCCTCCTCCCCATTCTCCAACATCGCATCGAGGATACGCTCCGTATAGTCGAGACTACCCAGACAAGTACCCGTGATGATGGCGTCGGGATGCTCGATGCCCGTCTCCTTCAACACCTTCAGCGTGGTGACGAGGGCGCGCTTCATCAAGCCGCCCATTCTGCGGGCTTCGTTGGCAGCCATATAGTCGCGGAATGCAGGGTTCTGGGCTTTGACGAGGGGCTCGTCGTAGCTCAGGGGCTCCGTCATCCACTGCTCAGAGAGTGGCTCCTGGATAGAAACCTGCTCTGCCGCCTGTATAAATACTTTCTTCATAGTTTTGAGAGGATTATCGAAGAGTCATTGCCGCCAAATCCGAAGGCATTGCTCAGGATATGACGGATCTCCCCCTGAGGCTTCTGCTCCATGACGGGGATGATTCCATCCTCCATCGGCTCGTGCCAGTTGAGGTTGGGCAACAGGAACTGATGCTGTAGGGCCAGCAGACAGAATACGGCCTCGATACTGCCGGAGGCACTTGTGGTATGACCCGTGAACGACTTCGTGGACGATACGGGAGGCAGATGCTCACCAAACACACGCTGGATGGCATGACTCTCGCTCTCGTCGTTGTTGGGCGTACCCGTACCATGGGCATTGATATACTGGATATCCTCAGGCTTCAGACCAGCCAACTGCAGGGCCTCCTGCATAGCCAGATAAGCACCCTCACCGTCAGGCGACGAGGCCGTCTGATGGAACGCATCGCAGGCATTACCATAGCCACTCAACACAAACTGGGGCTTCACCCCACGTCGCTTCACCGAGGCCTCCGTCTCCAATACCAGATAGGCAGCACCCTCACCGAGGTTCAGGCCGGCACGATCGCGGTCAAAGGGACGGCACTGCTCGTGGTCAAGAATCATCAGGGCATTGAAGCCGTTGAGATGAAACTTCGACAGACTCTCCGAGCCACCCACCACCACGATGTCGGCCATTCCGCAGCGTAGCATGTTGGCACCCGTAATCAGGGCATTCGTCGCTGAAGAGCAGGCGGTAGAGAGCGTTGCCATCGAGGCAAACTCCCCAAACGGCTCGGCAATCATCTCCGTAGACGATCCACAGTGGTGTGTGGAAATCTCAGCATGCACGTCGTCACATTCCGCCTCCTGGGCGTAATACGCCTCACGACGGTCCATACCTCCCACCGTAGTGGCAGAGATAAAAGGTATCGCCTTCAGGTCGTCGCGCTCCAGACGGGCCTCCTTCAGGGCCTCGCGCAAGGCAAGCCTTCCCATCAGCGCCGTGCGGGTATGACGGAGATCATCAGCCACACCCATCAGCTGGTTCATCTCGTGATTGCTCAGCTGTACCTCGCCAACGGGCAGCTCGTCGTGACAGGAATCCAGATACTTCAACTTCCTGACACCCGTCTGTCCTGCCTGGAGGGCAGCCAACGTGGCCTCCTTCCCGACACCGATGGCCGAGACAACCCCACTGCCTGTGATATAGATGGGAATCACTTCGTACGGTTTTCAGTGATGAACTTAGCCATCACATTGATACTCTTGAAGACCTCCTTACCCTTGTTGGGATCCTTCAGCTTGATGCCGTATTTACGCTCCAGGAGCACAATCAACTCCAGGGCGTCGATAGAGTCAAGACCCAGACCGCTACCGAACAAAGGATCATCGTCATTGATATCCTCAGGTTTTACATCCTCAAGGTTCAGAGCCTCAATGATTTCATTCTTCAACTCTAATACTAAATCTTCCATTTGCTTTATTCGTTTTTGTTGGTAATTAATTTGATGTTCGCACTAAAATGGCTGTGGTCGGAATAGTCCACCCAGCCTGTTAAAATACTGGTAGTCACACCATCCTGAAACGCGCCCTCTATCACCTGCTGCATCTTCGGTTCATCCTCATGGTCCAGCACGCAGAAGGAGGTCTCGCCCAGGTATTTGTTACGGATGGCAATCTCGCCCGTCACGATGTTCGGCAACGTATAGACAAACACCGAAGGACTGGGGAAGAAATTGTCGGCATCACTGATCGTTGACTGATAATGACGGTCGGCCTCTATCGAACCGCTACGGTTGAAGAGCACCACGGCCCTGTCTTCACGGGGCACAAACCGCTCCTCGTCTATCTGCTGCAACAGCAGTTCTGATGCCAGGAAGCCCAACTTGCCCAGACCGTCCATCTTGAAGAATTTCGGATAGTCGTTCACGTAGTGGCGATAGGCTTCGTTCAGCATATCGGCCCCCACGCCCGACGTCTCCACAGGGCGCCCGTTCAGGCGAATCCCCTCAGTCGTTATCTCTATCTCAGCAACCGTCTTCATGATTCAATGTTTGAGCAGCATCGCTGCATTACACCCTCCAAAGCCCGAAATCATCTTCACAAACGCCCGCTTCTGGGTCGTCAGGTTCTGCTTCGTCACCTGGATAGTCCTGCTCACGCCTAAGTTCTCATACCCTTTCGTGGCCAAGACCAGTCCCTCATCAAGGGCTCGCATCGTAATGATCGTCTCCAGGATGCCTGCTGCCCCCATCGTGTGTCCGTAATAGCCTTTCAGACTGTTTACAGGCACGCCGCCAAGGCCAGCCCTGTCGATAGCCACCGACTCCATCTCGTCGTTGAAGAGCGTCGCCGTACCATGAGCGTTCACAACAGCCAGCTCCTCGGGAGTCACGCCTTCCATCGTCTGGCGCAAAGCCCTGAAACTACCCTCGCCCACCTTCGACGGACTCGAGATATGATAGGCATCGTTGCGGATGGCCCCTTTCGCCACCGTCCAGACATCCTCGCGAAGCGCCGTTACACCTTTATATATTATAGTGGCAACGGCATCGCCCAGATTGATACCCGTTCGGTCTTCATCAAACGGACGGCACGGCGTATCCGTCAGCGCCATCAGCGACTGGAAGCCCGACACGATGAAGGGCGACAAGATGTCTCCTCCACACACGACGGCGGCATCATAGACACCTGCCTTCAACAGCCGCTCAGCCTCAATCTGGGCACAGACGCCCGAGATACAGGCGTTCGACACCACCATGGGCTGGTTAGGATTCCCGA
>Ga0310786_10012918_pt1 | contig 10312 bp, 11 predicted proteins | sample AusTroGonzalo_MG_FD_203881 | JGI IMG/M metagenome (GOLD analysis project Ga0310786, IMG submission 203881) | Bovine rumen microbial communities from tropical cattle in Woodstock, Queensland, Australia - Gonzalo_03 (v2) (version 2) | ecosystem: Host-associated > Mammals > Digestive system >... | reverse complement strand
CACGGGGAAAACATCGTCCGGCATGTCCAGCGCCAGCCCGCTGTCGGTGATTCCGGTCATGACGCAGTTTCCAGCAAACCTTTTCCCGTCGATGAAGAAAACGTTTCCCGGTTTCAGCTCGGCCATCATGTTGGAGTGGATGCCGAGGCCGTTGTTCATGTCGGTGAGTTCGAGGATATACCCGTCGATATAGCGGATCATTTCCTGATTGCTCATTTCAGCGTATTCTGCGGTGCGGGTGGTGGGGTTGATTTTGATGGTTTTCATGCTTCCTTCTCCTTCTCGGCCTTTTCTGCCGCTTCCTGTTTGTTTGCCAAAACCATGCTCCATTCCGCCTGCTTGATGTTCAAGCGAATGTCGGTCAGGAAGCTGTAATAGCGCTTGGCGATCTCTTCGCCTGCCATCAGATCTTCGTTCAGCATATCCATAGCGGTATCAGCCATTCGAACCAGCACGGCGAAGTCGTCGGGCGTCCCCATGTTGCGAATCTTGTCGATCATGATGTTGATCGGATCGCGGAATCTCGGCCAGTAGTAGTTGACGAAGAAGATGCCGTAGTGCGTTCCGTTGTTCCGTCTGTCCTCTTCGGCTTGATCAAACATGTTGTCCAGCCATGCCTTCGCGTAGAGAAGGCTATCTATGGCTTCTGTGCGGTGATCTCTTGTGGGGTTCATATTCTTGTCTCCTCTTCTCCCCCTCGTGATGAGGGGGAGTGTTTGTTATTGGTTTGATTACCACACCACAATCTTCTCGACGGCTTTGGCGTCAATATCGGCGTCCGCGAAGTCGTCTCTGTTGACGTTGACCATCAGGGCTTTCCCGTGGATAACGGTGATGAACGGGCTTTTGTTTGTTTTGATCGCGAAAACCTTGAACGACCTGAAAGTCCCTTCCTCGTTGACGATAAGGACGTGTTTTGAATTCCGCGCATAGCTTACGGTTTCGATATACCCGCCGACGATTTCCTGAAGTGCGTGCAGATCGTTCTCGACTTCGACGTCCTGAACGGTTTCGGTTTCCGGGTCGATGAGGACGGCTTTGAGTTTTTTCATGGTTATGTCTCCTTAGAAGATGAAGTCAACGTAAACTTTGCGATCTTTGCGTCCGCAGGCGAGATCGTGGTTCACGTCGGTGAACTTGTGCGCTTCGTACATGCGGGTGACTCTGTCATAGCCGTCCATGACCCACACTTGATTTTCGGTGGGCTGTTCGTGCGGGGTGAGGGTGAAGAAGTCGCCCGGTTTGACTTGGTTGAGGTTGACTTGTCTCATTGTGTTCTCCTTGTGTTTGGTGAGGTGGAAGTGAGGTGTGATTGAAAACTCGTTGCATATATTATACACCATAAGAAACGTTTTGTCAAGAGCAAAAGTGTGCTTTTTCTGTCTTTTTCTCGATTTTTTCTCGGATTTTTATCAAATGATACATGTTTTGCGATAAAAACTACATGTACCATGCTTTTTAACCTCAGCTTGACATATTGTGTGATGTAACATCACCCTATATTACCCTATAGGGAAAAAATGTTCAGAAAAGGAAAGGATATTATATAGAAAAAGAGAGTCGAACCGAAAGGAAAGAAAAATACATAAGGGGTTAAAATTGCGCGTGCGTGCGCGTGCGCGCAAAGTCTATATAAAAGGTATATTGGTTTTCGTACCTTCATGTACTGGCAAATACCCGTGAAGAGAGAAGAAAATAGGTAAATAAGGATAACGCATGGTAAACCGCTTATTATCCTATTGATTTTGACTCTTCATGTGGTATATTGCATCAAACCATAGGAGGCCCGCTTATGATTGATTCCTCAGATCTCGTTCCGCTCGTCTCGTCCCTCGTTTCTCTTCCCATCGCTCAGCAGGCTGTCTTTCTCCATTGCCTGCGCCATCGTCCGTCACCCGTCTACTATTCGGGAGACACAAGGCGGATCGCCGTATGTCTTCGGATGCACGTCCGGACGGTGCAGAGAGCGCTTCAAACCATAAAGGAAGATCCTGTTTTGTCGAAGGCAGTCTTCCCCATCAGGAGGACGGCGGAATGACGAAGACAGAAAGGGCAATGGTTCATCGGCAGTATTCCGAGATGCTGTCCGCAGTCGGTTATCCGTCATTTGGCAGGATCATGGTCAATCGGTATAAGCTTTGCGCCCTTCTGACAATGGCCGTCTCGCAGATCGCATGGCTGACAAACCGCGTTCCCCATCGCGTCTATCAGTGTTTACTGGTACGACTTGACTCAATTACGCGAGGTGCCAAAATGTCACAGTTGGCGCAGACGAAGGATAGAGGGAAGGGGCGTCAAGATACTGAAGATCTCCACGTCATCTGCCCGTGGTGCCGTCATGATCTCTTGGCCGCTGGGCCTCCCACATTCGACGAGATTGCCGACGAGTTACGGGCAAGACGCGGTCAATCACCGCAAAAGTCCCCACATTTGCGCGAAGATGAGGGTAAAAGTTTACACACAATAGGTAAAGAGGAAGAGGAAACGGGTACGGTTGCCAGGGTACGGGGTACGGGGGGCGGCGACCCTGCGGGGGCGGGGCGACCGAACGATTAGCCCCACTCTCCCCTTTTAAAATTTTCAGGACTGTAGCACAATGGTACGCAAATCCAAATCATTTAGAATTTCCGAGGAGCTTCTTGCCCGCATAGACGAACACAGCCCAAACCGCACGGGCTTTGTCATTGATGCGGTGAAGGAGAAGCTTGACAGGATAGAGAATGGGGGAAAAGAAGCGAAAAAAATAGAGTCGTCCGCAGTAGTGGATGGGAATACGCTTCTTACCTTCCAAAAAGCCCTGCTTACGGAAGCTAAAAGAAGGCCGGACTTTCTGTCCAACTTGGACAACGAGACGTTCGCCAAATTGTTTGCAAGTAGGTTGCCGAAAGACGTGCAGGGGAATGAGGAATTAGAAGCGGACGCGTTGTCTTTACGGAGTTGTTTGGATCGGATGCCGTCTATGCCGGACTTGACTGCGGACTTGAATCGCGTGCGCGGTCTGTTGTGTAAAGCGGAACACGAGCGCGATATGAATTTGAAGATACTGGAACACAACAAGAACAAGGTGGAGTTAGGGGAGCTTATGAAATACATATGGAAAGGTGCGGTGGAATATGTGGTGGAGATGGTAGCGCGCGGGAATTTACCGGGATTCGGGGACGGTCGTGGAATTACGGAGAAAGCGTATGCGGATATTGCGCGGAAGGTGGAGGGATGGCTGGAGGAGATGGAAGTGTTTAGGAGCAGGAAATGATTAAGGGCGAATTAAACACTCTTATCGACAACATGGCCTTTTGGCTCAAGCGGTGGTATCGCGATCCATTGGCGTACGTCATTGAATGCATCGGGGACGTTCCGACGCATCAGCAGGCGGAGATATTGAAAGCGTTTCAGCATCACAACTTCGTCGCGGTAAAGTCGGGACACGGCATCGGGAAGACGAGGCTGGAAGGGTGGATTGCGAACTGGTGGCTGGATACACGGGCGTTGCGTGTGCCGATAACGGGGCCTGCCGGGGATCAGCTTGTTGACGTGGTTTGGCCGGAAGTCGTCTCCATGAATCAAAGGAAATGGCCGTGGATGGCGAAGCAGTACGAATCGACTCAGGACGAGCTAAGGTATCGGGCTAGGCCGGAGAATTGGCGTGCGATATTACGAACGGCGCGCGCGGACAATAACGACGCATTGCAGGGGTTTCACCGGGTATTGTTCATATTGGACGAGGGAAGCGGTATCCGCGACGGGATATTCGAGGTTGCGGAAGGTGCGTTCGGTGATCCCGATAATTTCGCGTTGATGATGGGAAACCCGACGCGTACAAGCGGGTACATGTATAACGTGTTCCATTCAAACAGCTTTTGGTTTACGTTGAGTTTCTCGACGGAAAACACGATGTGCGATGAGGAGTATCAATACACCTATGTAGCCCCGGACGGGGAGATAAAGGTGATGAGGACAAAGGGACGGCAGACGCGCGAATGGGTGCAAAGCATGCGCGACAAGTACGGCATATCGAGCAACGTGTATCGGTACAGGGTACTTGGCGAGTTTGCGAACATGGGGAGCGACCAGCTTATCGAGGATCGGTGGATGGAAAAGGTGTTTCAGATAAGCGGCAGTAAAGACAACGAGAAACATAAAAGACGCATGGGAATAGATCCCGCATGGACGGGCGAGGACGATACGGGTGTGGTGATCCGGCAGGGGGATCAGGTGCTACATGCGGAATACTGGCACGGATTCGACTTGGTGGAAAGCTTCAATCGGTTAAGGGTGTTGTGGGACGAGTGGAAGGTAGATGTGGGACATATTGACACGGTAGGCGTGGGCGCTGGTCTTTACGATATGTTCCGGCACGCGATGTATAAGGGGGAATTGGGATACCCGGTTGTCAAGGTGCATTGCTCGGAACGTGCGCCGGAAGACCGCGACGGGGAGTGTAAGACGTTGCGGGATTGGTTGTGGTGGAAAAGCCGGAAGTACTTCAGGACGCGTATGGTCGGCTTTTCGGGACTGCCGGAGAATCCCGCTTGGAAGAAGCTCCGGGAGGAACTGCTCGAGCCGACATACAAGATCGCGAACGGGAAAGTCGTCGCGGAATCGAAGGACGATATGAAGAAACGCGGATTGAAAAGCCCGAATATGGCGGACGCTCTGAATACGACGTTCTATCAGGATTACGACATTTTCCGGGAGAGCTATAATTATTCGTCGGGCGCGGGGAACATGAAGAAAAAGAAGAAAAAAACGGCGGTTTTGAGTTGGAAAGCAAGGTCGGTGCGACTGGCGCAGTACACACTTCCGCTTATATAGAGAATAATTTTCGAGGAATGGTATCCGTTCATGAGCTACGAAAGACCGATTACACACAAATTTGACCGATGGCTTCGGGGCGCACAGCGCTTCGAGGAGCCGTGGCGTCACGAAAACCAGCTTTGTTTCGAGTATTACGACGGGGAACAGTGGACGGAAGCGGAAAAGGCGGCAATCGAGGAACGCGGCCAACAGCCGACCGTCATTAACACGATCCGTCCGACGATCGACATGGTTTGCGCTCAGGAAGTCGAACGGCGCGCGGATATTCAGGTGTGCGGGCGAGAGGAATCCGACGACAATATGGCACAGCTTTTGACGGCGCTCCTGAAGCATGTGTTCGATACCTGCAACTTCGAGTATTACCATTCTCAGGGATTCAAGGAAGCGGCAATCGGCGGGCGTTCATGGCTTGAGGCTACGGTGAAGACGGACGAACGCGGGAAGGATATGGTGCAGGTGCATCACGTCCCGTGGGAAAACGTGTATCTTGATCCGTTCAGCCGGAAACCGGATGCTTCCGACGCGAAGTTTATCATCAAGATCAAATGGATTGACCGCGGCGTTCTGAAGAAACTCTATCCCGCTAAGGAACAGGACATTGATTCCGTTTTCGACGACGACTACAAGGGACAGGAATACGAGGCGCAGAACAAGGCGAGCGACCGCGGAGACGATTGGTATTACGATCCGAAAACTCAGCGCGTCAAAGTGTGTGAATGCTGGTACGTCGTGCCGAAAAAGGAGCAGGTGGAAATCCTCAACGAGACGACCGGGGAGAACGAGAAGAAGGAGATCACGAAACGGAAAGTGCATCACGTTATTTTCTCGGACGCGGTGATTCTTGAGGGGAGTGAGGACGACGACAGCAAGAACGTCAATCCGCTGAAAGTCGATCTCTTCCCGCTCGTTCCTATTTACTGTATGCGCGACAGGTTCGGACGGCCTAAAGGGATTGTCCGCGATCTTGTGGATATTCAGGATCAGATTAACAAGCTTAACAGCAAATTCCTTTGGACGGTTGCGGCAAATCGCGTTATTATCGAAGAGGGCGCGGTGCGCGACGAGGATGTTCTGCGGGAAGAAATGCAGAAACCGGACGGGCTTGCAATCCTCAACGACGGCGGCTTGTCGAAGATGAAGGTTGACGACAAGTACCGCGATCTGTCCTACATGAGCAATCACCTGAATTTTCTTTTGCAGACGGAACAGCGCATTTCCGGCGTGAACGATTCGATGCTCGGTCTTGGCGGCACGAACGAACGAAGCGGCGTTATGCAGAACACGCGTATCAACCAGGGCGCGGCGATGCAGACGACGATCTTGGAGAACATGTATTTCTCCAAACAGCGTATGGCGCTCGTCCTTCTGCGGCTTATCGGCACGTTCTATACGGATTACCGCGTCGTGCGAATCACACAGCCGAACGGCCTTACGGACAATTTTGAATTCAATATCCCGGAACGTGACGAGTTCGGGAATCGGACGGGCGGCATCCTCAACAAAATCGAGGATACGCTTTATTACGACGTGTATCTGAAGAAGGTTCCGCCGTTCAATTCCGTCCGCGACAGACAGCTTACGATCTTCGCGGAGATTCTGAAGTCGCACGTTATCCCGGCTCCGATAGCGGGCAAGATGATGGTTATGCTGTCGGATATGCCGAACAAGGAAGATTTGATCCTCGAACTTGAGAACTTCTATCAGGCGCAGGCTCAGGCCACACCTGTTCAACCTCAACCTAACCCAAATCCCCCCGCGTAAAGCGGGACTCGGAGGAGAGACAGAATGAGCAATAACGAATCGGAAACGTCCTTTATCGACGACGTGTTTGGCGGCGATGATTTGTCGGAAACGACAAACAATGCCATTCCCGGCACGGAGACGAACAACGAGGATGTAAAAGCGGAAACGACGGAAACCACCGAAAACAAAGATTTCTCCATCCCCGATGATGATGAATCGGATTCGTTTGGAGACGATGTGGAAAGTGGTAAGGAAGAAGAGAAGCAAACGCCTCCTCCTCCCGAAAAGGATCCCGCGGAACTGAAACAGGAAGTCGAGAAACTCCAAAAGCGTCTTCACGACACGCAGGCGGCGATGCACAAAGCAACGACCGACCGCGCGGCTCTGAAAAAGGAGCTGGACGAACTGAAGGCGAAGAAGGATAACGAAGACGACTGGTTCAGCGAAGACGATTCGGCGCGCGAGAAAACGCTCGAAGCCGACTTGAAGAAAGCCGACGACGAGATCGCGCGACAGCAGGCAGAGCAGGACGACCTGAAGAAGCAGGAAGCCACATCCGTTTGGGATGCGGCGGCGGCTCCGGTAATCAAGGAACACCCGGACTTTGAGAAAGTCATGTACGAGCAGTTCGCTCCGATGCTGGATCCGCAAAACGGGAATCAGTACGTTATTGCCGAGTGGGGGAAACTACAGGACAAATCACCCGCTTCCGCGTATGCGTTCGCGAAAAACATGCTGGATGTTGTCGAATTCCAGCGTGACCCGAAAGCGTACAAGGCGAAACTGCTGAAATCAAACAACAACAATCCCGGAGACGTTTTCGACGATACGCCGAGAGGGAAGGAAGGGTTTGATATGCTCAACAGCGAAGATGTTGGATCAGGCCCGCCTGAACGAATCGGGAGTTTTGTCGATGCCGTTTTCGGGTAAGATCTGAAAGGAGCCTACTATGGCTTATTTTATCCGTGGCACGGGGCAGGCGGTGACCCCGCTCAAGCATTCGCTTGAAATCTACCGCGAGTACATGCTGAGCATCTACTTCAAGACGCTCATGGGCAAAAAAGGTTCCGGCAAGCCGATCATCGTCGATGATACCTGCTTCAAGGGACGCGACGCTGGCGACGTTGGCCGCTATCACTTCATCCCGCAGTTCCGCGGCGCCGGCATCCGCGGGCAGAACAAGAGCATCATCGGTAACGAAAACACCGTTGACGAGTTCTACATGGACATGAGAATTGATCAGATTTCTCAAGCGTTTGCCAAGAAAGGCAAAATGACCGATATCCGCACGATTTGGAACGCCCGTGAAGAATTCCGTCACCAGCTGGCCGAGTGGTTCCGCGAAGCTACCGAACTCGACATTGTGGACACGCTGTCCGGCTACAACACTGACGGCGCGACCTACGTCGAAGGTGCGGCCGCTGAAACGCTTGATACCGTGAACGGCAATCACCGTTGTCTCCGCGTGGACTACAATGGTTCCGCGTTCGATCACGTTGAGGTTTCTGCCGCGAATTCCGACACGACCTCCCTGCTTTCCGCGCTGGCTTCGACCGACACGATGAACACCGAAATCCTCGATGCTCTTCAGGACTTCGCCAAGACTGCTGACAGCAAGTACCCGATGCGCCCGATTCGCGCCAAGAACGGTGAAGAGTATTACATGCTCATTCTCCATCCGCGCGCCGCTATCGACCTGCGCAAGGATCCGCGCTGGGAAAAGCGCGCTATCGCGGCTATGACCGGGAAGGGAAGCCTCGAAGGTGACCCGATCGCCACCGGCGCCATCGGCGTTTGGGAAAAGATCATCATCAAGGAAGCGAACTTCATCAAGACACACACGAACGCCGCGGGCAATCTCCGTATCGCCCGTAACCTTCTGCTCGGTTCCGAAGCGGCTATCATGGCCTATGCTCAGAATCTCGACTACACGGAAGAACTGCTCGACCACAAGCGGTACATGTCCGTCGCGGCCGACGAAATCCGCGGCATGAAGAAGCTGACGTTCGACGGTGTTGACCTGAACGTCGCGCAGATTCCTTGCGCCATCAAAGTCTAACCAAAGGAGGACTACCTATGACTTCCGCAGACATTACCGGGCTTGAAACGACCGTGAAGGGCGTGAACAGCACCAACAACTACATCCGCTCCGTTGCACACATCATCGACGGCGGCGAAACTCCCGGCATCCTCGCTCAGGATACTCACAGCCTGTTCGTGATCCCGAAGGGGAACGCGCTGACTGGCCTGAAGATCATCGCGCTGGCTGATACCACGAGTTCCGGCTCCGCTACGGTTCAGTTCAAGGCGAGCATCAACAGCGTTGCCGAAGCCATTCACACCGCAATCGGGAAAGCCGATCTTGCGGCTGGCGACGTTTCCGTCTTTGATGTTCTGAAGATCAAGGGATACGACGCAGATTACGACACCATCATTCAGATGACCGTCGGCACGGCGGCTCTGACCGCGGTGAAGCTCCTCGTGATCGCGGAGTACATTCCCGTGACCGAATTCATGACGGCTGGTTAATGGGGTGAGTCATGGCGGTATCGGCCTTTACTTCCATCCGGGAACTTGTCCGCAAGTCAATCCGGGATCTTCTCGGATTGGTATGGGACGATACCGCTCTTGACTATGCCATTAACGAAGCACAACGAGAATACGCCATTCTCGGCGGTTCGCTCGTCGCAAAGACGGACGTGTACGCTACGGAATCCGGCGTATTCTCTCTTCCCAACGATTATCTTGTTCCCGTCAAATTTATCGACGCGAAGGGATATGAAATCCCGTTCTACAGTTGGCGGAACATCCACGACAAATACCCGGACTTCCGCAAGGTGACGGGGAACAACGTACAGGCTATCATTACGGACTTCGACGGATTCGGGAAGCTACGGCTGTTCCCGGTTATTCCCGTAGGCGCGTCTCCGGTCGGCACGCTGTATTACCAGCGGCTCCCGAAGAAGGACACAATCGAGACAAAGAACGTCCGTGCCATTGAACTGCATAGCCTGTTTCAAGCTTTTATGATAGACGGGAATCCATCGGCGGCCGTCTATTACAACCGTTTTATCAAAGCCGTAAACGAGGAAAGCGCAGTACAGCGGGGAATGAAAACGAAGAGCAGACTGCGCCGCGGGAGATTCTTCTAATGACCGAAGCGAACTATCTGAAGACGATCCGCGCCTTTCTTCACGACCCGGAAGGAAAAGCGTTCGACGATTCCGAACTGTTGAAGATGCTCGATACGGCGGCGAAAACTTATTGTAAGGATACAGCGCTGTACCGCGGCGCTTTCAGCTTTTTTGTGAATGGTTCCGGTGTTGGCAAGCTTCCGGATGATTACGTCGAGTTTGTTGCCGGGTGGAACGGAGACGGGTATCACGTCGAGATGATCTCCGTCAATGCTCTGAGCGACGAATACGGGAGTTACATCAACGTCAAGGGGCATACGAAGTTTATCTATGAGGATTTGGAAAGCATCGGGGAATACCGTCTTTGTCCGAATCCTTATGACCTTCAGAATCTCGTTTTGTATGTCCCGGCAAGCCCATACGGGATTATGCTGTTTACCGGGTACGGTACACCGAGGACGCGCGGGAGATACGGAATCCCGGTTGTCGTCGGCAAATACGACAGCATCGGGGACGCGTTCTATGTGAGAACTGTTCCGTTCAACGAGATTCAGGACTATATGGCGCTGGTTTACCATGCGGTCTATCAGGCGTATACGATTGACAGCGACTTTCAGGAC
>Ga0310786_10012917_pt1 | contig 10312 bp, 9 predicted proteins | sample AusTroGonzalo_MG_FD_203881 | JGI IMG/M metagenome (GOLD analysis project Ga0310786, IMG submission 203881) | Bovine rumen microbial communities from tropical cattle in Woodstock, Queensland, Australia - Gonzalo_03 (v2) (version 2) | ecosystem: Host-associated > Mammals > Digestive system >... | reverse complement strand
TTCCCATCCGGGAGATGACCTACCTCTTTGTGATCATCGCCCTGGCAGCGGCCAACGGCCTGGCTCCCGTCTATCAGATGGTGGATGTGAGCACCGCTCCGCACTATGCCCTCAGCTGGGGCAGCGTAGGGGTAATGGCCCTGGTGAATCTGCTCGTAGTGGCCCTGGTGGCCGTCCTGGAGAGCGAAAAGCTGGTGGCCCACACCGCCACCAAGCTGGTGCTTTATGACAACATCGCCCTCATTGTTCCCGAAAAGCGGGAAGAGTTGAAGGCCGATTTGGAGAAGCGCCTGGGCTTTCCCATTGAGAACCTGGAAATTGGTCACGTGGACTTCTTGAAGGATTCGGCCTTTATCAAAGTATATTATCATCTGCCCAAGGGAGAAAGCAATTCCGTGAATATGATTACCCGGGCAAAAGATTACATTGAATAATGAAAAAGATTCTCTTTACCCTGGCCTTGCTGCTACCCCTGGCCGCGGCGGCACAAAGCACCACCGAAGGGGGCGTTCGCGCCTCTGCCGGCGTAGATGTGAAACTCACGAAGGGCCTTCACCTGAACGTGGAGGAGGAACTCCGTATGGAGGGCGCCTTCAAGAGCCTGGGCCGTCTCCAGACCAATGTAGAGTTGGAATACAAGCCCTTGAAGTGGATGAAACTGGGCGTGGGTTATAGCCTTATCAACCCTTACAGCTATAACAACCTGCAGTTCAAGAGCCCCCGTCACCGTGTATTCTTTGACGCCGGAGCGCACTACAACTTAAATGGCTTCTCCTTCTCCATCAAGGAGCGCTTCCAGCTCACGCACCGCACCGGGGACTTCAACGCCTTCCAGATCACGCCCAATAAAATGGAGCTGAAATCCCGCATAGGCGTGGAGTACAAGGGATGGACCTACTTTGAACCCGGCGTGTTCTTTGAGATGCGTACCTCCCTCAACGACCCTTGGGGAGAGATAAGCGGCGACATGCATTACAAGGAAGACGGAACCACCTACTACAACTATACGCATCTGGGATATACGCACGTGTACAACAACCGCTACCGTGCCGTTTTCCGCACAGACATCAAGCTGAGCAAACACCATATCCTCAAGCCTTACGCCCTGGTTGACTATCTCGCCGATTATCTGATAGACACCAACAGTGAGGGTACGCGTCTGTTCTCGGCCGCATACGACGGTCACTTCAGAATCAGCCTCGGCATCAGTTACACCTTCAAATTCTAAACAAAATGGATATCAGAATAGGTAACGGATACGACGTCCACGCCATAGCTCCCGGCCTTCCCATGTGGCTGGGCGGCATCCAGATTCCTTCGGAAACCGGCTTTGTGGCCCACTCAGACGGAGATGTGGCCATCCACGCCCTGTGCGACGCCCTGCTGGGCTGTCTGGCGCTGGGAGACATCGGCCATCTTTTCCCCGATACGTCGGACGAGTGGAAAGGCGTTGACAGCAAGCTGCTGCTGGCCAAAGTAGTGGACCTGGTGCACCAACACGGCTATCAGGTGGGGAATGTGGATATCACCATTGCCCTGCAGAAACCCAAACTGGCCCCGCATATCAACACCATGCGCGCCACGCTGGCTCCCATCCTGGGCGTTTCGGAAGACCGGGTGTCCGTCAAGGCCACTACCACCGAAAAGCTGGGCTTTGTGGGACGGTGTGAAGGCTGCGAGGTTTGGGCTACGGCGCTGATTGTCGCATAGCCTGGCAGATAACCCTCTGACTATCTGTATATTAAACGAAGAGACGGGTACCGTTTGGGTATCCGTCTCTTTGGTTATCTCTTTGAGTAAGAGTCGCTTAAGCGCCAGGGATTAGTCTCCGAGGATCTTCTTAACCGTGGCGGCGAGCTCGTCGTAGAGGGCGTCCACTTTTTCAATGAGTTCCTTTCTGATCTCGTTGAAGTAGGCCTTGGCCTTCTCCTGGTCTGCGCCTTTCACCACCTTCTCACGGAGGTCATTGTAGAGGTCTACGGCCTTGTCAATGAGGTTGGTGATACCGTCGGCCTGCTTGCCGGGGTGGGTATTGAGGAACAGGGTGCAGTCGTCAATAAACGAACCCACTACATACTCAATGTCTTTCTTAATGTCTCTCAGATTCATAGTATTCCGAATTAATTCGATGCAAAGATACAACTTTTTTGCTTATATTTACACCACATATTAAGACACTGACTATGAAAAAACTATTTCTTGTATTGGCTTCGGCCCTGGTGCTGTGGGGCTGCTATAAAGACAACACCCCTACCCTTCAGCAGGCCGACTGGCTGGAACACACGGCTGGATTCCAGGACAAATACGAGTTGGAGCAGCTGGTGGTGTTAAGCCGCCACAACATCCGTACGCCCATGGTTGGAAAGGGTTCTATCCTTGAAAGGCTCACCAATCCGGCTTACCAGTGGTTCCCGTGGGAAGACCCTGCCAGCTATCTTACCGACAAGGGGGAACGGCTGGAGGCCCATATGGGCGCCTTCTTCCACGAATGGCTCCAGAAACAAGATTTCATAGGCCGATACAGTGCCAATCCGGCCTCGTACCGCTTTTATGCCAACGCCAAACAGCGCTGCCAGAAAACCGCCCGCACGTTTGCCGATGCCGTGCTGCCCGGATCCAATCCGGAGGTGGAGATGAAGGTGGCCTATGACACCATGGACCCCGTCTTCAATCCTCAGATTACCAAATTGTCGGCCGGATTTGAAGCAAAGGCCCAGCAGGAAATCGCCTCCTTGATAGGAGACCTCAACGCCGGAGCCACCTACCAGTTCGGCCTTATCGAAAGCATTATTGATATCGCTAATTCTCCGGCCTATCCGGACACCATGTCCTTCTCCCAGTTCCCTTCGGTCGTTGGGTTTAAGCTGAATGCGGAGCCGTATATGACCGGTGGTCTCAAGATGGCCTGCTCCGTGGCCGACGCCCTGGTGCTTCAGTACTACGAGGAACCTGACGCACGCAAAGCCGCCTTTGGACACGAGCTCAAAGACGTGGACTGGACCGATGTCGCCCTCGTCGTGGCACGTTATCAGGATGCGCTGTTCTCTACCTATTCGGTGGCCGTCAACGTGGCCCATCCGCTGCTTCAGACCATGCTCTCCGAACTGCAGGAGAAAGACCGCTGCTTCTCCTTCCTCTGCGGCCACGACTCCAATATAGGCAGCGTACTGGCCTCCCTGGAAGCCGTTCCCTATGAGCTTCCTCAATCCATTGAGAAGAAGGTTCCCATTGGCTCCAAGATCATTGTGGAGAAGTTCAAGGCAAAAGACGGAACCGAATATGCAGACCTCTGGTTTGTCTATGCTTCCACCACGCAGCTTCGCGAAGAACGCAAGATGTCTTACTCCTACCCGCCTATGGCCGTCCGCCTGCGGCTCAACGGTTTGAAGGAGAATGCCGACGGACTCTACCTCCTCTCAGACGTAGAGCAGCGCTTCTCCAAAGCCATCAAGGCCTACGACGCTATTTAACTAAAGAAAGGTCACATCATGATGTGACCTTTCTTTGTATCTACTGACTCGAAGGGGTCTCGGTTAGTTCACCTTATAGACCAAGCGTACAGAACTTCCTCTCTTGCGGACAAGACCGCCGGTGTAAAGATTGTTTTCATCGAATTCCAAAACAATAGCATATGAACTACTAGTACTGCTAGGCGTAGAAGTCCAGTAATTACCATCAACGCCTATTCCATCAACTCCTCCACCCTGATACTTAAATCCAGCAGCCGGCAAGAACACGGCACCTGCGGCCTCCATCCTTGCCCAGTCGGTGGCATTATACTTATTAGCATTCCAACTACTGGTACTGCCTGTAACATTAACACCAGTAGGAGCAGCAACGCCAGCTGGATGCGTGTAACTATCGGGGAAGAGAATAAGGCCATGGACTGTACCAAACAGATAGGCTTTGGCAAAGTGACCGTTAGTTACACCTCCAACGGTGCTAGAAGCGCGTTCATTTAACAGATATGATAATTCATCCGCAGTCAGGGTTTCCCAACCGCCACCGATGGTTTCGCCCCATGAGTACTTTAGCACATCCTTTGTCGTGTTGCCGAAATCGACATCATCATACGAATTAAAGAGGCCATACTTTCCTGGCATCTGTGTCGTATCTTCCCTCACGCTCGACTTGCCCACCCAGCAGAAAAGGTCATAAGGACCATACGCAACGTTGTTGGGGAGTTTCTCGTAATATGCATTGCCGGGACTATTATTAAAGCTCCACTGGTTCGCTGCAAAAGCCCAGCTCCATGAAGAACCATCGTACGTTGCCTGTAGGTTACCCTTGGAAAACTTCACTCTTGTTGTTGAACTCACGCTGAATATACCGGGCAGCAGATTATTGGTAGCTACTACGGGAACCGCCTTCACGGGACGAACCTGCATACCCCAGGTGCGGTAGTCATCGTTTATTCCGAAGTGCCAATCACTAAGTATGAGATAGTTGACTAAGCCGGAGGTCGCAGGGGTGGTTGACCAATAGCGGCCATACACACCCAAATTATCGATAGATCCTGAATTATATTCTCCCGCTGCTGCAAAGAACAGTGAGATACCATTTTCCTTACTGGTGATAAGTCGACCAGCGGTAGACTCAATGGTTACCCAGGTTTTTTTTGTATTGCTGGTGAGTGCTTCAAACTGAGTTTTGGAAGGCATGTGCCATTCATGAGAAGAACGAATGTCTGCTATATCTCTCGAAGCAGGTAGTTCCTCTTCAACATAATAGCAGTCACTTTCACTCGCACCGCAGACCGCCGTCGCTCCCCACCGATAATAGTCTCCGGTCAACCAAGGACTAACGATTGTTCCGTCATCTTTCAAGTTGCCCGTAGCCCAGAGGATATCTCCGAAGCCCAAATCAACAAACGGACTCATAGTACCCCAGGCAGCATTGCCGTATGGCGGGAAAGTCATGGATGTACCTGCGGCAATGTTCTTAATGCCGACAAGAGTATAGGTACCCAAGGCAGCCGGCTTATCCGCAGAGATCCCCTCTACCAGAGAGAAAACGAACTCTGTTGCTTCTCCGGCTGTTGAAAGGTACCCACCAAACAGAGCACCAGTTACGGATGCATCCGAAGTGAAAGCCATGCCCTTGAGGGAATAACCCGCGCTGAGTGCCGCCTCCGTTACGCCTCCGGCAAGAGCTACGTAGTCGCAAGCCTTGGGGGCAAGATGGCTTTCCATCAATCGGTAAGCCGGTGCGTCTGCAGCATCAATGCCGGGAACGAAGAACTGAACGAAACCAGCGGGTTTCTCCATATCCAGGGTTCCAGTAACCATGGTCCCAGAAATGTCATATTCAGCGTGAGTACTCATGTAGTGGGAGTAAATCTTCTCTTCGCCGATGGTGAAAGAGAACTTGCTTTCAGCATAGGTTACAGTTACCTCCCCCTGGGGGAACCACACGGCCGTCATAAAGCGGCTGGCTGCGGGACCATCTGCCGAGAAATCTCCGGCAACTAACGCTCCGCCAGGATACTCCTCACTCCATTCTGTGCCGTCAAAAGTCTTCTTGACATACTTGGTGGGGATGGCATCAAAGAAGATATACACAACATCTCCAGAAGACCAATCGGCTTTGAGGGCGGCTTTGGTTTCTGCGTCTCCACCCATGGCATTCACAGAGAGGTTGAAGCTCATAGGTGTGTTATCCTTCTCCCGATCCGGATTCTGGAAATCAACTTCTTTCTGGCTGCAGGCGATTACGGCAAGCAGGGCAAACAATGCAAAAATAGTCTTTTTCATAATCTATCCTCCTTACCAATTTTGATTATCCCAAGGGTTGTAATTCGGATCGGGGGTGCTTTCGCAGATGACCCCTTCGGTCTTCACCTCCAAGACTTCCGTCTTAGGGGTTTCATAAAGTTCGTTTTGTTTTGTTTTCATTATGGTTAATTTTTATTGTGGGGATGATGTACTTTATTGGAACTTGGATCTAAGTATCCAGGTGTTTCCGTCTACTGTGGAATTCAGGTTAGGGAAACTGCTCTCGGGCGTGGCATTTTTCACCTCGTCGATGGTTACGACGCCGTGGGTGCCGTCCGCTCCTCCACCGATATAATCGGCCAGGTCATTACCGCGAGTGGCCGTGATGGATTTGATGCCGGGCGTGATGACAATGGGGAAATCATTCGTGTTCTCAGCCCCGGACCCTATTCCGGGAGCGTCCTCCCCACCTGTTGCCACGATGGTGCCGCCAGTAATGGTGACGCTTTCGCATTTGGCAGTATTGCCAGCACCGGTGCCGATAGCGGGACACCATTGAACGACACTCGCTATGACGGTTCCCCCACTGATGGTAATAGCCTTACAGATTGAATAGCCAGAACTTGTACCAATGGCGGCACCATAATTCGAGTTATGGGCATTGACCGTGGCAGATTCTTCAATGGTAATATTCCCACAGGTGCCGATCGGACCAGCGCCAATAGCCGCACCAGAGAAATTGCTGGTGGCATTCACTTTTGCATGTCCACCAATGGTAATATCGCCACAATGCGTGTATTTATGTCCGCTGCTGGAGCCAATGGCAGGCATTCCCCTGAATCCGATAGCCGTGATGTCGGCCGTGCCGCCAATGGTAATATTGCCACATTGGCTGTCATAGCTGCTGCCGATAGCCGCAGAATCATGACCGCCTTCGGCAGTAATGACTCCCCCTAGAAATACCAGATTTCCACATTTTTCGCCAACACGCGCACTGCCGATGGCAGCCGTCATGGAGTCAATGAGTCCACTGGCTTTTGCATCCAGCGAGCCATCGCCCAGAATGGTGAGCGTGTAATTGTCCGGGACAAAGAGGGCCGGATAGAAATTATCGAAGCCTCTGATGACATTGGTTCCACGGAGCGTGATGGTGGCATCGCCCAGGCACGTAATACCAGCGAACTCGTGTTCCTTAAACACCGTTCCTTCGGGGTTGATGCTGACGTTTTCAAGCGTGATGCTGGCACCGTCGGCAATGCTGATTTGGAGCTCCTTGGCGAGTGTTCCTGTCAGCTTGTCGCCATCCTGGGCTATGTAGGCTTCGGTCAGCGTGGCAAGATCAACCATTTTTTCAGGATTGTCTACTGTGCAAGCTGAAAAAACCGTTGCGCCGCAAAGGAGGGTGGCGGCGATCATCCCTTGTAAGTGTTTGTTAGTCTTCATGGTATTGTTGGTTATATTGTCGTATCTTCTCGCGTAATTGGATATTCTCGTTGATAAACTTCTCGAGATGAACATTGTTGTCGGAAATGCGCCATCGTTGATATATGATGATAAGCACCAATGCCAACGCGATGACGACGGCAGCAGCGGTAAGCGCAGAAACAATGATAAGCTCGAGCCTCATAATCATGGCACGAAAGTACTTTCCGCCAGCAGAACGACCGTTCCGCTGGCGGAAAACTTTGTTTCATATTAGGAAAAAGGACCTAGCTCTGCGAAATCTTACGATACTCGCTAGGGGACATGCCGTAATAGTCTCGGAATAGACGGAAGAGAGTGGTCCGGCTGCCAAGGCCACAAAGCTCGCCTATAAGCCCTACAGGATCATCCGTGGTCTTGAGCAGGACCGCCACTTGCTGTACGCGATAGCGGTTGATGAAGTCGGCTACCGTTTCTCCATTCGAACACTCACGGATGGCCTGCTCTACATATTTATAGTTGGTTGACAGCATCCTGGCCAGCATTTCGCGGTTCAAGGTGTCCTCCGTATAGGGCTTCTCTTCGTCCATGAGCTTGCACAGCCGGAGGAACAGTTGCTGGTTGGAGGTGAGCCTCTCTTCGGGCTCCGTCTGCAACTGCTGCATCTGCCGTGCCTCTTCCTCCTCGCGCTGCTGAATCTGTTCGTATAACCGGCGGTTCTTCTCCGTCAGTACCTTATTATATTTGTAGGCACGCCACAGCAGAAAGACAATGAGCAGGATGATGACCACGGCCGAGGCGATGGTGATGCGATAGATGACGGCCCGGGCTTCGGCATCCTTCAGCTGCAGGTCCTTCTCCTGTGTGCGGTAAATCTGCGCCAGTTCCAAGGTCTGTTCCTTCTTTTCCCGGGTGGCGAGGCTGTCGGCAATGACTTCAACCCGTTGCATGGCCCTATCGGCCTGCCTGTAATTACCCAGCGAACGATAGGCGGCGGCCTGGTTTTTCAGCAGATTCATATAGCCCTGCTCAATGGTATCGTTACGTTCATTATACGGGCATAATAATTCGTCGATGATTTGCAGGGCACGCGTACCATCGCCTGAGAGCACATAGTAAAACAGGATATCACCTTTACCTCCGGATGTTCCTGAGAAATGCGTCTTGTCGAACGCTTCTGCAGATTTTCTGGCTTCGGCCTTCTTGCCTGTTTTGAGCTGACAAAAGGCAAGTACAGAATATACACGGCCCTTCTGTTCGTCAATATAGCCGTCGGGTACATTCTCTACCTCCTTGGCAATGCGGTCAATGACGGCTATTCTTTCCTGTCCGGCGGCAATGGCTTCCTCGTGCCGTTCCAACGCACTGAGATAGCGCATCTTCTGTCCCAGATAGTAAGAAAGGTATGGTAGCGTCCTGGGGGACTTTGACTGTCTGAGCCGTTCTATGCCTTTGTCCATATAGCTGAGGCCGCTGCCCCTCTGCTGACGTTCCATACATACGCCGGCCTCAAAGTTAAAATCGGTCTCTAACTGGAGATCGCCAGCCTCATGGGCCAGACGAGCTCCTTCCAGACAGTACTCCAGGCACTTGGCGTAGTTCTCCTCCTGCTCATAAGTGGACTCCATCAGACTGAAACTCCGCAGATAAATTCCGCTGGTCTTGTCTGCCTGCCTGCTATCGAGCACCTTTTGGATGTAGTACCTGGCCGCAGAAAAATCTCCGGTTGCCCCGTAATGGATGAGCCCTCTGAGCCAGTTGCAGCTGTCGGCCGACATCACGCCCAGCATCTCGGCCGAATCTGTCATCACCAAGGCCCGTTCCGGTTCGCTGAGGTGAATCTTCTTGATATTTTCAAATGAATAGACACTCCTGTCTACCCCGGCACGCGACCCAGATGTCCTGCTCCCCTTACAGCCCGTTATCAAGACGAGCACGGAGCAGAAAAGAGTCAAAACTATTGATTCCCTTATTCGCTTCATCAGCTTCCTGTATTTGTGTTTTGGCTTATTTAAACAAGGCCCTTACCAGGGCCGGGATGTCGGCTACTTTGACCACTTCTATACCCTCGGGCTTTTGGTCGAAGTGGGTATAGGAGCTTACGAAGATGCGCTTGAAGCCCACACGGGCGGCCTCCACAGCACGACGTGCAGCCTGGGATACGGGCCGAATCTCTCCGCTCAGACCCACCTCGCCGGCAAAGCAGACGTCGGAGGGAATGGCATAGTCGAAGGTGGAGGAGAGCACGGCGCAGATGACGGCCAGGTCGCAGGCCGGGTCCGTGATACGGAGACCGCCGGCCATGTTGAGGAACACGTCTTTCTGACCCAGTTTAAAGCCCGCACGGCGCTCCAGCACCGCCAGGAGCATGTTCAGGCGGCGGACGTCAAAGCCCGTAGCGCTGCGCTGCGCGGTACCATATACGGCCGAAGAAACCAGCGCCTGCACCTCGAAGAGGAAGGGCCGGTTGCCATCCAGCATGGCGCTGATGGCCGTTCCGGACAGGCCCGCCTCGTGCATGGGGATGAGCATCTCGGAGGGGTTGGCCACCTCGCGGAGGCCCGTTCCCGTCATCTCGAAGACGGCCAGCTCGGAAGTGGAGCCGAAACGGTTCTTGATGCTGCGGAGCACGCGGTACGCACCGCGGTTTTCCCCTTCAAACTGCAGCACCACATCCACGATATGCTCCAGAATCTTGGGGCCGGCAATGGTGCCTTCCTTGGTGATATGGCCAATGAGGATGACCGGGATGCCGGAAGACTTGGCAAAACGCAGCAGCTGCGCCGCCACCTCCTTGATCTGGCTCACGCTGCCGGCCGTAGAGTCCACGTGCTGGCAGTACATGGTCTGGACGGAGTCCACAATCATGAGGTCGGGGGCCACTTCTTCGGCTTCGGCCAGGATGGCGCTCATATCGGTCTCGCTGAAGATGAGGCAGTTGTCGCAGGAGCCGCCCAATCGATCGGCCCTCATTTTTACCTGCTTGACGGACTCTTCTCCGGTGACATACAGCGTCTTTAGCTCGGGTCTATGAAGCGGCAGTTGCAGCGAGAGGGTACTCTTTCCTATGCCGGGCTCACCGCCCATGAGCACCAGGGAGCCCTTCACGATGCCGCCGCCCAGCAGGCGGTCTACCTCGGCCGAACCCAGCGACACGCGGTCCTCCACGGTGGTGG
>Ga0310786_10012916_pt1 | contig 10313 bp, 8 predicted proteins | sample AusTroGonzalo_MG_FD_203881 | JGI IMG/M metagenome (GOLD analysis project Ga0310786, IMG submission 203881) | Bovine rumen microbial communities from tropical cattle in Woodstock, Queensland, Australia - Gonzalo_03 (v2) (version 2) | ecosystem: Host-associated > Mammals > Digestive system >... | reverse complement strand
TCCGCATGCTGTTGGTGTAGTTTATAGAACTGATGATGGAAAGATTGAAATTCAAAGATTTGTAAAACCATCTACAAATAAAGATGCTATCTATGATATTATCAAAGATAAGGAGGAATTTGCTATTCACTTCCGTTATGCTACTCATGGTATTTTAAATCTTACAAACACACACCCATTTATTGTTACAAAGGGTTTGTGCATGATGCATAATGGTGTTATGAGTGAATTTGGTGATTTGAATAAAGATTGGTCTGATACAAAAAACTTTGTAGAATATTTCTTAAAACCATATATCGAAGAAGAAGGTATTGGAGTTGTTCAAGACCCAGAATTTAAAGCGGATTTGGAAAAAGTTATTGGTTCTGGTAATAAATTGCTTTTCATTGATAAAGATTTCAATTATAGTATTATTAATGAAAAAGCTGGAACATGGAAAGAAGGTTGCTGGTTGAGTAATACATATTCAGTAGAACCACCATATTCTTCATACTATAAATCTTATGCTCCAAAAGATGGAACAGCAAAGACAACATCTAAATATGATTACTGGGATGATTATAAATCTTATTATGATACTCCATGGGATGATGATAAATGGGAATATGATTTAGGTTATGATTCTATTAGTGATATTGAAAAAGATATTGCTGCAGATATTAGAACTGGTTATATTACAGGTTCAGATATTATTCCTTATGAATTGGAAATTGATAATGAATATATTAAAACCAATGCCATTACATCTGATGAATTGTATAAGATTTATGATGAAATCGCTTCAAATATTGAAAAGGGTATTTACAAAGGTAATATTCCTTGTCAATGGGAATTGATTATAAATCAAAAAGATATTGATGCTTTATTGAATAAATCATCACCTGATAAAACAATAGAATTAGATGCTGAATATAAAGATATTATATCAAATGACAAAGATGTAAAATCTGTTTCTCGTGCAGAAATAGTAAAAAATTTAACAGAAGCTGAAAAAGAAATGTTAATTCTTATAAACGCAGAAGAACTGATATATGAAGATGGGCTTGATGCTAAAAAAATTGCTTTATTAGATTCGTTGGTTAAAAAAGGAATAATTTCAAAAGAGAAAACATATAGTTCTGTTGATAAAAAGTTACATACTTTTTATTATATAAAAGAATAATTTAAATATTATAAATAAATAAAAATATAATTTAAGGAAAAATACAAAAATGTTAATGTGTAAACAAATTAGAAAGAATATAGGCAGTGAATTATTTAATTCACCAATTGCCTATACACATCCTATGGTGAAAGGAGTTTCTAAGTAAACACATATAACACAAGTAAATTTAGATTAACTCCTGGAAACCAAGAAAAATCCAGGAGTTAATTTTTTATAAAAAGATACTTGACATAATTTTTTCTTTATATTATTTTTGAAAACGTTGATAGACATAGTGAATAAGAATTTTTTATTGGGGATGTAGCTCAATGGTAGAGCATTGGTAGTGTTTCAGTTCCATACGGAGTTGGTTCGATTCCAACCATCCCCAACTAATGAGGGTATAATATAATGGCTATTATTACGGACTTTTAATCCGCCTATCTGGGTTCGAGTCCCAGTACCCTCACCATTTATAGGAGTATAATATAATGTTAGTATAATAGACTCTTAATCTATATGTCTGGGTTAGATTCCCAGTGCTCCTACCATTTAATAAAATAATCATTTATGAATTTATAAAATAAATAATATTATAATGGTAATATAAAGGATATTATAATGAAAACGGTAAATGAACAAATAAATGAAGTATTGAGATTAGCTGGTGTTAAACCACTTTATGAAATGCAATTAGATGAAGGAGTTGGTGATTTTTTAAAAAATGCTATTGGTAAAGTTTTTAATTCATTTAGTAAAAAATCTGCAAATGAAGTGTTACCAAATAATGTTATAAACAATGTTAAACAAATAAATAATAAAAAATTTACATCATTGATTAAAGCATCTGCATTAGTATCACTTGCTTTATCTGCAGCGATTTTAGCAGGATGTGAAACAGTTAAACAATGTTCTCAGCTAAATACAAATACTCAAGATAATACTAATGTTCAATCAAGTGCATCTTTAAAAACTAATGTAAATACAAATACTCAAGATAATACTAATGTTCAATCAAATCCAACATCTAAAGAAAATAAATTGGCAAATATTAATATTAAAAGAAAGCCAAAAAACATTAAAGTAGAAAGTGTTGATGTTGAAAATGTTTATTTTGATAATTTAGAAAAATCTGGAGAACAACATGGTGAATGTAGTCAAATGGGTATATATATTCCAGAAACAAAAACCACAATTGATTTATCAAAATTAGACCTAACCAATGTTGAAACGTCAAATTTTGTAAATAATTTGGATGAATTTAATTTTGTTACTGTGACAAAATGTTTATTACGTGACACTTTGTATAAATTTTATATACATTGTTATGGAGATAAATTTAAAGAAATAATCTTAGATAATGGTTACTCTTATATAAAATTAAATGCATCTCAAAAAACAGATTTAGTTAAAGGATTAACACAAATAGTCAAAGCACCTAGTCTTGATTCAAAGGGTAATCCTTTACCAGAAGAAGAATTTGCAAAATTGGTTGGAGTGGTTGCAGAAGCTACTGCTTATATAAATTATCAATCATGTGACGCAACATATGACCAAATTTTAAATAGTAAAAATTTTATATACACTATTGATGATGAAGTACAGAGACCAAATATAAATAAAAATGTTAAATATGATACACATTTATACCCAGAATATTATATGACTAATGCACAAGTAGCTGCAAAAAATAAGAAAAAATAAATTAAAAACACAATATCCTTTATAAAAAATAAAAAAATGAATCTAAAAAATGAATTTAGATTCATTTTTTTCTTGACAATAGTTTTTGATTGTATTATATTAAATTCTGTTGTTAAGACATAGTGAATAAGAAAAACTTTTTAACCAAACACATTAGTGTTATCAAGTTAAGTATAAAGAACGATAAGTAGGTAGGTTCAAATCCTCCCTAAACGGCAGTGGCTGTTTGGTAGTTCTATAACGGGTTAAAATATATCAAAATTTATATGGATTATATTATTTAATATATGAACGTGATATGTTAAATTTTATGGGATGAAGTACAAATACGCATTAGTGTGTTTCGTTAAAAAGTTTTTTGTAAGAAGGTTGATTGGATTAGTTGCTGGCACAGAAGATAGTCGCCAATTTAAGAACAGTATAAGCAATGATATACCGCACTAGGACTATGCTTACAAGTATTATCTTTAGGACCTAGTATGAACCAATCATTTTTTTCTTATGGTGTCTTCTATGCTTTCAGACACCCTCGTTAAATTAATAAAGAGAAACATTAGGTATGGTATAAACCTATAGTCACAAGGGTACTCCTTTTTCATAGAATTTAGGTTAATAATTCTTTCCTATAGCATGAGGGTTTTACCCATTGGATAATTGCTGGTCTTTTATATGTTTCAGTTCTGAAAGAAAACATTTCGTTGGATGACTTCCCAATAGAGAATTACGTGAAGATTCTCTAACCTTTTGTTTAAAATTAAATTATTAGGTTATTACATAAGGGTGATTTTTGATAAATAATATTATGGAAAATGAAATACATTATTGCGATTATGGGTGCGGAAATATAGCAGTTCATCAATTTAAAAATGGAGTATGGTGTTGTTGTAAATGTAAAAATCAATGTCCTGCTATAAAAAAGAAAAATTCTGAAAAAAGAAAAAAGCAGTTTTCTGAAAATGGGGTATCAGAAGGTTTAAAAAAATATTATAATGAATTGAAACAAGGAATTCGTCATGGATGGAGTAAAGGTTTAACAAAAGAAACTAATAAATCTGTTTTAAAATGGAGTAACACACAAAAAGAATTATACAAATCTGGAAAATTAAAAGGCTATTGGTTAGGAAAACATCTTCCAGAATCAACAAGAAAAAAATTATCAAAATGTGGTGGATATAAATATGGTTCTGGTAGGGGTAAAAAAGGTTGGTATAAAGGATATTGGTGTGATTCTTCTTGGGAATTAGCATGGGTAATATATAATATAGACCATGAAATTACTTTTGAAAGAAATAAACAAGGGTTTGAATATGAATATAATAATAAAAAATATAAATATTATCCAGATTTTATTATAGGTGATACATATTATGAAATAAAAGGATATGTGAATGAAAAAACCAAATATAAATTATCAAATTTTCCTAATAAATTAATTGTTTTATATAAAGATGATATGAAAAAATATTTGGATTACGTGAAACAAAAATATGGAAATGATTTTATAAAATTATATGAAAAATAGGGCATCTGGTGATTATGGTAAACATGCTGGACTGAAAATCTAGAGAACTCGGATCGTAACCGAGGGTGCCCACCATTTTTATGGCGTTATTGGTGGAATTGATAGACACGGTAGATTGTGGTTCTACTGCATTAAGTTGCGTGTGGGTTTGAGTCCCATGTAACGCCCCAAAATTATACTCTGGCAGCACGATGGTTCGTGCGGTGGTCTTTCGTATAATGTGAGCACTATATTGGTGACAATATATGTGAATGAAACCGAATTCGGTGAAACCTGTAAAATGGCAATACCGAGCTAAATTGACTAAATGTCATAAACGTGTAGAGAACAGGTGGTTTCCATCTCAAAGAGATGAAGGTATGTTCCAGACCACAAACTAGAAATAGGTAGTGAAAACTATAGTGGTAAGATAAACCAATGACTGTGGGTTCAACTCCCACCCAGAGTACCAGTTTCAATGCCTCAAAACCTTATTATGATAGAACCTTATCTATCTGTTAGGCATACAGGACTATTTTTTAATGTTTTTAGGTCGGTTATAAGCATTGAGGACAAAAAACATTTTTTTTATAAAAAACATCTTGACAAGATAAATTATTATTAGTATATTATGTTTGTTGTTAAAAAAGTTAATATGAAAAAACCTCTATGTTATCTCTACCTTTATGGTGGTATAGAGGATAAGTAACTCTTTAATGAGTGAAACTAAAAGAGATAGAAAAAAGTAGGTCGCTCCTACTAGACTTTACGACAGACCAAACGAGGTTTTATTCAGCCTGCAGACAATGAATATTAGTAAAGTCTTATATTCGATAGACTCGTAGACGAGCATTTTGTTGGTATTTTTAAATTATTTTGCCAACGTTTTGAGAACTTTTTCACCAACAATTTAACGAAAAAGTGATAGAAAACGTTGGAACTATTTATGGGTCGGTGGTGAAAGGGTTATCATTTTGCTCTGATACAGCAACGTTCTGGGTCCGAATCCCAGCTGACCTACCAATTTTTTATCGGGGATTAAGCCAGCAGTAGACGGCATGCTTTGGGAGCATGCAGCGTGTGTGCGACTCACACATCCCCGACCAATTATTTAATAAAATCAATAATTTACCCCTTATGGTGAAATTGGAAATCACACGAGTCTTCTAAACTTGTCTTCTAGGTTCGAGTCCTGGTAAGGGGACCATTTTTTTAGGTTGGAGAACGTCAGCTCAGAAACTTTGATAGACGATACAAGCTGAGTAAAAGTAGAACGTAAAACGATGGTGCTGCAGTCGTATGGTGGCGCAGTAGTTGCCTTATTATTTTATAGAGAAAAGTTCTTCAGACATCTACTGAAGATGTTAGAACTAAACGGCTTATAGCAACGGTTCTTCATAATCATTACATTAAGATGATTAATAATTTTATTTAAAAGGTGTGTAATGAGAAAATATAGAAATTATACAAATGATGATGTGATTAAATATGCTAAAGAAGTATATTCAATGGCAGGTTTAATGAGAAAATTGGATTTAATACCTCGTGGTGGTAATTATGATTCTATGAGAAGATTAATTCAAAAATTAAATATAGATACATCACATTGGACAGGTCAAGGTTGGAATAAAAATAAACAGCTAAAAGATTGGTCTTCATATACTAAGGCAGCCAATCTTAAAAAACATTTGGTCTTTTTAAGAGGTAATAAATGCGAATTATGTGGTAATGAAATATGGTTAAATAAACCAATAAAATTAGAAATTCACCATAAAGATGGTGATAGAACTAATAATAATTTAGATAATTTAATGCTTTTATGTCCAAATTGTCATTCACAAACAGATAATTGGAGAAAACATTAAAAAATGTGGGCGTATGGTGGAACTGGTAGACACAACGGACTTTGACAATTTGAGTGATATATCAGTGATGATATATTAGAACAATCCGAATTCGGTGAAACCTGTAAAATGGCAATACCGAGCTAAATTGGAGAAATCCATAAATGTGTAGAGACCATGGGGATTGCATCTCATTGAGATGATGATATGGTCCAGACCACAAACAGAAAACTGGTAGTGAAAACTATAGTGGTAAGAAAATCCGTTGGATGTAACATCCGTGTCAGTTCGATTCTGACTATGCCCACCATTTAATGGGCGATTAATTTAACGGTAAAATGTAGCTTTTACACAGCTAATTTGGGTGTTCAACTCACTCATCGCCTACCAAATATTGCCTGGTCGTCTAAAGGCAGGATAGAACACTTTGACTGTTTTGATGGTGGTTCGAATCCACCCCAGGCATCCAAAATATTTTTATTGACAAATTATTGAAAATATAATATAATTATTAAAAATTAAGGAATAGAATGAATACAGGAAAACTTTTAGCAGGTAGTATTATTCTTTTTCATTTCTTTCTTTGGTGGATTGTTTTTGAAATAACAGAATATCTTGATGAAAGAAAATGGAAGAAAATAAGAAACTGGAAAGATAATAAATAACAACAATGGTTGGATGGCAGAGTCTGGCTTATTGCGATAGTCTTGAAAACTATTGTGGTTTTTCGACCACCGTAGGTTCAAATCCTACTCCAACCGCCATTTATGCGACCATAGTATAAAGGCTATTATTGAACCCTTCCAAGGTTAGGATGTGAGTTCGATTCTCACTGGTCGCTCCAAAAAAATTTAGAAATTATTACTTGACATTTATTAATAATTGATATATATTATTAACATAGTGAATAAGAAAGAAATTAGTGACTGAATAATCTCTTTGACAGGGGATAAGGTACAAGGTTAGAACTGAAAAGTTTCTAATTTTGGTTGAAGGTTATAAAGAAGTATAAGGATGAAATAGCAAGGGTCGTACAACCCTTTGTGACGTAAGAATGAGACAAATCGTAGTGGATAATGCTGATGTCTGTATCTCATTGAAGGTAACCATTCCTTCCATCCGAAAAGCAAAGGAGTAATTAACCTTTGTGGATGTGTCTGAATAATACGCTTTATAATGGGCTTGTAGGTAGTCAGGAATCCTACCAATTTTATTAAACCATTGCTGCTACTTATGTAGTGAGAGTTGGGCACTTGATGCTGACCAGTAATTCTGACGTTGAATGTTCGTTGAATAGTAATGGTTTAATTTTATCGCAGGGTGAAGCAGTGGTAGCTTAGTTGTCTCATACGCAAACGGTCGTGGGTTCAAATCCCACCCCTGCAATCAAAAAGTTTTTATGCCAGCGTATTCCATTAAGGAGGTGGGGCAGACTGTAGAAATTGCAGCATTATATAGTGATATATAATTGAAAAATCTGGCTAAATCGGTGAAACCTTAACAGATAATGCTGATGGCAATACCGAGCAAGGATTAGAAATAATCTATGTGTAGAGACTTTACACCAGACATCTTAATAAGATGAAGATAAAGTCCAGACTACAATATGAAAATAATGTAGCAATGAAATCTGCTGTCTTTATGACTCGCCTGGATCGTTACCAGGAGCTGGCACCAATTATAAATGAAAGAGAGAATAAATGTATTATTTAATTTATAAAATTACTAATACTATAAACAATAAAATATACATTGGTAAGCATAAAACTAATGATATAAATGATGATTATATGGGTAGCGGTAAAATATTAAATAAAGCAATTGAAAAATATGGTATTAATAATTTTAAAAAAGAAATTTTATTTGAATGTTCTAATGAAGAAGAAATGAATCAAAAAGAAGCAGAAATTGTTAATGATGAATTTATTAAAAGAAATGATGTTTATAATTTAAAAATTGGTGGAGAAGGTGGGTTCGATTATGTAAATAATACTAAACAAAATTTATACGATAGAACAAAACCAGAAACTTTTAAAAAATATCAAATGAATGGGAAAAAATTATATAAAAGAACATTAGAAAAAAGAATTTCTGAACCAAATTTTGATAAAGAATTTAGAAAAAGAATTTCTGAAGGATTAAAGGGATGGTATAAAGAAAATGAATCATGGTGGTTAGGTAAAAAACATAAACAAGAATCTATACAAAAAATGAAAGATGATAAACAGAAAAATCATCCTCAAGCAGGTTCAAAAAATTCTCAATATGGAAAAATTTGGATTTATAATGATAAATTACAATTAAGTAAATCAATTTATAAAGAAAAATTAAATGAATATATAAATAAGGGATGGAAGAAAGGAAGAAAAATAAAGTTTAAATAATGGTCTGTGGCCGACAGGTAAGGCAGCACACTGTTAATGTGCCATATGTTGGTTCGAATCCAACCAGACCAGCCAGTTTTAAGAGAAAAAAGATGAAAAAAGATTTTATTGTTTATGACCCTGTTGCTGGATTAACTATTTTACAAGCTCTTGAAAATGCTATTAATTTAGCAAAGAAAACTGATAAAATCGTTAAATCAAATATTAATGATGTTGAAATGACTTTTTCAAAAAATACAAAAGTGGCAGAATCATTAAAAATATTTCATAGACGATTAAATGAGTTATATTTAAAACAAGATAATTCTAGGCAAAAATGACCCTATAGTCTAATGGTTAGGACAGTGCCCTTCAATATGGGAGCGTTATATTAGAAATAATATAAATGAAAAGAGCCCTAATTCAAGGAAACCTGTAAAATGGTAATCTTGAGCTAAAATGATTTATAATCATAAATGTGCAGAGACTATATAGGCTCTATCTAAACAAGTAATGTTGTAGATATTGAGATAGTCCAGACCACAAACAGAGAAATCTGGTAGTGAAAACTATAGTGGTAGAGTCACGGCATAGATGTGGGTTCGAATCCCGCTAGGGTCGCCAATAAATAAAGATATATTATAAGCCCTTGTAGCTCAGTCTGGTTAGAGCACTCGCCTTGTAAGCGAGAGGTCGGAAGTTCAAATCTATCCCAGGGGCACCATTTTTTAATGGGCTGTTGGTGAAGTGAAATCACGATAGATTTGCATTCTATAGTCAAGAGTTTGATTCTCTTACGGTCCACCATTTTTTATTTGACAATTCTATTCAAATATAATATAATCATCTTATGAAAAATGAAAATAATTTTATTTGCGAAAAATGTGGATGTCATCATGATGGAAGCTACGGAACTGGAAGATTTTGTTCCGTAAAATGTTCACATTCATATTCATCTTTAGTTAAAAGAAAAGAAATAAATGAAAAATTAAAAACATATGGACTAGTATATAAAGAAAAATATTCTCAACCGTATAAAGAAAAATATAATAAAAATCCAAAAATATGTCCTATATGTGGAAATGTTATTCCATATGAATTAAGAGATAACAAAACATGTTCTATTACTTGTGGTAGAAAATTAGCTAATATAAATAATCCTCATATTAATGATGGCGGATATAGAGAAGGTTCAAGTAGAGGTAAACATGGATATTATAAAGGTATATGGTGTGATTCTACATATGAATTAGCATATTTAATTTATTGTTTAGACCATAACATAGATATAAAAAGATGCGATGAAACATTTGAATATGAATTAAATGGCATTAAACATACGTATCATCCAGATTTTATTGTAGATGGAATCATTGTAGAAATTAAAAATTATTACAGAGAAGAAAATAATATTAAATTAAATGCCATAAATAAAAAGAAGAAAATATTATATTATAAAGATTTAATTCCATGTTTTGATTATGTTTCTAAAACATATAATAAAAAATATAGAAAAAGATGGAATAATTTTTATGAATTATATGACTAAAATATTAAGGGGTATGGGGCTGCTTGGAGTGGTCGCCCGACTGTCACTTGGGAGATTCAGATGGGTTCAAATCCCATATACCCCGCCATTAAATTTTTTATAAAAATCTTTTGACAATCTTTTCAAAATATAATATAATGAGTTTATCAAGAAAACAGGGAAGAAATGCATCTAGTACCTGTTTGAGAGAGAACTGGATATAATTGGT
>Ga0310786_10012915_pt1 | contig 10313 bp, 5 predicted proteins | sample AusTroGonzalo_MG_FD_203881 | JGI IMG/M metagenome (GOLD analysis project Ga0310786, IMG submission 203881) | Bovine rumen microbial communities from tropical cattle in Woodstock, Queensland, Australia - Gonzalo_03 (v2) (version 2) | ecosystem: Host-associated > Mammals > Digestive system >... | reverse complement strand
ACGATATCGGTTACGGTGGTCTTGACCACGTCATGGCAACCGGTGAAAACGTGAACATCTGCGTCCTCGATACCGAAGTGTACTCCAACACCGGTGGACAGGCTTCCAAGGCCACGAACCGTGGCGCTGTCGCCCTCTTCGCTGCCGCTGGTAAGCGCGCCGGCAAGAAGGACCTCGGCCTTATCGCCATGAGCTACAAGAACGTTTACGTGGGCCGTATCGCCCTCGGTGCAAACGACGCTCAGGCCCTGAAGGTTCTCCAGGAAGCAGAAGCACACAATGGTCCGTCTCTGATCATCTGCTACTGCCCCTGCATCAACCACGGTTTCGATCTCAACAGCCAGCTCAATCACCAGAAGATGGCCGTGGATTCCGGTTACTGGACACTGTTGCGTTACAACCCGGCTCTCGCCGCCGAAGGAAAGGCTCCGCTTATCCTCGACTCCAAGAAGCCGACGATCCCGGTTGCAGAATACATCTACACAGAAAACCGCTACAAGCAGCTCACCCGTAACAATCCGGAAGTGGCCAAGAAGCTCGCCGACGACCTCCAGAAGGAAGTCGATGCACGCTATGCCTTCTATGACGCCATGTCTAAGGATACGGAAGGGTTGATTAGCCTGTAAGAGGTATGAGGTCGCGACTTCGTCGCTTTGAGCGATGAGGTCGGCCTTACGGCCTTTGAGGTTATTAGTAAGACGAGAGTCAAGAGAAATCTTGGCTCTTGTTTTTTATAAAGAAAGGAGGATGCCTCCCCCACGCTCCAGCCCCGCCCCCACCCTTATAGCCGTTCCCTTGGGAACACGATAAAAACACGCCCCAGACGGGTCAGAAGAAGTTCAAAAGGAAGTTGCAGACGGAATCGTTTCTGTTCGCCGCCGCAAGGAAGGGGACAAGGGTCAGGTGAGAGTCCAGGCCTTTATTGACATGACTGCAGATGACAGCAAGGTTGTGCGCTAGTTCCGCGAAATGTCATGCAGTCCCGATACATATCCGAGATAAACTAGCGGGGATCGCCTTTAAAACTAAAAATGTAGGCTCGTCCGGGGCTGCATTTTTTGCAAGAAATCAGGTATTTTTGCACTACGATTTTTTCTCTTTATAAAATGGACTCAAATTGATAAACAGTTCTTTCAATTTGTTCGGATCTTCACAATTCTTAAACAAGTACTCTAAGAGTTCTTCCTGTCTTGCCTGTCCGAGTGTTAATCGGTACATAGAAAGAATCTTTATAAGTCTTTCATAGGCGAGGCCATCCCTACTATATGGGTACATAGGGACTATACGCTCAATCTTGACCATATCATCCGTTTTCCGAAGCCCCCAGTATGGTATCAGATCAGAAGATCCACCTATTTTCTCTTTCCTGGATGCTTCGTCAAATATCTCATCCCAAATATCCCTGCGGAAAGCAATATTTCCATATCTCTTTGCTACATTCTGCCGTATTGCAAGGCACTCAAAACGGTTAATACGACCTTCTCTCTGCTCAAGATCTATAGGATTGGACGGTAGATTCCAATGAACAATTTTCCTGCAATAGTTATGAAAATCCAGTCCTTCCTGTCCTATTGATGTAGTCGCAAGCACAAAAGGTCTGAAGGGTGAATTAAACGCATTTCTGATGGTTTTCTTTCTGTCTGCATCCGTCTCCTTGCCGTCTCCCTTCGTAAAAGCTACCGCAAAATGTGTTCTTATATTCGTCGGTTTTTCCTTCTGCCCACTCATACGCATATGAAAACTCTTGAAGGTATCTATGTTATACTGAGTGGTTCTTATATCCATTGCTTCAACCATCTGCCAGTGCATATGCTCGATCATGGTTTCATCACGATCTGTTCCGCTTGCGATCAGATGTGCATATTCATCAAATACCGCCTGTAAATTACCCTGCTTGCAATAGGTAAGCATATTTTGCCAGTGAGCGTCATCCGACTTTCTACCACAAGCCAATTCGACAACCGCTGTCGATTCTGCCGAATTCATTCTGTTCAAAAACACCCTTGCCAACTGACTCGGAAGATATACCGGTAATTCCTCATCATCGTCATGATACATACTGTATGTTCTGTTGATGCAGATTGCAGGTGCAGCAATAGCCATATCAGTCAGAACGTCCGCAAGATCATCCGGTTGTTTTCCAAGATTCGCAAACTTCTGGCTGTATGTTTCATAAAAAAGATTCCGAAGTGTTGAAAGATGGGTGTTAAACCCCTTCTGTCGCTTACTCTTCTCCTCATCATCACCGTAGTCTGCAAGCTTATCGCCGCTTTCCAGCCAACTATACGCATACTTATCCCCATCCATCAGAAGGGGAGCCAAATAATACCATTTCTTGTCAGCTATTCCAGTCTTTATACTCGGATATTCACTCAGCTTCGCCGTTATCTCTGCCTTAATCTGTCTCTGAATATCCTTTATACCCATATGATCATTCATACACTGTATGGGGTCATAGCAGCCTGAAAGAAACTTTGACGGATAGATCAGGCAAAAAAGGCTCATGCCCGATGGAATATCGTTCTTTACCGAGAAGTTCATTCTGGCGGATGGATAACGCTTTTCACCGCTGTAGAAATAATGAACATCACTATCCTGGTAATCTTTCGCAAGTTTCCCTACAGTTCTGCGCTCTGCCTCGTATGATATAAGGCTTGCGAGCATCCTCGGTACCATCTCCCAAGACGAGAAAATTAGAGTCTTGGAAGACATTTCAGAATCTTTATAAACACCCTGCAACTCGTAATATGGTTTAGAAGGCGGAATCCACAAAAGCTTTTCTACGCCACGTTGCAAAACAGAGTTCATTACCCTCTCCAAACGAGCATTGTTGTTTGGAATCTTATCGTATCTGTCAATAGTCTTCCGGTTCAGCCAAAATGAATCCTTCCGGATCTTGCTGATCTCGTCAGCATGTTTTTTGAAATACTTCTCCACATTCCGCTTAAGCTGATAGTCTCTCATAAAAGACATTAGGTAGGGAGTGGATTTTATATAATCCACCGGAACATGATAATTTGCACCTATCTGATCAAGCAGCTCCTGCGCCTGCACATAAGAGCGGATATCCTGCTCCAATACGTCCAATGGCACGTGAACATCGCTGTCGTCAATGATATCAGCATTCTCAGATGCAGAAATGCGCTCCGTCCGGCATACCATCTGGTACATCGCATCTTCAGCAGCATCCTTTGCCTCAAGTATTGTCGTATCCCCTATGGTCATTTCCTTCAGCTTAACCGAATAATCCTTCCATACCGTCAGAAACTCCTGCTCGTCATCGGCATTTTCATTCAAAAAGTTCATCACAGACAGAAACTCTGTATAATGCTCGTCAATCCTTGTCTCATCAATCTCTTCCGGTGTCGAATACATCTTATATGGGGTCGCCGAAAGAAGCAGCATCCTCACATTCTCTGCGTGGAAAAACTTATCGGCAAGCATCCCCGTCTCAGATTCGGGATCTGAATTCAATAAATACTTAAATCTTTGAAACTCGTCCATGACAACAAGATCCGGCTCAAGTTTCTCGAGACTAATCTTGGCAAAAATCACGCGTAACTGTCCGATAATGGCGTTATTACTTACTCGCATCCCACCATTATTCCGTATTTCCCGGCATAATTCTTTTAAAGCCTCAATATATGTAACGCCATCTTCCCACTCAAGATATAATTCCTCTTTGAGCTTTGAAAGCATATAATCCAGATATATTCCACCAGATAGCTTGTCACACTCATTGACCTCTCGTTCATACCAGTCACGACACCACGAATCCCACGCTGAATACGCCCAGCCCTTCATGGCTACTTCAAGCTCATCAATATACTTTCTTAATTCAGGCAGTCGTCTTACGATAGCAAACATCAATGCTCTTTCGCTTGCTTTTCCCACACCAGCCGTCATTCTAAATGACGTATCAGGTGTAAGCGGGATAAGCTGAATGTAGCGATCCAGAAGTTCCTTGTCATTCTCCTGCCTGAATATATTCAAATGCTGCATAGACAGACGGGAAGAAGAACTGCTCTCTGTTTTTGCCTCGTGTGTTATACGAAGCTTTTGAAGGTTCTGATCTGCTATTGCAGCATTAGAACAGATGTAAACAACCTTAAAAAGATCATCCCCCTCTTCATATCGTAATCTAGCCATCTTTGCGACGGTTCCACGTGCTATTAGAGTCTTTCCAAGCCCCACTTCATCAGATACCAGAACCCTTCTCTGTCCTGTTCTGTATAAATGGTCAATACGGTTCACTGTCGCCTGTTGAAAGTCCTTCAGACCACTCATTATGTTATCTTCTATCTGATCAAGCCGATTTGCTACTTTAGCCATCTATCTTCACCGCCTTCTTAAATGTCTCATATAATTTTTTGAAGTCATCCGGGATAATTCCATCCTCGGAAATGGTCTTTATTAGGTATTCAACACCCTTAAACTTCTCCGGTGCTGTTGCCGCGGTTTGCAACATCTTCTCATATAATGCAGGAAGATTATATGTCGGTCTGTTTTGCTTATCTGAAAAGCTTTTTCCTAATACGCTCGATTCCAATGCAGACAGTATTGAATCATCACCAAGCAGGAATGCGATATATCTGTAAAAACAATCCCTGCTACTGACAACGCTAGATACAACCGCCTTTTCCCTGTCCTCCGGCAACCCCTTTGTCTGAATAATAAGAACCCGTTCCACAGTTCTCTCACCATCGGAAACAGAGATCATATAGAATTCCGAAAGTTGCGCAATCGTCAGACTCTCAAAGGTTATCACCTTTCCAAAGTCAGCTGTCTTATTTGAAAGCAACGGTCTTATTGAAATCTTATAGTTTTTTATATCGCACTCATCGAAGTTAACCTCAACGGCATAGTAGCCCTCAGCTTCTTTATTTGCCACGGCATGAGGGTTGCTCCTGTTGATATTCTTCACAATGGCATTCAATGCATCTGTCTTATCATCCTCTTCATTGACAATCGCATTTCCTAGTTCTACCTTCTGAAACGGATTATCAGGATTTCCCTCCACGCCACAGAAAAGAGCTGTCTTCAGCTTATCCATATTAAGATATCTGTTCTTGGCAGTAAGGCGAATCATAAACTCAATATTGCCATATACTGCATTATGCGATGCATTCAATGAACCCAGGTAAAGATTTGACGTAGAATTTTTTCTAATCATGTATACCTTGGCGTGAATATCCTGTTTTTGAGCGTTCTCACTTTCTTCTGATAAGGCAGTCTCTCCATCTACCACATTGTCCCGCATAGTGTAGATATCAAAATTGCTAACATCCTCCGGTTTCAACCTTGCAAGAGACATTTCTCTTGTTATCAGCATATATCTTGCGTCCTGAATCGGAGACTTTGCATTCCTGTCATTAAAATCCCGTATTATACCACCGGACAAAAACGGTGACACAATCAGTATTTCATGGAAAGTGTCTTTAAACAACAATGTCTTATCAAAACAGTATGTACCGCCACAGGATTGTTTCACACCATTCGGTATAAACTCAAAATCCTCAAACTCTTTTTCTGCCGGCTCAAAAAGAACCGTTGAAAGATCTTTGATCAGTGATCGGATTCCCTTGGCTTTTTCTTTGCCATTCTCATCAGAAGGAAGTTGTGTAAGCAAGTATCGCAGAAAATCGCATAAAGGCTCGTTTTGCTGTGCAGCCCTTCTTGTCGCTTTTCTTGTGACATATCCATCCATGCAATATGTAATATCCCAGCTGCGGTCAAAGGTAAGATTACGGCTCAGAACAATCACACGATAAACAAACTCACCGTCTGTTCTTTTATATCGAATCAGCCAAAATTTGGGATGGAACGAGGGAAAAGCAGCAATACCCTTATGCTTTGCCGTCTTAACAGAGAAGACCATCTTTTCCAACAATATATATAGTGCCGTCACCTTTCCGGGCATACCTATCTGACCACCCTCACAGAAAAGAGCAACCTTATCACCTGTACTGCGAAGTGCTTCTAAAAGGCACACAGGATTGTTCATCAGCACACTATCTGTTTCTTCCGATAAGCCCAAAGCAAGACTTGCACCTACAAGCGCATCTAAATCAAGCGAGTATGTTGTACCCACTGCAAAGTCAAGATAAGCATTCTCCGGCGGAGCAAGAATCTGACCGTAATCCAGTCTGTCATTATTCGGATTAAGCATATAGACCCTCACTTTCAAATATGTCGCTCACTATCACTTTCGCATTACCAAAGCGATAATCCAATGTACCGCCACCATACCAGACAGTCGGATCAAATTCACCCGGATGCATAGTCTTGGCACGAGTCTGTTTCAATTCACGCTCTCTTCTTCTTATTTCCGTCTTCATCCCTTCAAGATCACCAGCAGTCATCAAGTCCTTCTCTTTGCGAAGGAAATTGCACAGGAATACATTACTGAATATCTGCAACCGTCCAAAAACCGTTTCCAAGTCCACATCTGCGAGTTCTTTTAGCGATGGTTTCAATGTGTTCCACTCAGAATTAGCATCTGTGTTCTCTCCATTAGAAACGATTATGTTATAGATAGTTCTAAGTACATACAAAAACCTCGAAAAATCTCTAGCCAGCACATAATCTGCTTGTATCTCATCCGGGAAAAGATGTATCAAACCGTCGAGAGAAGCAAAATCCTCCGCCTCAAAAATCTCTGTCATATTATTCTTGAGAATATATGCCATCATAGAATCAGGGTATGTCAGTATAATCTGCCTTTTCAGGAAATTTCCCTCTTCTTCCGTCAGCTTGATATTCAGGTCATCTTCCCAATCCGGATCATATGTGGGAATATTCCAGAACTGCATACGGAATAGTTCACCTGCATCTTTATCATCGCCATCGCTATCTTCCGTATCATTTCTGTTACCAAGCTTTGTGAGCGTAGACTTCTGATTCTTCAGTGCACACATGGCTCTTACATACTCTGCAAGAGATAAAGTGCCGCCCGTAAAAATTCCATAATTGCGCAATCCTGCCCAATAAACGTCTGCCGGTGTTCGCTTCACCCATTTTCCCTGACCAAGCGATCTGCTTCCAATAATCCCGTTTGTATCCTCGACATTTGCAAGAAACCTTTTACCGCAGTTTTTTTCCACTTCATCAAACGCTTTCAGTATTCTGTTGGGATTCGACTCGCTGCTGTACTCCATATCCTTCAGAGCATAAGGTACTATCATAAAATACTTAGCTCTCGTCTGGATCGTTGAAGTTCCCGGGAAAAAAATATTGGCATAGCCATCCCGTATAGGTGCAATGCCAAGCTCATCAAGAGTACCTGCCTCTGATAAGAGGTCAAGTACGCTCAGCACTTTATTTCTTTCACTTTTTGAAAAATCTATCCAACCAAGCGGCATTCACCCTCACTTATTTGAATATAGTCTTTTGACTACTTAATCTACACAAAAATCATACTCTGTAAATACAAACACATCGTTAATCGAAAGGCGTTTTTTTTTGCCGAAATATGACTAGCATCTATGGAAACATGTTGTTTAAAGAGATGTGTTACTTATTGGATTTTAATGTATTCGCCATAAAAACATCACCCTCTCGGTCCCAAAAATTTGTCACCGTTCAAATGAATCATGTGCTCCGGCATATCGGCAATCCACACTTCTGTGTCCCAAGCCAAATCTGATGCGAATTTTTTGTAAGTTCCGAAATCAAGGAACGCGGTCACAAATATTTTCCCAGCCTTGACATTCTTGGTTAAATCACCAAGTTCAACGATTCTCTTGGGGTCCATCGGACCAACGGATGTTACGGCCTCGACAAAATAAAGCCAGTCTTTCTTTTCGTCATAGAAAACAACATCTGGCATTTTGTCATGTAGAGTAATTGTAAAGCCCAGTTTCTTTAGAGTCTCAACATCCTTCACCAAATCTTTTTCTGTCGTATCGCCCACATATAGGCATTTGGCATTCGGAGCGAATCTCGGAGCAAAATCTTCAACAATAGCCTTTTGCAGTTTATTATGCTTACCCGGTGAAAGCGTCAACTGCCGACCATTTACAGAAAGAGCTTGTTTTTGCTTGTCTTTTTTCGAAGAATAAATACTTTTGAGCGACTCATGTTTCTTTAAGAATCCCTTTACTGATTCTTCAGACCCTTTGTTCTTTAGCACATTTAGAAATTCGGCTGTCAAACGATAGCGATAATTCGGACTATTCGTTGCAAGGCCATTATCCTCGACAAAAGCGGCTGTCCTAAAATGATGCAACGCGTTTTTACGGACAGTCTCGCGCGTGTTTTCTGCATAGGGAGTTTCACGATAGAACATGTTGATGTAGCTCATCATGTCATGAATGCGAACCCATTCATTCTGAGCGCTTTCCCATTTGCTCTTTGGGTAGATTTTGGCCATGACCAGCAATACATAACAGCACAAGTCATTTTGCTGTTTCTCGGGAACGCCTAGCGCAATCAAAATATTACGAATTTTATCAACATTGCTCATGCGCAGCCTCCTGAAGGATTTCATCACAGTTTTTTTCCGAAAAATCTTTGCTCTTTATAAGCATTCGACCCATTTCTTGAATCTGAAGCAAGTTCGGAATAGGCATAGAGTTTACTTCTGTTGAATTGACCTGAGTTGAGCCATTCAGAATTCTGTAATAGGAGTCATAAATGGTCGAATTGAACAGAACATATAGCCCATAAACAGTGCACTCCGAAAGTTCTTCTTCGCCATCAATAAAGTTAATCTTATTTTGTGTACTTATGAACTGATACCCAGGAAATTTCCGCTTTAGATAGATTCCGCTTTGCAGCCTCCGTTTTTCTTCCTTTGATGTAAAACGTTTTACAAAAAGATAATTTCTATTCTTTTGCAAAAGGCTTTGTTTTTCATTGGATACGAATTCATGTTCAATTCCTACCGGGAAAGAAACACGACCTTCCTTGATATGACGGCTATAGAAAAGAGGAACATTGTTTTCAGATTCTTCAGATTCCAATAATTCCGGCACCCGAAAATCAACGACAAGTCCCGTTTTCATTTTCATACCCAAACTAGGCAAGGTATTTTCAAAGCATCCAATTTTTTTCAGAACTTCGAGATTATCCTTGTTTGCAGGCAAATAGACATAGTTGGTCAAAGGAGACACAACGGTATCATACGGAGCATTGAAATGAGAAATTTTACTGAAATCGCTATTTCCATTCGTTGTCGAAATTACGACTTTTGACGGATGCTTTTTTTGCTTTTTTAGTTTAAAGATCATTGTTTCTTGCAGAACAGATTCCTTATCAAATACATCCGTTCGACTTTCAAACAAATGGATTCTTTCTAACGAGGTGTTTCCTATTAGGTATTTTCTGAAATTTTCGAAATAGGCTCCAGAGGTCCAAGACCGGGGCGTGATATAAACCATTTGCCCATTTTCTTTCAGGTTGAAGATTCCCATAGAGGCAAATAGGAAATATAAGTTAGGCGCTCCATGACAAACAACCGGCATAGCCAATGCCTCTGGAGCATCTTTGGAAATCTTTTTATACGGTGGATTACCGATAACTAGGTCATATTTTTTGCTCTCTTGCGCAAATAGGTTTCCATTGAAGGAATCCCTTTGAGAAATAATGTAATTATCTTCAATGACCTTAAATGAAAAATTCTTGTACTCTTTTTTCACCACGTCTAAATTCGACTTAAGCAAAGGCAAGACATGAGGGTCGTTTTCATAGCAGACGACTTCTACTTTTATCGAAGAGTCCTGTTTCAAAATTCTTTCTGCTATGGAAATTGCCAAAATTCCTGACCCTGCACCAGCATCTAGAATGGAAACATTTTTATTTAAGCCATACAGATCAAATAAAGAAACCATGAAACTTGCGGTTTCTGCACTCGTAAAAAATTGTCCATACTCTTTTCTGAGAGACTTGGGCATTTGGGCAATGAATTCATTGGTCTTTTGGCAAATTGTTTCCAGCATAGTCTAAAAATACATTAATAAAATGGCACAAAATGACAAAATGAGAAAAAAGAAGAATGTTCGCACTTTTTGAGCATTCGCGTTAGGGATAGTGACCCCTCTTGGGGCGGAGACTTGTTCGCAAGACTCCGTTTTAGCAGGCTAGCGGCGAGCAAAGCGATGACGATTGCCGCTAAAATATAGCCCGACCGCACATATATGTGCGGGAACGCCCAAAAGACATCGGTTACGGTGGTCTCGACCACGTGATGGCAACCGGTGAAAACGTGAACATCTGCGTCCTCGATACCGAAGTGTACTCCAACACCGGTGGACAGGCTTCCAAGGCCACGAACCGTGGCGCCGTCGCCCTCTTCGCTGCCGCTGGTAAGCGCG
>Ga0310786_10012913_pt1 | contig 10314 bp, 11 predicted proteins | sample AusTroGonzalo_MG_FD_203881 | JGI IMG/M metagenome (GOLD analysis project Ga0310786, IMG submission 203881) | Bovine rumen microbial communities from tropical cattle in Woodstock, Queensland, Australia - Gonzalo_03 (v2) (version 2) | ecosystem: Host-associated > Mammals > Digestive system >... | reverse complement strand
TGTTGTAACAACCTATGGTAATCTTGTGGGATTGTGGAGTTTTGCGAAATCCGAAGGTGGGTCATACACAGTTTTTCTCCATGCTTACAAAAATGCAAATCCTTATAAGTTTGCTATATTATTACCATTTCTATTTTTAAAAAAGAATAAATACAATTTACTCTTTGTGGTAATATGTATCATTAATATACTCATTGCAGGTAAAAGAGGTCCTTTGTTAGGTATAATAATTTCTACAGCATTCTTATATTTGTATGTTTGGCATAAGAGATTGAAGATATTTACATATTGTGCATACCTAGTTCTTATTTTATTTTTATACATTCAATTTTTTGATGATAATATTTTTCAAACACTAATATATAGATTAGACCCAACTGAGCACTATAACGCTTCTGCAGATTTTTCCTTTTATTCATCTGGAAGAGATCAGATTTGGTATACTATTCTGGATGGTTTCTTTGATTCTAATATCTATTCTCAGTTCATGGGGCATGGTACAATTGGTGCTTACACATATTTAATTGCTCATAATGCCCCCCAAAATGCTCATAATACATGGCTTGAGATTCTTTTTAATTTTGGTATTGTTGGTATGTTCATTTTTATATATTATTATATTGTATTGATACAAATATGTATTAAAATGAAAAAGTCAAATTATAAATGGAAATCTATCGCTATTTTTTTGGTTTTATTTAATCTTTTATCAACATTTTATACTGTTACTTATAGAGCAGGATTTGCATTTGCAGGATATGCCAATATGCTTTTTTCATATTTATTTGGAAATTACTTAGCATGTGAATCATTGTATAAAGGTAATAAAAATATCTCCTTTGTTGATATTGTAAGGTGTTATTTGTTAAAGTCGCGAAAGGAAAAGAGAAATACAATTTCTTCAAATACATTGTAGATAGAAAATGGTTATTAATAATGAATTTTTTTAAATTATGCAAAATGATTAAAATAGATTCAATAGAAGAAGTACACAATGTTTTGCTGGATATGGCAAAGAGCTTTCATAAGATATGCGTGGAAGAGAATATTCCTTATTATATGTTAGGGGGGACAATGCTTGGTGCTTTTAGGCATGGAGGATTTATTCCATGGGATGATGATATGGATTTCGGAGTTCCTGTTGAGTATTATGAGCGCATTAAATATGTTTTGACAGAAAGATTGGGCAAACGTTATAAGTGCACAACCTATAAAAATGACCAAGGAAACAGAAATGCTTTCGTAAAAATTGCAGATACAAAAACGCACATAGATGACCCTACTAGACGCCTGCCAATAGAAAAACAATTGGGAATCAACATTGACGTCTTTCCACTGATGCGCTGTGAAAAAGATGACTATTTTGTTAAAAAATTGCATGTTTTAGGTAGGTTATATACTATTGTTTACACCGAATCAACAAAAGGTGGTAAAATGAAAACTTATGCAAAGAAGATACTGCGAAAAATATGCCCAATAAGCGATGAAAAGATGCTTGACATTACTTTACAGACTCTTTATAATGCACATAGAAAAGATGGTTCATTTATTGCTAATCTTTTGGGTGCATGGGGGCCAAAGGAAACAGTTCCTTTTGGAGTAATGGGTAAACCTATACTCTACAAATTTGAAGATACTTCTTTTTATGGAGTGGCACTCCCCAACGAATATCTTACTTCATTATATGGTAGAAATTATATGATATTGCCCCCAGAAAACAAAAGAAGAGGGCATGCTCATAATATATTTAGTGAAGAATGAAAATACTATCTATTTATTATCATGCTCCAAAATTATCGGGCATAGAAAAGATGATTGTTCATTATCAGAAGCGTGGATACAGGTTTATCTCTGTTGAAGTACTTTTGGAAATAATGCGTGCTGGCATGCCCTTGAAGGAGCATCTTGCTTTTTTGTCGCTTGATGACGGGTGGAAACAAAACTTAAAATTATTGCCTGTTTTTGAAAAATATAATGTGCCTGTTTGTATTTTTGTTTCCACTCAGCCCATCATAGATGGAAACTTCTGGTGGGAATATGTAAGCAAAACACGAAATAGGGAAGGGTTAGAACAATTCAAAAATCTTCCATCAGATGAATTCTATCGCCAATTGGCAGAGATAAAGAATACTGTAACATTGGAACGCTCTGCAATGACCGTAGAAGAAGTAAAGAAGATTGCTCAACATCCACTTGTCTCTATACAGGCTCATACAGTTAACCACCCTATTCTGACAACACAACCGGATGATGTGGTGGATATGGAAATGAGAGAATCAAAACGCATTCTTGAAGAATGGACAGGCAAAAATATAATGGCATTTAGCTATCCAAATGGCAGAAACACCAAGCGAGAGTCTGATACTGCACAAAAGTACTTCGATATTGCTTTTACCACCATTTATGGTCATATTCATGTCGGTCAAAATATTATGCTTTTGCCCAGATATGGGCTGACCGGACAATGGCCCAGGGATTTGTTTAAAGTCTGGGGAGTTTGGAAGGTCATGAAGGCTCTGGGAAATAAAATAGGATATAAAAGTTATTAAAATTAGTAAAGATGAAAAAGAAATTGCTGGTTACACATACTTTCAGATTTGAAGGCCGAACCGGTGGAATCACATCGATAATGAAGAATATGCATCCTTATCTATGTGAAGCCTTTGATGTGGAGTATATGACATTACCCGAGTCGTGGCAGCATGGCTCAACTCGTGCAGCGTATTTTATTTATATGTGGCTACATAGGAAGAGACTGAAGAAATATGATTTCATATTGTCACAGATTCCCGAAGCTTCTTATTGGGTTGTAAAGTCGGGGGTACCTTGTGCACATATATATCATGGAGATGGTCATCCTATGAAAGGCGGAAGTTTTCTGAAAAAACCCTTTGTACCCTTTTACGACCATTTGTTTAAGGTGATTAATGAAAAATGCCCGCTAGTGTATTGCGTAGGGAAAAAACGCAGACCAGAGAACAAGAAACTTTATAACCCACTGATACAGGATGTAAAGCCATTGCCGATAGATCAGCGCAAGGGTTTCATCTTTACAGGCCGGTTGGTGAACTTAAAGCGAGTTAATCGCATTATTGATATCTACTCGAAGTTACCGAAAGATATTCAAGATAAGAATCCTTTGTATATTGCCGGTGATGGCTACTGTAGGGAATCGTTGGAGCAGCAAGCCAGAGAGTTGGGATTGACAGATAAAGTGATTTTCTTAGGAATGGTTCCTAATACAGAAATTATGAAAACAGTAGCCTCAAAACGTCTGTTACTGATGGCATCAACAATAGAAGGATTTCCAACCTCGATAGCCGAGGCATTTTCGCTTGGTGTACCTGCTGTTTCTACGAATGTTGGAAGTGTTGCTTCTGTTGTTGAGAATAATGTGAATGGTTTTTACGTCGCCAGGGATTTTGATGATGAAGAGTATGTCAAATGCATCATGACAATCCTGAATGACTATAAGCGTTTTTCTGAAGGTGCTCATAAATGCGCAGAACTATTCAATGCCGAGAGAGTCACTAAAGGTGTGATTGCAGACATCAATGCGTTGTTAGGTATGTAATTATTTGAAACAAATACTCCCAATTTACTCTACACCGATGAAAATTGTAAGTAGGAAATGGATTTGGCCAATAAATGCCATTGTTTTTAACTTTTTACGATTACTTCCAATACGTAACAAGAAGTTGTGGGTATTTGGTGCTCACGCAGGTGAAAAATATGATGATAATGCCAGATTTATGTTTGAATATATAAATAGTCATCATAAACATATTCGGGCTGTTTGGTTAGCAAACCATATGACAACCGTTGAACGCATACGTAATATGGGATATGAGGCATACCGTATTGGTAGTATAAAAGGTGAACTAATAGAACTAACAGCTGGAGTCGCTTTATATACTCATAGTATATACGATTTTGGTTTTGTTCCACTTATCGGAGGGGCTGAAGTAGTTGCACTTTGGCATGGCGTGGGGTTTAAAATAATCTACAATGAGAAATATAAGGGTTTTAGATTGTGGTTGAAGGTTTTTCTTGATACGATATATACTAGGACATATAGAAATATCACACTGGCAACATCTCAGTACATGTTAAACAAATGGAAAGATATTTTCCATGTACGATCTAAAGATATCTATATAACTGGACAGCCACGTAACGATATATTTAAACAAGAAATTCGTCTTGAAATGGTTTTTAAAGAGATTGCAATACCTCGTGGAAATAAAATTGTTGCCTTTTTGCCAACGTATAGATCTTTGTCTCAAGGCTATGATGCTATGGAGAAAATTATTGATGAACTCTATTTCAACAAGTCGTTCTCAGCTTTATTGGAAAAGATGTGTTATACTTTTATTGTAAAACTACATCCCTTGACTCCCAAAATTAAATTGCCTTCACGCAACAATTTCTTAATCATTGACTATGAATCCGTAGAGTTAAATCAAGAACTATTATGTGTTTCTGATATTTTGATAACAGATTATTCAAGTTGTTTTGTGGATTTCTCATTACAAAATAGGCCAATAATCTTTTATACTCCTGATCATGCAGATTATTTAAGGTACTCAGGGCAAAATGATAAATTGTATGATGATATTACGAAGTTGAATAAGGCGAATAATATAAAGGAATTAATAGAATTATTGAAGGCTCCTTCCAATATTATTTGCCAAGTAACTAATGATATTTTCGAAGATCCATCGATTCGGAATACATGTTATAGTGAAAACGTATATAGAGTTATAACCAATAAAATAGGAGTATAATATGGGGATTAGCGCAAGAGATATAATGAGTAATCTTACTCAAAAATCGGAAATTCTTAAAGAACTCTCTAAAGAAGAGAGTAATAAATTAAAAAAGGTTCTTCTTGAGATGATGCAAGATGTGCATAACGCTTGCAAAATATATAGTATAGGTTATTCTTTACATGGGGGAACGGCATTGGGAGCTATCAGACACAATGGTTTTATTCCTTGGGATGATGATCTTGACATTGTTATGATGAGGGATGACTGGGAGAGATTCAAACAAGTATTTGATGATGCATTAGGTGAAAGTTACATATTAGAGGGTCCCAACTATGGAAATAAGGAGACTAAAACCTATATGGGTAAAATCTACAAAAAGGGAACAAAGTTGATTGAGTTACAAGATTTAAATACACCGTTTGAGAAATGTATCTATATTGATGTTTTCATCTTTGAAAATGTATCCGATAATAGATTTGTGAGGAAAATGGATGCTTTTATATCTGATTTTTTAAAAGCTGTAACTACCTCACAAATATATTATCTATACCCAAATCTTTTGATGGAAACCTATATGGGGCAAACAATCAAATCAAAAGTTTATTACAAATTGAGAAGATTCCTGGGCTTCTTGTTCTCTTTTATTTCACATAAAAGATTGGTTGGCATTTTTGATAATTTCGTATCAAGACACCCTAATACAACAAAATATATCACAGTCCCAACAGGAAGAGAATATTATATGGGGGAAATACTTCCAAGATCATCATGGGCCCCATTACAATTAATAAAATTTGAAGATAGATTGTTCTTTTGTCAATCCGATATTGTTGGCTATTGCCGTAAACATTACGGATCTACATATATGGAACTGCCTCCAGAAGGTAAACGTGAAAGACATTTTTGTGTAGAACTTGAATTTGGAGAAGAATCTCAAAATAAAAAATGAAAGAACGTGATTTTGCCATTGACATTGTGAAGTTCTTGGCGGTGCTGATGATTATCAACAGCCATGCGGACATAATGTATCCGCATCTGAAAATATTGGCTACAGGCGGTGCCATCGGTGACTGTCTATTTCTGTTTTGTTCGGGCTTTACCCTGTTCTGGGGGGGGCAAAAATCATTTGACAATTTCTATAAAAGACGTATCAGCAGAATATTTCCATCGGTAGTGGCGAGCATAGCTTTTCTGCATGTCATCAGTTGGAATGGGATGATCGGTGTGAAGGAATTCGGTGGCGGTAATTTCGTAATGGCCATTATGGTGTATTATGTGCTGTTGTGGCTGATTCGAAAATATGCCATGGATAAGTTGGGATGGATGTTGGCGATTACCGCTGTTGTGTCGTTGGTGGTTTATGTCTTTTGGTTCCCGTATAAGTATGAGGTGAGCAGCAAGGGGCTTTATGGTGTTACTACGATTTATCGTTGGGTTCCTTACTTCGGGGCTATGCTGCTTGGGGCTATTGTCGGACTGAAGCGCAAAGAGTTAAAATATAATGTTAGGCTCGATTTCCTGAAACTGTTTGTTTGCGTGGCGTTGCTATATAGTGTGCAGTTTGCAGCGAAAGTTTATCGGCCTGTGGCACCATGGCAGGTTGTGACATTACTGCCACTGATGGGCATCACGGTGTATTTCTATAAATGGTGCAACGCGGGATGGATGAAGCGGATCTATGACTCAAAGTGGGGCAATTGGATGATAATGGTTATCGGTGGTCTTTGCTTGGAGTCGTATCTGATACAACAGTCGCTGTTTACTGACATAATGAACGGCATATGGCCGTTAAACTTGATTATCATTACCATTGTCATTCTGATATGTTCCTACCTTGTTCGTTGTCTGGCCCGCTGGTTCGCCCAGACCTTCCGCACAGAGGATTATGAATGGAAAAAGATATTTGCTTTGACATGAGAGATAGAATAAAGATACTGAATGTGGAGTTGGACTCCATTACGCAGGAGGAACTGCTGGCACAGCTGAAGAAGGGGGTGCTGGTGACGCCGAATGTGGATCAGATCGTAAAGATGCAGACGGACAGGGAGTACTACGACATCGTGCGTAGGGCGGAATGGTGCGTCTGCGACTCGAAGATATTGTATCTGTGTGCGAAGCTGTTGAGAACGCCTTTACCAGAGGCTATTCCTGGGAGTAGTTTCTTTCCTGCCTTTTATGAGTATCAAAAAGATGATGAGAACTGCAAGATATTCCTGCTCGGAGCGATGGAGGGCGTGGCGCAGAAAGCCATGACCATCATAAACGAGAAGGTGGGTAGAGATATCGTGGTTGGTGCCTATTCGCCCTCGTATGGATTTGAGAAGAAGCAGCAGGAAAACGAAGAGATCTACAGAATGATTAACGAGAGCGGAGCGAATGTGGTGCTGGTAGGCGTGGGGTGTCCGAAACAGGAAAAATGGATTGACAGGCATAAGGCGATGATGCCTGGCGTGGATATCTGGATGGCGCTGGGGGCCACCATCGACTTTGAGGCGGGGAACATCAAGCGGGCGCCAATGATATGGCGCAAGCTGTATATGGAGTGGTTCTACCGATTCCTGCAGGAGCCTCGAAGGATGTATAAACGCTACTTCGTGGATGATCCGAAATTCTTCTGGTTTCTATTGAAACAGATGCTTGGGATCTACAAAAATCCGTTTGCATCAATAAAAGAATAATAAAGTAACAAAAAAGGATATATTATGAAAGAAAAAATTACTCGCCATCAAATGTTGGGCCTTGCCATCCTGGCCTTAATGTTATTGGTGCTGATTGGCATCTGGGTGATGATGTTCAGCTAAATTATGGTTCATGGTTCATGATTAATGGTTCAGGGTTAATGGTTCAGGGTCATTTATGGTTCACGGTTAATGGTTAATGGTTAATGGTTCATGGTGAATGGTTCATGAATTATGGTTCATGGTTAATGGTTAATGGTTCATGATTAATGGTTAATGGTTCAGGGTTAATGGTTAATGGTGCACGATTATGGGTTAAGGGTGAATACTATGGAGTATAAGAAATCTACATACAAGAAGAAAGTTGCTGCTGCGAAAGCAGAGTATAAGCCGAAACGTGGACCGCTTTCCAAACTCATGAGCGAAGAAGAAAAGGCAAAGGCTGGGATACATGAACTGAGTTACGATTTCGGTTGTAGGATTACGAGGCTGTTCCAGTATCTGACAGAGGATGCGGAATATAAGGAGTTTGTGCAGTCGAAACAGATCTACAGGAGTGGAACCTCAGTGGGGGCGAATGTCAGGGAGAGCAAACTTATGACTTCTATCGTGAAAACTATGAATCAGAAAGTTAAATATGGTTCACGATGACTTATGGTTCAGGGTTAATGGTTCAGGGTTCAGGGTTAATGGTGAAATATGATGTTATCGTTGGAAGGAATAAGAGACTCTTATTTCCTGATAATAGGATTTTACTATTCTGATAAGAGCCTCCGGATGAAATTTTGGAGGCACTTATTTTTCACGAGACTAGGCACGTTGTCAACGATTGTCAACTTTTTCAGTACCCCTAACGGCATAACGGCATAACATTAGCGTATTGAGATAGTTAGTACTAACATCCTAACATTAAGTAAATCGATTTGCATGAATGAAGACCTTACATGCTATATATAATTTATATATATTTAATATATATAAATTTAAATTAATATATATATAACGCTATTGTTAGTTTTCATTTAGCAAATGTTAGGATGTTAGGATGTTAGGATGTTAGGACAAAAATTCCGTTTGCCCAATGTTATGCCGTTATGCCTGTTATGCCCAAAGACAGAATAACAAGAAAAGACAGAGTAACAGACTAACAGATAATTATAGACAGAATAACAGACTAACATATTATTTTAGACAGAATAACAGACTAACAGATAATTATAGACAGAAGGATATAACAGAAATTAGAGAGACCTTACGGTCTTTGACTTCGTCGACCTCCGTCGTGACTCGGTAGTGCATGAACGAGTTCCCACTGCGCTCGCTGCTCCGTCGGTTGGGATTGTGGAATATTGCGGGGGCGATGATGTGGGTAAGGGCGCAAAGGTGTCAGGAACCTTCGCGCCCTTTTGGTTTAGTCGCCGCCGGCATCGTTGGTGACATGCCTGAAGATCTGGCTGCTTCCGCAGCTCCAGAAGATGGTGGAGGAAGATATGAAATCAAAGATAAGTTTATTGTTTTTGAGTGTCGTTGGTCTATTTCTTGGTAACTACAATGGTAGAACCCTTGGCATATATCAGCGAGGGAAGGACATAGAGAAATGAATAAGGCTGAGATTAAAGAATTATATACGGAGGAGCTGAAACTGTTGAAGCGGATTCAGAACTACGGGATAGAGCAACGACAGGAGAAGCTGGAGCGTGTAGAGAAGGTGACGTTGCTACTATTATACCGTATCTACTCAAACTTGTATTCCTCACTGCTTTTAACGGCTGCTGCTTATAAGAAGAGGACAATTTCGTTTTTTCAGTTACCGATTGGAATCATACTTCGGTGTTGTTATACTGATTGTTTGTTCGCTCTTTATATACTAAGTGTTGATAAGGATCGGGCTCATGAGGAACTTGAATTGAGAACCATTGAATATGCCAATTCACTTCTGGAACGGAAGGAGGTTTATAGAGATCAAGTAAAGAGTACAGGAGTGGAATGGGATGATGATCTTATAGACAACTTTTGGGAACTGACAATGGAAGATAATTTCCTTGGGTTGCTGACATTTAATGATAATTTGGAAGATTTAGCATTGACAAAGCAATCAAAGATTCAGTTGGAAGAAGCCGGATTCACAAATCTCAAGAGTATTGTTACTACAGCACAGAAAAACTTTCTGATAGGAATACCAGAACTTAAAACGGTTGCAACGCGATTATTTCACTATTACAAGTACTTCTCGCAATACGAACATTTCTCTGAGAACGGTCAAGGGGATGTGCTTGTATCAGATGAAAAGAATGGAAGTGACAACATTCATTTGCCTTCTGCCATCAGGGCACTAAGTGTAGGAGTGGAGAAAGTGATGAGGAATAGGTCGTAAAAGATAAAAAGGTAATAGAGATGACACAGGCATGTAAATCAGTGGAAGTAAAAGGTTGTGACGGTGTTGAAATATACGGAACGTTACTATCGACGGTAAAACAGGTCTGATAGAAGTCTCGTAATTATATAATCGTTTAATCGTAATGGGCTTTTCACTAGGAAATTTTCTTTTACCAATCTTTCAGGGGTTGATTACCACGGCTATATTTGAGTCGGGGAAAGCTGGCGTGTCTTTCTTGGCCAATAAGAGAACTATGGAGGAAAGGTATAAGGATGCTTTTGAAAGAGCTATTGGCAAATTCTATGCAGACCCGAAATATGCCGGAAATGAAGCCCGAAGGAACTATGACCACTATCTGGAAGCCCTGAGAAACGATTTTAAAAAGGAAGAGGACTTCAAACCGGGAAATGGACAATATAAGCAGTTGCTTGAAATTTTTGAAGAGGAGGTTAGTAAGGACAAAAGGTTGTGGTGCTGGTCTATATTC
>Ga0310786_10012912_pt1 | contig 10315 bp, 6 predicted proteins | sample AusTroGonzalo_MG_FD_203881 | JGI IMG/M metagenome (GOLD analysis project Ga0310786, IMG submission 203881) | Bovine rumen microbial communities from tropical cattle in Woodstock, Queensland, Australia - Gonzalo_03 (v2) (version 2) | ecosystem: Host-associated > Mammals > Digestive system >... | reverse complement strand
AAGAAGCATTGACCCCAGAAACAGCCAGAGAAAAATTGGTTCATTATTTGATTGAAAAAGTTAACAAGAAAATTCACAACCAACATGGTGGCGATGTTCCATTGGATTTGCAAGACGCAGTGGAAGTCGTTAACTGGTATATCAACAAAATTGATTCTGTAATGAACAGCTCTTTTGTTTCTACTTCTTCATTGGGTGATGTTCAACAAACTGCAACTATGCATGGCATGGGAACCACAGATGGTGTTAAATTGAAATATTCTGATTTCGGTTACGCAAAATTGGTTCGTAATGATGGTGTACACACCCCAGAAGGAAATTATTTAACCTATGTCGGTGGATATGATCAACGCCGTATGGATGATACAACCGCGAACAACAGTTTGGACGGTGCAACATTCACTGGAACTGCCATTGTTACAGTTGAAGACCATCATAAAAACAAAAACACCGACAGTGAAACAACTAACACTGCATTGTTCCGTGATACAAATGCCCAGTTGCGATATAATGTCGTAGCCGACAAAGCACAGCACACTTTGACAATGGATGGTTTGACCAAAATGGACGGTGAAGCAACCGACAATTCCAATTGGTATAAAGTTGTTGTCCAGGGCACACAAGACAACCCAACCATGAACATCACATTTGATGCAGCTGGTAAAGACATTGACAGCAACTATCAATTCTTCAAGGCCGACAGTGAAGGCAATATTACCAGAAACGAAGCCGACAGCATTGCAGCAGGTGACAGAGCAGTCAACACATCTGGCACAGCAGCAAATGAAATCAATATGGAAAGTGGTTCTGTGGTGGCAACCGAGTATACACTGCATGGTTCCGCCAGTGCAGAATATTATGGTCAAGACACAACCAATCCAACCGAAGCAACAGCAGGATTCTATGTTGGTCAACATTGGGCTAACGAAGGCAATACTATCCAACACGAAGTGTCCGCATACGGTGCATTCGGTGGTCAAAAGGACTAATAAAAACAGACATTTGAATTTGTGGGTTTTGCCCACAAATTCGGTGTATTTTTATGATTAAACGTATCGTTTTTGTTTTGTTGTTGTTGATTCAGCCCATGTTCGCATGGGCTGAATCAAATATTGATAATAATAGTGATGTTATTATTGAAAATAAAAATCTTGCCAATAATACGACTGAAATATTGATGACACCGCTGAACGCTATGAAAATAGCTGGAAAATTGGTGGATGCCGGGGATTATGAACATGCAACGCAAATTTTGACTAAAATGCCAGAAACAGACAATTTGGAAGTCGAAATTGAACGTTGGTATTTGATTGCTCAAATTGCCCAGCGAAATGGTGATTACGACACGGCCATTAAAATATACAAACAATTATTAGATGAACAGCCCGATTTGACTAAGGTTCGTTATGAATTAGCCCTTTGTTATATGGCAAAAGAACAATGGTATCGTGCCGATTATCATTTGCGTCTTGCAATGGCTGGCGACGATATTCCAGAAGCCATTAAACAACAAATGATGTATTTTCGATATATTGCGCGTCAAAACAAACGTTGGAACGTTTGGTTTAATTTTGGAGCCGCACCTGATACCAATGTCAATCTAGCAGCTGGTGGCACAGAATGTGTATTGTTTTATGGACAACCTTATTGTCACGCATTACCAAAACCAGAAAACGCAGTCGGATATAATCTAACCCTGGGTGGAAATTATGAATTTGTATTGTCTGATAATTGGCGTTGGAAAAACGAAGCTAATATTTACACAAACATATATGACAAAAGCAAATTTGATGATTTATATCTTTCTTTTGCAACAGGACCTCGTTATATTTGGGAAAGTGGGGATGTTTGGCTGTCTGGTATAGCAGGGCGCCGTTGGTATGGCTGGGAAAGGTATAATTGGTCAACTGGTGTAAAATTAGATACTCATTATGATTGGACACGTAAATTTTCCAGTGGGTTATCTTTGCGCTTTATGAACAATAAATATGACACAACCGATTATGTAAATGGTCAAACATACAGCGTTGCACCGTATGTAGTATATTCGATTGATTCAACTAAATATTTTATTTTGCGGGGTGGGCTGGATCGCGATATTGCTAAACTGAATACCTTTTCAGATTGGCGTTACAGCACAGGTGTTGGTTTCGGTGCTGAAATTCCATGGGGTTTCAGTATATATTTGGAACCATCTTTTTCATGGACAAACTATGATGGACCGCGTTGGGCAACCAAGAATAATGCGTATCAGCCGGTTATTGAACATAATTTTACACAACATTACACAGCTTCACTTTCGAATAACAAAGTAGATTTCTGGGGTTTTGTACCAACTTTGACTGTTTCATATTCAAAACGCGATTCAAATATTCATTCACGTGAATACGAAAAATGGACGACTGAATTTACTTTACGCCAAAGGTTTTAATTTTTTATCTTGATTTGACATGTTAAAACATATACTATTCGAACTATGACAGTATTGTTTATCAATTTTTATCGCTGTTGTTGAAGATGTTTCTTTGGCAAACATAGTGTTTGCAATATTTGTTTTATTTTAATACAATGATCGCATAAAAAATGAAGGAATTATATCATGCAAATCAGATTATTTAATACTATGTCCCGTAAAATCGAAGACTTTGTGCCAATTGTTCCAAATCATGTTGGCTTTTATTCTTGTGGTCCAACAGTTTATCATTACGCACATTTGGGAAATCTGCGCACCATGGTGCATAACGATTTGTTAAAACGCATGTTTTTGGCAAATGGTTTTGATGTTCATCATGTTATGAATATTACTGATGTTGGACATTTAACAAATGAAGATGACGATTCCGGCGAAGATAAAATGGAAAAGGGCGCAGCGCGCGATCATAAATCTGTATGGGATATTGCTAAATTCTATCTGGATGAATTTTTGCGTGACATGGACGATTTGAATAATATGCGTCCAACAGATATGCCTCGCGCAACAGAATATATAAATGAACAAATTGAATTGATTCAAAAATTAGAAAAGTTGGGTTATACCTATGAAATTCCAAATGACGGTATTTATTACGACACATCTAAATTTTTAGATTACGGCGCATTGACAGGTGGGTCTTTGTCTGGTCAAAGGGCGGGTGCACGCGTTGAATTTAACAACGAAAAACACAATCCTACTGATTTTGCTTTGTGGAAATATTCGCCAAAAGATGTTAAACGCCAAATGGAATGGGATTCACCATGGGGTGTTGGTTTTCCGGGGTGGCACACAGAATGCTGCGTTATGAGTATGAAGTTATTAGGAGACCATTTTGATATTCATACAGGTGGCGAAGATTTATCACGTGTTCATCATACAAACGAAATTGCACAATCCGAACCAATTGTTGGAAAACCCTGGGTTCATTATTGGGTACATTTCAGTTTTCTGCTGGATAAAAGCGGCGATAAAATGGCTAAATCCAAGGGTGAATTCTTGGGCATGGATGCAGTTCGTAATCGCAATATAGACCCAATTATTTATCGTTACTGGATTGTGTTGGGACATTTTCAATCTCAACTGGCTTTTTCATTTGAAGCTTTGGAAGCAGCAGCAGCGGGCTATAAAAATTTGGTTCGCAAAATTGCTGATTTAATGAACGATAATTCCAGCGATGTTGACCAAGATTTATATCAACAATGGCATGACAAAATTTTGGCACCGGTTTCAGACAACCTGAAAACCGCAGAATCTTTGGTTGTTATTCAAGATTTATTGAAAGATAAAACCGTAAATAATACAACAAAATTGGCTTTGATGAATTTTGTTGATGATTTGTTGGGCTTAAAGTTAGTTGAAACCGCAAAAAAATTACATGATTTAGAATCTGAAATCGCGCCAGCTGAGATACAAGAAATGGCAAAAAAACGTCTTGAAGCCAAAAAATCTCGCGATTTTGCCGCAGCAGATGATTTACGTAATCAAATTGACGCTGCCGGGTGGACGGTTGTAGATGTGGTTGATGGTTTTAAACTAACAAGAAAACAATAAAAATATTTTTAAAAAACCGCTTGAATATAGCTCGTTTTGTGTTATATTTAATCGCGTTACAATAAAGAGGAAAATTCATGAATTACCCATACATGCCAAAATCTACTGCACTGTGGTTGATTGAAAACACAGCATTAACATTTGAACAAATCGGTGAATTCTGCGGCTTACACGAATTGGAAGTCAAAAATATTGCCGATGCAGAATCAAATAAAATGCAGGGGTTGAACCCAATTATAAATGGTCAGGTCACACGCGAAGATATTGAAAGATGCGAAGCTGATCCAACAGCTCGCTTGACTTTGCGCGACGCAATTATCGAAGCCCAGAAAAAACAAAACAAAAAGGGCGTTGGTTATACCCCAAAATTACATCGTCAAAACCGCATGGGTGGAATTTTGTGGATTTTGAAGAATTATCCTGAATTGTCCGATGGTCAAATTGCTCGTTTAATGCGCAGCACAAACCCAACAGTTGCGTCGATTCGTAACAAAACACATAAATCGTATTCGGTGATTCAAATTCAAAGTCCAATCGTTTTGGGCTTGGTTTCTGAATCTGCGTTACATGACGCTATCGCCAAAGCGCAAAAATCAAGCAAATAATTTTACGTTTTACAATAAATCAAAGGTTTTTTCATGGCTAAAAAACTAGATGAAGCGACAAGATTATTAGTAGATTCTTTACCGGAAAGTTTGAAAGAATTAGCAATGTCTGCAAATGAAGCAGGCTATTTGTCCAGAATGGATTTTGATAACGCTATCCAAGCGGATGAAGTTCCTGATGAAGAACAGGACGAAGTGTTAGAATTTTTCAAGCAAGATTTAGGACTTGAAATCTTGGAAACCGACAGCGACAGATTTGCGCGCGAAATGGAAAAATATTACGAAGAAGACGATGAAAACTATAATCGTGATAAAACGCGCGATTTGTTAAATGCTGATGCCGAACAGGTTGATGTCAACGATGACGATTATGAATATTATGCGAAACAATTGGAACGCAGTTCAACCGGCAATCTGGTTCTGGGGGTTCAAGATTCTGTTCAATCTTATTTGAAACAAATTGGAACAGTTCAATTATTGACTGCTGCGGGTGAAATTGCAATTGCTCAGCGTATAGAAGCCGCGTCTCGTTTGATGGTTTACGGTTTGTGCGAAAGCCCGATGACTATCCAGGCCATGTTAGATTGGTTCCAACAGCTGGAAAACGGCGATATTCGTTTGCGTCATATCATCAATTTGGAAGTTATGTATTCCAGTGAATCAGAACAAAAATCATTAGCTGTGTTGACCGATACCCTGAAATCCAAGGGCGTAGATCAAGTTGATGATTTGAACGACGAAGATTTAGATGATTTAGAAGAATCTGTCGCATCTGATGAAGACGACGATGATTTGGATGATGAAGACGACGACGAAAAGAAAGAAGATTCTCAACGTAGTACATCTGGCGTGCCAATTCCAGTTATGGAAGAAGCTCTTTTGCCAATGATTACTGATTTGTTCACAAAAATTAAACGCATATTTACAAGTATGCAAAAATTACAGGCAAAACGTTTGGAAAATCTATTAAATTCTGCGAAACCAGACGAAGCATTGGAAAAGAAATACACTAAATCACGTTTGGAATTGTTCGAATATGTTGGTAAAATCCGCCTTAATGACGACAGAATTGCTGAAATCATGGAAAAATTGACACAACGCGATCAATTATTGATGGGCTTAGAAGGCAAAATGTTGCGTTTGGCATTGGCTTGTAAAATCAAACGTGAAGATTTCTTGGCTGAATATGTCGGCAACGAATTGAATCGCAATTGGGTCAAAAAATTGGCTAAAAACAAAAGTGCTGCATGGCAAAACTTTGCAAAAAAGCATCAGGCAGACGTTTTAAAGATTCAAGAAGATATTACCGCTATTGCCCAAGAAACAGGTCAACCAACATCCGAATACAAAAAAGTTGTTGAATTGGTTCGCCGTGGTCAAAGTGAAGCGGCCCGTGCAAAACGTGAAATGATAGAAGCAAATTTACGTCTGGTTATCAAATTTGCTAAAAAATCTAGTAATCGCGGCTTGGGACTGGACTTTTCCGATTTGGTCCAAGACGGCAATATTGGTTTGATGAAAGCTGTTGATAAATTTGATTACCGTCTTGGTAACAAATTTTCTACATATGCAACAAACTGGATTCAACAGGGTATTTCGCGCAGCATAGCTGATCAAGCCCGTACAATTCGTATTCCTGTGCATATGATTGACAACATACACAAGATTCAACGTGCATCGCGTCAGTTTATGCATAAATATGGACGTCAACCAACAGCAGAAGAATTGTCAAAGATCATCTATTTGCCAGTTGATAAAATACATAAAGCCATGAAAGTAAATCTGCGTCCAATTTCTTTGGAAGCACCAGTTGGAACAGAAGATGACAGTTCACGTATTGAAATTATTGCGGATGAAACAGCGAAAAATCCGTTTACATCTGCCGCACAAAAGAATTTGCGCAAGATTGTAACTCAGATTTTATCCGAACTGGATCCGAAGGAAGAAACTGTTTTGCGTCAACGCTTTGGTATGAGCACTAACAAAACAAGCACTTTGGAAGAGGTCGGAGAATACATCGGCGTGACACGTGAACGTATTCGTCAGATTGAACAAAAGGCTTTGAACAAACTTAAACATCCAACCCGCGCACGTAAACTGCGTAGCTTTTTGGAAGATTAAAAATAATAGCCTGTGTCTTTACAGGCTATTTTTAAACCAACGACAAAGGAAAGAACATGATTATAGCCGTCGAGGGAGCAGACAAAGCAGGTAAACATACACAAGTGATGAAAATCGTTGATTATTTGAACGCTCATCATATTGCCACAGAAACACTTGATTTTCCCCAATACAATTCATATTGGGGACGGTTTATAAAACGTTATTTAAACGGTGAATTTGGCGCTACACGCGATTTGCCTGCGGAATATACTATGTTGCCATACGCACTGGACAGACAGGCACATATGCCACAGATTAAACAATGGGTCGATTCGGGAAAATGGATTGTTCTGGACCGGTATAGTTACAGTAATGTGTATTCTATTGCTAAATTGCCACGGGAACAATGGAACGCCAAGGTCGCTCATTTAGAAGATATGGAATTTAATCAAATGGGTATTATTCGTCCAGACCACAATATTTATCTTTATTTACCCGCAGAAATATCTTATTCAATGCGCCACCAAGGTTTAAAAGAATACCAAAACGGTAAACCAGATATTCATGAAAACGATCTGAAATTATTAAAAGACGTTTCGGATGTATATAAAACAGTTGCTTCAAACGACGCCCAAAATTGGACCGTGGTGGACGAAATTAAATCCGATGGTATACGCATGAACCCAGATGAAGTTTTCGCGTCCTTGTGTCCAATTATCGATAAAATGATACAAAGCGATTCCAGATAACGATAAAAACTATTTAAATCATTATTAAAACATTGATTATATGTTTTTACAAACGGCGGTATAAATCGTGCCTAAATCGGTTTTTAACAAAGCATTTTGAACCTTGTCGGAATCATCAGTTTGTTTCGCACCATCCAATATTTTTTCAAAATTATGCACAAATTGTGTCGCCTGGGATTTGAACACTTTATCATTCTTCAACAAATCACGAATTTGTTTTTTATCGGACGCAGCGAACATTTTTACCAACCATTTGGCAAATATTTTGTTATCGCCATCATTATACTTTTTCCATACAACTTCTGGTATTTCAGCACCTGAAGCACGCGTTAAATCCACTGACTGTTCATAAAGTTTTTCAAAAAGTTTATCTATTTCACTCAAAAAATCTTTCGTGCTTACAGGTTTAAACTTTTGGGCGGGAGCAACCTTAATGGCCTCCATCGGTGCACTGGCACGCGCAATCATCATTTGTTTGTTCAAACTTTGCATCGCATCGACAGCTTTTGCATAATCGGACATTAAATCAATCATTTGCTGACGTGATTCTCCAGCCAAATTACCCAATTGAGTTGACGATGTGTTTATATTTTCCAAAGATTCTGCAATCGTTGTCTTCATAAGATTTATCTTGTCGACCAAAGTATTTACTATTAATTCAATATTCTGGCTCATATCTTTCGAACCTGCGGACAAATCGGGCAGGGCTTGATAATATCTTTCAATTAACTCAGACAATGGCTTTAATTGTTCTGTGGTTTCTGTAGACATTTTAATCAGATTTTCAGATTGTCCAGACAATTGCGTATGTGCTTTGTTCATTTCAATCAAAGTTTCACGCACGCCAACCCCCATATTCTTTACAGACGTTGCAAATTCCGTGGCTGCAGATTTTGTATTTTCAAGTGTATTATTCGCCACACCGGATACATCTTCTAATTCTTTGACAACACTAACCGAGAAATCATGTATTTCGCCATTGAATCTGTTGGTTAAATTGGTTAATTCAGTAGCAACCCCCCGGACAGATGTTTGTGTTGTAGCTGTCGAACTGTTCAATGATTCAATAGTTGATTCCAGTTTACGTATTTGCTTGTCTATGGACGCTTCTGCTAACCTGATAGCCGATGCAACAATATTCGCCGTTTCTGTCAAAGTATTTGCCTGACGCATCAACTCTTTGCTACTGCGTTTAGTAAATTCTGACAACTTAGTCAAATAATCATTCAATAACTTATCGTTTTTACGCATAGTTTCGTCGTATTCAGACGATGCCGCTTTGACATTGTTAAATCCATCGGTAACACTGGTAGACAAATCAGTCAATTGTTGCTGTAATTCTTTTGCTGAATTGGTAATTGTTGTCATATTTTCATTATTAGTATTAAACGAAGATTGCAACTGTTCGGAAATCTGTTTTTCGTTTTCAATACTTTGTGCGATTTGTTCGTTGATTTGATCCGCTTTTTCAGTTGTAGTTGCTGTGACTTCGGTTATTCGAGTCATCAAAACATCAACATTTGCAGTAAATTTATCGGTAATATTTTGAACTTCTTGCCAAGAATTTGAATCTACGATAACCTGTAAACCATTTACTGTATTCTCTAATCGTTGAGACATATTTGCTATTTTCTTGGTCGCATCGTCCGCCAAAGCAACCAATTTGTCATTTTGCACAGATAAATCATTTTGAATTTGTTCTGTGTGGGTTATTTGGTTCTTCAATGCAGCACCCATAGATTTAAAGTTATCATCAATTTTGTTTACTTCATCTTTTAATAAGGTCTGCAAAACACGTGCTGCATCTTGAATTTTTGCCTGTTCTGGATGCGTAACAAATTCTAACAAAGATTGCATAACCCGTTGAGATTTGCGAGAAACCGCAAACACAACAACCAACGACATAGCCAATAAAAAAACAACGACTAAAAACGCAATAAATAATATTTGATTCATATCTTTCCCCCACGAATAATAAACTTCCTTGCAGTACAAGGAAATATATACTAGAATCTTTACAAGAAAGCAAGAGTATAAATGTCACAAAAACAAATTTTTTCAGATAATCAAATTATTGCGTCTAACCCGACAAAAAACATTTGGGTTCAGGCAAACGCTGGCACAGGAAAAACAACTGTTTTAATTCAACGACTTTTGCGAATTTTGTTTCGCAACGGATGTAAAACATCCACAAAACCAGCAGGAATATTATGTTTGACATATACCAATGCAGCAGCTGGCGAAATGCGAAACCGTATTTTGGCTGAACTTCGTAAATGGGCAACGGTTGATGACGAGGCTTTAACAGAATTACTGGAAAACGTATCTGAAAATCATCCAATAACAAAATCTGATTTATCTTTTGCGCGTCAGGTGTTTTTTACATATATCGACAACCCTGAAATGTTAAAAATAAAAACAATACACAGCTTTTGTGAAGATATTTTACATCGTTTTCCATTGGAAGCAGGCATAAGTCCGACTTGGTCATTGATATCTGGTGCTGCACAAACTGTATTATTACAAGATGCTTTTGATAAAATGATAAAGACATCTTTTGATAACAATACAAAAACGCAACGAACTATCGATGCTTTTTCCAGAATAGTTAACATAAAATCAGAACATTTTTTGGATGATTTGCGTGAATTATTGGTCAGACATTACAAATCGTTTTTTCAAACCGAAAGCCCTGAACAATATCGTAAATACTTCATTGAAAAAACGAAAGAAATTTTACACATAACCGACTTTGTACAACCGGATATTAATGCTAAAAATCTGGAAAAAATTATAGAATATGCTATAACACAACAAAACAAGTTAAAAAAACC
>Ga0310786_10012911_pt1 | contig 10315 bp, 7 predicted proteins | sample AusTroGonzalo_MG_FD_203881 | JGI IMG/M metagenome (GOLD analysis project Ga0310786, IMG submission 203881) | Bovine rumen microbial communities from tropical cattle in Woodstock, Queensland, Australia - Gonzalo_03 (v2) (version 2) | ecosystem: Host-associated > Mammals > Digestive system >... | reverse complement strand
AATCCACGTTAACATAGAGTAGACTCCATAGAAATTTTTGTCGGGCAAAATGTAGCAAAAAAATTCAATTACTTTTATTTTGCATTCAAATAATGCCGAAATAGCCGTTTTTTTCTATCTATACACTACACAAAGACAAAGTTTACTCAACGGAGTTCGGTCATGTACGACATTTTGGTCCTGGGTGCAGGCATTTCTGGTTTGAGTGCAGCACTCCATGCAGCAGAAAAAGGCTTTTCGGTTGTTATCCTCACTAAAGGAGCCAAGCCGGACGGCTCATCGAACTACGCACAAGGCGGTATCGCAACCGTCACCGAAAAAACAGACAAGTTCAAATTCCATATCGACGACACGTTGGAAGCTGGAGCCGGCCTTTGCAAAAAGGAACCCGTGAACATTCTGACCAAGAGTGGCCCAGCCACCATTCAGCAGTTGGTCAAATGGGGCGTGCAGTTCACCCCCTCGCCCGCCGATAAGACCCAGTTCGACTTGCACTTGGAAGGCGGCCACAGCCACCACCGCATTTTGCATGCCGCAGACCTGACCGGTAAAGAAATCATGCGCGCATTGCTTTGCGAACTGCACAAGCACGAAAACATTCACTACATCGAAAACTGCTACATCAAGGATTTGATTTGCAAGGGTGAAGGCAAGAACAAGCGCTGCATTGGTGCAAAGATTATTCACCAGAAGACTGGCCTTGTCGAAAACCTTTATGCAAAGGCTTCTATCCTTTCTACTGGCGGTGCCGGTCGAATCTGGCAGTACACCGTTTGCCCGCCCGATAGCTGCGGCGATGGCATGGCCATTGCAGCCCGCGCAGGCGCAGCACTCCAAGATATCGAATTCATGCAGTTCCACCCCACGAGCCTTTATGCTCCGAGCCTCAAGAAGCCGTTCCTGATTTCGGAAGCAGTGCGCGGCTTCGGTGGCATTCTTAAGAATTTCAAGGGCGAAGAATTCATGAACCAGGTGCATCCGCTCCATTCGCTTGCACCGCGCGACATTGTGGCCCGCGCCATTCACAGCGAAATGCAGCGTTTGGGCAAGCCCAACATGTTTATTGATCTTTCTGGCCGCACGCCGAAAGACATCAAGAGCCATTTCCCGAACATTTACGCCAAGTGCCTGGAAGCAGGCATCGACATCACCAAGCAATGGATTCCGGTGGTGCCCGCCGCACATTACATGTGCGGAGGCGTACTGGTCGACACATGGTCCCGCACCGAGATTAAGGGCCTGTACGCCTGCGGCGAAGTCGCCGCGACGGGCGTCCACGGTGCAAACCGTCTGGCATCGAACTCACTTCTGGAAAGCGTTGTCTTTGCCATTCGCGCCGTCGACAACATTAGCGAAAGCGGTCTCTTGAAAGAAAAGATTGCTACAAGCAAATCGAGCAAGAGCGAAAAGATTTCGTTCACCAAGTCCGCCTACTGGCGCAAGCGCAAGAAGATTCTGCAGGACATGATGTGGACTCATTGCGGTATCGTACGCACGACCGCTGGCCTGAATCAGGGGCTCAAGGTTGTCGAAGAACTTGAAAAAGATGTCGACGCCGCCATCAAGAACAAGGAAACCGAAAACCTGTACTTCATTGAATTCTTGAACGCCTTGCAGGTTTCCAAGATGATTCTGATTGCAGCACTCCATCGTAAGGAATCTCGCGGTCTCCACTACATTCTGGATTATCCGAATCTGGACCCGAAGACAAAGCACCACACCATCTATCTAGACGGCAAAAAATAATTAGATTGTGGTTGGTGATTTTAGGAAGTTGGAAGTGGCAAGCGATAGCAAGAAACCCTCAAAAATTGGTGGATACACACCGACGCAGGAACTGGGTTCCGGCGCCATGGGCCAGTTGTGGCTTTGTCACGACAAGTCGCTTGACCGCATGGTGGTTGTCAAGCAGATGCAGCAAGACATCGAAGACAGCGATGTCAACATTCGCCGCTTTATGCAAGAGGGCAACATTCTCGCCCACCTGAACCACCCGGCCATTACCAAGCCCTACGCACTTTGGAAAGAAAAAGACGGAAAGCTTTCGCTGTCCATGGAATTTGTGCATGGCCTAACGCTCCGCCAGATTCTTGACAAAGTAAAGCAGCCGCCTCTTTGGATTGTCCTGAATATTTTGCACGAAATTCTGTGCGCTCTGGGAGAAGCCCACCGCAAGGGAATCGTGCATCGCGATATCAAGCCCGCCAACATCATGATTGATAACGACGGGCGCGTCCACTTGCTTGATTTTGGCATCGCTCATTCGGAAAACTTGCTCCAGTTCAACAAGGGCGAAGATGCAGAACGCCTCACGCAAACAGGCGCAATCCTTGGAACCGTGACCTACATGAGTCCCGAGCAGACCGTCGGCGAAGAAGCCACACCGGCCTCAGACCTTTTTGCCGTAGGTATTGTGGCAAGTGAAATGCTCTTGGGTCAAAACATTTTCCGCGGTACAAACTTTAGCGACACGCTCCAGCGCATCCAGAAACTGCGTGTGACCGAAAAGGCTTTCGACAAGGAGCTCCCCCGTCGCTTAAGAAAACTGATTGAAAAGATGCTGAACAAGGACCCGCGCAAGCGCCCGCTCACCGCCTTCGATGCCGCAGAACAGGTCTCGCTGATTATGCGCAATTACCCGCGCGATATGGTTCCTTACACGGCCATGTGGATTTTTGCCATCAAGGATTCTATCAAGCAAAAGACGGAATCCATCGACGAAACGCTTTATACCGAACCCCCGATTTATCCGACTCATGTCAAGTTCCACTTTTTCAAGGGACTTGCCGCTGGCGTACTTATCGGATTTTTAATTAGTTTTATCGTAACACGATTTATTTAGAAGAACCTTTTAGAAATAGAATCTCATGAACGCAATAGACATCGTCTGCCTCGTCATCATCCTTTTTCTAATGTTGCTCGGTTTATGGCACGGTTTTTTCCGCGGAATTTTCCGACTGATTGCCTGGGCAGGTGGTATTATTGGAGCCTATTTCGCATGCGACCTGCTTTCTGATTTCATTTCAAGCACATTGCAGTCTAGCGCCTTTTCGACCAAACTCGTTTGCATGTGCATCGGATTTTTGGTACCCTTCTTGCTGTTCCGATTTATCGGGCACTTTCTCCAGCACCTGACCGAAGCAACAACCGTTGGAAAAGTGGACCGAATCCTTGGTGGAATTTTTGGAGTCGTCAAGGCTCTGCTCATTTGCTTTGTACTGCTCACAATTTTGCACTTGTTCCCCTTCGGCGGAATCATTCCCGAAGTCCGAGACACCTCTTTTGCTTACGACTCCTACAAATGTACGCTTGAAATGATGGGCTATTCTTCGCAACCGGTGAACCTGCTTGAGGTTGCCGAACAAAAAGCAAGCGAAATCACCAAGTCCATTACAGACAAGGCTGCTGAAAAGGCGTCCGAGGCCGCCAAGGAAGCGGCAGACAAGGCTACAGAAGCGGTCAAGGAATCCGCAAAGGACGCCGCTGACAAAGCAACCGAAGTTGCCAAAGAATCAGTCAAAAACGCTGTCGATTCTCTGAAAAATACTGCGAAACAAGTCGCGAAATAGCGATTTTAATTAGCGGACTTACTTAGTTGCGTATTTACGCGCTTCTTTAATGATATCTTCTTCGCCATCGACGTGATGATTGCGCATCACGAACTTACCATTACAGATAACCGAATGAATGGCGCTAGAATCAGCGGCGTACACCCAGTTGCTCACCAGGTTATAGTTCGGAGCCAAGCGTTCATTCTTTAAATCGAGCAGCAAGGCGTCTGCCAAGAAGTCGTCGGCAATGAGTCCCGCAGGAATTCCATAGGCAAGCGCAGTATTGGAAGTAGCCATTTCAAAAGCTTCTACCGCAGGCAATGCCTCGGCATTACCGCCCTTGCGTTCAACCTTTGCCAAAAGCGAAATCAGCTTCATCTCTTCGTGCATATCGAGATTGTTGTTCGACGAAGCGCCGTCAGTACCAAGCCCCACAAGAGTTCCGCTGTCCAAAAGCGCATTCACCTTCGGGATTCCGCTGCCGAGTTTCAAGTTCGAACACGGATTCAGAATTGCCGCTGATTCCGATTCAGCCATCAATGACATTTCATATTCGTTCAGGTGAACGCAGTGTGCGCCCACAAAATTTCCACCCAAGATTCCCCACTTGTCGAGGAGTTCTACAGGAGTGCAACCGTACTGTTTTTTGCAATCCTTGACTTCTTTCTGCGTTTCAGACAAATGAGTATGCAAGATATAGTTTTCTTCGCGGGCCACCTTGGCGCAGCGTTTGAAAATCTTTTCGCCAACAGTATAAATGGAATGCGGCATCACAGCAAGCTTTACGCGGTCCGATTCAAAACGGTGATCCTGCAAGAACTTGAAATTTTCTTCAATATGTTCGGGCGTATCCAGATTTTCGGCAATCGTCACGCCAATGGCCGCACGAATTCCCATTTCCTTCACCACCTTCATGGTGACTTCACGACGCCAGTACATATCCGAGAAAAAGACCGTTCCGGACTTAATCATTTCAAGCACGGCAAGGCGCGATCCGATTTCGATATCCTTAGCAGTGAGCTTAGCCTCGAACGGCCAAATGTATTCCTGCAGCCACTTCTGAAGCGGCATATCGTCGGCATAGCCTCGCAACAAAGTCATTGCAGCATGCGTGTGTCCGTTGTAAAAAGGCGGGATAATGGCCAAGCCATCGCATTTAACGATTTCGGCATTTGCATAATCACTCTTGGAAAGTTTGCGACCGACCTTGGCAAACTTTTTGCCAGAAATCAAAATATCTTGTTTTTTTCCTTGGAACAATACAGATTGAAGAATCGTTTTAGCCATAAATCATCTCACCATTTTTGTATAAAAGTAGAAAAGGCTCCTCGAACGAGGAGCCTTTCTTCAAAAATTTTATTGAATATTAGAGGCGCTTCAGCACAGCTGCAGCGTGATGGATAAAACCTTCTTCGGTAGCGACTGCAGCAATTGCCTTCGCATTCTTCTTGATGGCCTTTTCGCTGTAGCGGATGATGCTCATGCGCTTCAAGAAGTCGTACACGCCGAGCGGGCTGAAGAAGCGGCCCGTACCGTTAGTAGGCAGCACATGGTTCGGACCGGCAAAGTAGTCACCCACCGGTTCGCTGGACCACGGGCCAATAAACACGGCGCCAGCATTTTCAATCTGAGCAGCCATGGATTCAGCTTCTGCAGTCATCACTTCCAAGTGTTCCGGAGCAATGCGGTTTGCGATTTCCACGCCGTCGAACCAATCCTTCACCACCAAGATGCGGCCAAAGTTGCCGAGCACCTTTTCGAGAAGTTCACGCTTCGGAGAATTTTCGACCTGCACATCCACACAGGCAGAAATCATCTGGGCGGTTTCCATGTTGTCGGTAATGCAGATTGCAGCTTCAAAGCCGGAACCGTGTTCAGCCTGGCTCAAAAGGTCAGCAGCGACAAAATCCGGATCGCAAGTGTTGTCAGCCATCACGAGCACTTCGGAAGGGCCTGCGACCATGTCAATATCGACGGCGCCAAAGACTTCTTTCTTGGCGATAGCGGCAAACACGTTACCCGGGCCCACAATCTTGTCGACGCGTTCCACAACAGTCTTGCCCTTGGCATCCTTAGCGCCATAAGCGAGCAAGCCGATTGCCTGAGCGCCACCAATGTGGTAGACTTCATCAATACCGAGTTCTTGCAGCACAAAGGCCACGGCGCGATTGATTTCACCCTTAATCGGGGTCACCACCACGATATCCTGCACGCCAGCAACGAGAGCCGGCACGGCATTCATAATCACGGTACTCGGGTAAATGCCTGCACCACCCGGCACATAAAGGCCCACACGCTTCATCGGACGAATGCGCTGGCCGAGCACCACGCCGTCGGCACCTTCCATCAGCCAGGATTCTTCCATCTGGTTCTTGTGGAAGTCACGAACGTTCTTGATGGCCTGCTTCAGGGCCTTCTGGAGTTCCTTGGGGCACTTGGCAGCAGACTTTGCAATGGCGGAAGCCGGCACGCGAATGTTCTTGCCCTTGAGGCCGTCGAACTTCTGGGCGTATTCAGTAGCCTTCGCAATGCCACCCTTCTTGATGTCGGCAAGAATGCTCAACACCTTGTCGTGAATTTCCCTAGACGGAGCGACTTCGCGCCCGCAAATGCGTTCAATTTCAGCAGATTTCGGAGTAACTTTTACAATTTGCATGACTTACTTTTTCCTTGAAACACCCGCGAGATTACGAACCTTGCGAGCAGTCAATTTTTTCGCTTTCTCAGGCGCAGCCTCTTCTTTTGCCTTGACCGGTTCAACAGGCTTCACGTCCAAATGCTTGTATGCGCTTTCGATGACTTTATCATCCACCAGAATCTTATAGGTCAAGCCATCAACAAAAGCCATCCAAGAAGCTTCAATGATGTTGCTTGAAACGCCGACCACATTCCAGTAGCCCTTTTCATCGCCAAAAGTCGTCCACACGCGAACGGTTGCATCAGAGGCAACCTTGGAACCGAGCACGCGCACCTTATAGTCGTCGAGCTTGACCTTCGCCATGTTCGGGAAGAACGGGAGCAAAGCCTTGCGGAGGGCGGCATCCAATGCGTTCACCGGGCCATCGCCTTCGCTCACCTGATGGCTAATCTTGTCGCCAATTTGGAGCTTAACTGTGGCCTGAGAAACAGAAACACCCTGCGGGGTCTTGTCTTCGATCACGCGGTAGTTCAACACCTTGAACGGTTCCTTGACCATGCCCAAGTGGCGGTACACAAGCATCTTGAAGCTTGCTTCGGCGCTGTCGAAATGCCATCCGGCATTTTCGCGTTCCTTGATCAAAGAAAGCAGACTTGCCACCACCGGATCCTTCTTGTCAATGCCCGGCTTGATGGCCTTGAGCTTTTCGACAACGAGAGAGCCTCCGGCCTGGTCGCTGGTCACAAACACACGGTCGTTACCCACAGCATGCGGGTCAATGTGTTCAAAGCTGCGAGACACCTTCATGACGCCATCGATATGAGCGCCACCCTTATGAGCAAAGGCAGCATCGCCTACATACGGGGCGTGAGCATCGCTCGGGAGGTTCACAATCTGGTCCACATTGCTGCTCAACTGGCGGAGGCGAGCAATCTTTTTAGCAGCGAAGAACTTGGCACCCATTTTGAAATGGAGGTCTGCAGCAATGGTCGTGAGGTTTGCGTTACCGCAACGTTCACCGTAACCATTCACCACGCCCTGCACCATGGTTGCACCGCTCTTCACGGCGTAAATGCTGTTGCACACGCCAAGGCCGGCATCGTTATGCACATGAATACCAATCGGCGTAGAAACGTGTTTCTTCACGTCCTTCACAATCTCTTCGAGTTCCCACGGCATGGTACCGCCATTGGTATCGCAAAGCACGATAAAGTCGGCATGGCCCAGTTCTGCAGCTCTCAGAGTTTCCAGAGCATACTGCGGGTTCGCCTTGTAGCCGTCAAAGAAATGTTCGGCATCGTAAATCACCTCTTCGGAATGTTCCTTGAGGTATGCCACAGAAGACTCGATCATGTCGAGGTTTTCTTCGAGCGTCGTGCGAATCACGTCGGTCACATGCAGGTCCCAGCTCTTACCGAAAATAGTCTTCACCGGAGCGCCAGACTTTACAAGAGCCTGCAACAGCGGGTCCTTTTCAGGCAACACCTTGGGGCGACGAGTAGAACCAAAGGCAGCAATCTTCGCATGCTTCAGCTTGACTTCCTTAATCTTCTGGAAGAATTCTTCGTCGGTAGGATTGCTGGGGTTCGGCCAACCGCCTTCGATGTAGTCAAAGCCGAAATGATCCAGGATGCGCGCAATCTGCAGTTTGTCTGCAAGAGAAAGGCTGATTTTACGGTCCTGGTTACCGTCGCGGAGAGTCGTGTCGTAGAGAAAAACTTTCATGAGTTGTAATTACTTTTTCTTTTTGTCTTTACCGTAATAGCCGTACTTACCATAACCATAGCTGCCGTAGCCATAACCATGACCATCGGATTCGCAATGGTTCATCACGAACGCGCGGGCCTTGCCTTCGCAGCAGCGATCCAGCTTCATCATGGATTCCTTGATCTGGTCCATGGAATGCTTGCCGTAATGGAGCACGAACAAGGCGAAGTCCACAATCGGATAAATGAGTTCAGAATCGGTTACGAGTTCCAGAGGAGGCGTGTCCACGATAACAATATCAAACTTGGACTTGGCTTCTTCCAAAAGGTTCTTGAAGGTTTCGCCGCGCAAGAGTTCGCTAGGAGAAACGTCCGTCTTACCGGCACCAAGCACATACAGGTTTTTGGTAATGGAATCAGCCACAGCGTTATCCAAAGAGCACTTGCCTTCGAGCACATCGCCCAGGCCCTGCTTGCGGTGGCTGTACACCACACCACGACGCATGTCAGCATCAATGAGCAAAGTCTTCTTGCCAGAGCCTGCAAAAAGGGCAGAAACGTTCTTAGAAACAAAGGACTTGCCCACGCCCGGAATCATACCCGTCACCATCATGACACGCAGATCCGTCGTCGCAAATTCAATAGCCGTATAAAGAGAACGGAGCGCTTCGCTTGATGGAGAATCGGGATCATCTTCCACCAAAGGCTTGGTATTCTTACCCTTATTGCGCTTCAAGAGAATTGCATTTTCAGCCTTCGGAATCTTGGCGTAAACGCTAATACCCGTTTCACGTTCAATTTCAAGAGAGCTGCGCACACCGCGCTTGGTCATCTGCAACAAGTAAATCAGCAAGGCACCCAAAAGGAATGCGCCACCAACACAACCGGCAAAGATAAGCTTCTTGTTCGGCTTAGAAGGCGCACGTTCAATCTGAGCATAGTCCACAATACGCACGTTACCGACTTCACCGGCACGCACCACGCGGAGCTGCTGGATGTTGTTAAGCATTGCCGTGTACTGAGCATTGTTCACAGCCACTTCTTCCTGCAAGCTCATCACGTCTTGCTGAGTACGAGGCATATTTTCAGCAGACTTTTTGAGCCTCGAAAGTTCCGAACGCAAACGGCTCTGCTGTTGCACAATCGTCTGGACAGCAGGGTGTTCTTCTTTGAACAAACGGGTCGCTTCTTGACGCTGCTGATCCAATTCCAGAATCTGTTTTTCAAGTTGAGCCACTTTTTCCAAGTGCGACCTAGTTTCACCCGTCATGTCCACAGAACCGATTTTCAGACGATAGTCAGCCAGTTTCTTTTCAGAACTGTCCAACTTGGCCTTAACACCAGGCAACTGCGATTCAAGGAATTCCAAAGTCTTTTCAGCTTCGGCACTGCGCATTTCCACATTCTGGCGCAGGTAGATATTTGCGATGGTGTTCAAGACAGATGCAGCCTTGTCAGCATAGCGATCCGTATAGGACACACCAATGATACCCGTCTGCTTACCCTTTTCGGCCACATCAAGTTTCTTGACCAAGCCTCGGACTGCATCTAGCGGTTCGGACTGCGCAATTACGAACTGCTGACCCGGTCTTGCGAGCAAGTGCTTCACGTGGATTCTAAGCGTATCACCACCATAAGGGGCCGACAGCGACTCACCCACCTTACCCTGCAAAAGCTTTACACCTTCAGGCGTATACACGGCAAATTCATCTTCACCGACAACTTCTGCAGTCCACTTTTCAATGCGGGCAATTTCAGGAATGTAAAGGTCTTCAAGATCCATGCGACCTTCCGTATGGAGCAAGCGATCAATTGCACCCTTCGGATAGGCGTTAAAGCACAGACGTTCTTGTTCAACAACATAAGTCAGAACCATGCGGCTCTTCAAAAGTTCAATTTCAGCTTCGGCCGGAGATGCCACATCCAAAAGGGCACCCATTTCACCCATGGCCTTACCAGCCTTATTTCCCTTCACATCAATCTGCAAAAGAGCATCGCTCGTATATTGCGGGCGCATCCAGTTCGAAGCCAAAAAACCAAGCGCACAGCCAGCAACGATACAACAAGCTAAAAAGAATTTATGCTTCAACAGCAAACTAAGAACTTCTAGGATATCGATTTCGTCATCGTCCTTATTGTTCTTAGCTGAGGAAGAATTTCCCACTGAATTATACTGATTGTTTGGTTCCATTTTCATCCTTTCTAGATTTTATGCTCCAAAAATAGAAAAAACAAAAAGACCGCGGATTTATCCACGGTCTCTTTAAGCTTTATGATGCAAGCCTTGGAGCACTTGTTCCGTGAGCAACAAACGCCTCGTATTAACGAGGCGTGGTTGCGAGAGCAACGTCCTATCGATTTCTATTACTTCTTAGAGGACTTTGCGGTCTTTTTAGCTGCAGGCTTCTTAGCCTTCGTGC
>Ga0310786_10012910_pt1 | contig 10316 bp, 12 predicted proteins | sample AusTroGonzalo_MG_FD_203881 | JGI IMG/M metagenome (GOLD analysis project Ga0310786, IMG submission 203881) | Bovine rumen microbial communities from tropical cattle in Woodstock, Queensland, Australia - Gonzalo_03 (v2) (version 2) | ecosystem: Host-associated > Mammals > Digestive system >... | reverse complement strand
ATTTTGAGAGGTGATAAAAATGAACACAGGAACTGTACAATCATTCTTAGTTCCAAACTATTCAGGTTTGTTATATAACAAGGCTGATACAAGTACTCCATTCCTAAACTCAATTTCAGGAAGAGTAAAATACACAAACTCAGTAGAATTTGTTTGTGGACAATATTATACAAGTGAAGAAGGAGCAATTCCTAATATTAGTGAAACTGCTTCATTAACTGCTCCAACAGCTACTTATGTTACAAGAACTCAAATGAGTAACGTAACTCAAATATTCCATGAAACTGTTGCAGTAAGTTATGCTAAAGAATCTAATATGGCTACTTTAGGTGGCGTAAACATTGCAGGACAAGTTGAAAATCCTACAAGCGAATTAGATTTCCAAACTAATGCAAAAATGAACAAAATTAAACGTTCTATTGAAAAAACATTTATTCAAGGAACTTATAACAAGGCTGCTAGTGATAGCCAAGTTAATAAAACTCGTGGTATGTTAGCTGCTATTACTACTAATGTAAAGGCTGCTGGTGGTGCTGCACTAGATTTATGGTTAGTAAATGAAGTTGTAACTGACATTGCTAACGCTGGTGGAGACATTTCACAACTTACTATGTTAGTAAATGGAGTAAATTTACTTCAATTACATGGTAATGCAGTAGAAATGGGTATGCAAGTTGGAGAACCTTACATGAACGCATTTGGTATTCAAGTAAGAGACTTAGTATTACCTATTGGTACAACTTTACATTTTGGTATTGGTGCATTCTTACCAGATGGTGTTGCATTAATTTATAATCCAAGTGTATGTGGACCAGTTGAACAACCTGTACCCGGCAAAGGAAACTTCTTTAGAGAAGAACTTGCTAAAGATGGTGCAAGTACAAAATATCAAATCTTTGGACAAATTGGTCTTGACCATGGTCCAGAATGGTTCCATGGAAAGATTACTGGTTTAAGTACTACATTCACTAAACCAGAAGGAATCAAAGTTAAGACAGTTAGTGCTTAGTATATAAATCATGTTTAAAGGGAGAAGTAAATGGAAAAGAAAAAAATAGTATTATTACAACACTATTACAATGATATAGGTGGAGTTGAGACATTTCTACTAAACTTTTGTAAAAGATTTGGTGATGAATATGACATGACATTAGTTTGTCGTGATATAAGCCTAGAAAACGCCATTATGCTCAGTAAATACGTTAATGTAATTATTGAACTTACTTCTCCTATAGAATGTGATATTTGTATTATTACGAGCGTCTTAGTTGATGATGAATATTTTCAACAAATACGATACAAAAAAATATATCAAATGATACATTCTGACTGGACAGCTATGAAAAAGTTTTGGGATTGGCAATTTAGAGAACACGATCCTAATACAAAGTACATAGCAGTAAGTGAGATTGCTAGAGAATCTTTTATCAGAGAATATAATCGTGATAGTGTAGTTATTCCTAATATATTAGATACTGAGAAGTATGATATAAAACTTGTTTCATTTACTAGATTAACCGAAGAAAAAGGTTATGAAAGAATGAAAAAATTATGTGACTTCTTTAAGAAATATGAAATTAAGTATATATGGGATGTTTTTGGCACTAATCCATTAGGATATGTAAGTTATGGAAACATGGTATTACATAACCCGATAAGAGAAGGTCAAAGAGTTATGGGAGGATATGATTATGTAGTGCAATTATCGGATACAGATAGTTTTTGTTTTACGATGTATGAAGCATTACAAAATCATGTTCCAGTACTCGTAACACCATTTCCAAATGCTACCATAGATATAAAAGATGGCAAAAATGGATATATACTACCATTTGATATGAAATTAACTGAGAAAGATATAAAAAAAATAGTTAATAACATTCCCAAAAACGTTGATTACGAGCAAAAAGGGGTTGATGAGTTATGGAAAAAAATATTAAAGTAAGGGTTACGGTTGGGTACAACGATGTAATAGAAAAACAATATTTTCCATCATGTACGATTCGCTATTTAGATTATCAACGAGCAAGGGAATTAGAACAAAAAGGTATTATAGCCATAATGGAGATAAGGAAGTGTAAATATGAATGATGAAGAAATAATCGATATTACGGATACAGAAGAACCTATAGAAACGACTAATGAATCATCTAATGATGAGCCTACACCAGTAGATGAAGAAATCGTTAAGATGAGAATAGCGATACTAGGTAATTCTGACGATAGTTCTTTAGATAATATATTTAGAGCCAAATTAGACGATGCTAAATGTATTGCTCTATATACCTTATTTCCATTTGATGACGAATCTGAATTGCCAGATACATGGCGAATGAGAATGTGGGTAGTAAGATGTGCTATTGAGCTTTATAACAAGAAAGATAGTGCTAACGTACAATCATATAGTGAAAACGGTATATCAGTAAGTTATTTAAGTGGATTAATTTCTAAAAGTTTATTAGATGAATTAATTCCTAAGGCTGGTGTTCCAAAATGATACCAGTAAAAGCAAACCCTGATGATTGGCAAAAAGACCTTTATATTGCAAGTAAGATAGATGTAGAAGTAGATGATGAAGGAAACGAAATATCTATATATGATACACCTGTGCCTTACAAATTTAATTATAGAGCAGTCAAATCTGATGCTGAAATAGTAGAATTTGGAGAATTAGCTAGCATAACTCAAAGAATGGTAATAGATAGAAAATACGAAGGACTATTTAAGGAATTTGATGTAGCGTATTTGTATGGTGCTACTCCAGAAGGGGAAGGCACTAATGGTGATAATGCTAATTATACGTTATTACCACCAAGAGTAGGAAATTCAGTAATAATAATCTATATGCAAAAGATAATAGGAAAGTAGGTGCTATATGTACAAATTTACTAATGGTGTAGTAGTTTTTACAGAAGAAGATAAAGAAAACTTCTTAAAGGCTGGTTACATTTTAGAAAAGGAAAAAGAAAATGGCAAAGATGACGATAGAATTATCGAAACAAAGCCTAGAGAGAGCAATAAAAAATCTTCAAGATTTCGCCGATGATTACAAAAAAGGTATAAGTAATTCAATAAAAGCAGCCACGGAAAGACTTTATCAACTAATAATTGCTTATTGTAATTCTGAAAACGTTGGTAATTATACCGATGCTATTCAATGGGAATATGATGAGAAAAAAAATGTTGGTAGAGTATGGGTTACAAGTGAAGGAAAAGAATCACATGGTTTAGTAATAATCTTGAATGAATTTGGTACTGGTATCAAAGGAACACAAGATGAATATGCAAATAAACATGGTTATAAGGTAAATGCTAGTGGAAAAGGTGAAACAGGATGGGCATTTCCAACAAAAGATGGAGAGTTTAAATGGACACATGGTTTACCTAGCAAACATATGTTTTACAATGCTTTTCAAGATGTTAAACGTGAGTTTGGAGACATAATTAATATTGAATTACAAGGAACTATTGGAAAACTATATGATTAGGAGTGATGAATTATGTTAGTAGAAGAAGTATTTGAAATGAAATTCTTTCCTGAATTAAAGGAATATATAGAAACAGCTGATACTTTATATTCTTCTAAAGTAGTTAAATTTAAACCTGAGGATAGTAAGATATTTCCTATTATACCTGTTACATTACTCCCTAGAATAACTAATAAATATAACAATTTAAGTTATGGTGAAGAAACTTATTCTTTTGGTATAGAAATAGATATATATGCTATTGATAAAACAATAGAAGTAGAAACTATTGGAGAAAATGATGAACCAATAGTAGAAACAAAAAAAGTATCTAAAAGAACAATATGTGATAATTTAACTAAATTGATAGTCAATTATATTAAAGACAATTATCATTTTACAGTTCATATTACACATGGAGTTCCAAATATTGATGAAAATGTTTATAGAAACTTAATTCAATTAACTGGAGTATTAGATACAAAATATGGAAATGACAACTTGGTAATATATCCAACGTTGAGATAGAGATAGCACTCTTTTAAAGGGAAAATTTGAAAGAGGTGATTTAGATGATCGATTTAGGTATCGAACTAAGAGTAAAAGCAACTACTGATGCAAAATATCCTGCAGCAAAGTTGGTAGCAGTAAAAGGAATGCCAGCAACAGGACAAGCAGGTGGAAATGTAGAAATTACTACATCAAGTGATCCAGTTAAAGTATATGTACCAGATAGACCTGATACAGGAGATATGGACTTTACTTATAACTATTCACAAGAAAATCTTGCTGCTGTTCAAGCAGTATGTGACAACATTAAGAAAGATATTCTTATCAAGTTCCCAGATGGAGCAGGATTTGAATATAGTGGTGTATGTCAAACATGGATTAATGAAGAATCAGTTGGTGGTGCTATGGAATGTACTATTCATACTACTCCAAGTGTTGCAGGTACATACTTAACTCCACAACAAGTTGCTGCAAAAATTAACGTAAGTGCTTAGTATTTGAAAGGAAGGGAAATAAACGATATGCGAAAATTGAAATTAAAAATTAATGAAAAAGATTATGTTCTTGAATACAATAGGGAATCTATAAAATGGTTGGAAGCTGTTGGTTTTACAGCAGAAGAATTTGTTAGAAAACCTGTAACTTATAGAGAAATCTTATGGCAAGCACTATTTTTAAAAAATCATAGAGAAGTAAACCCTAGTTTAGCAATAAAACTAATGGATACATATGCTGAGGATAAGGGCGAAAAAATGGTAAATAAAGTAGTTGCGTTTGCATTTGAAGAATATACAGCTTTTATAAATGCCCTAGCAGGTACGAACTCCGAGAAGATCGAGGAGGAATTGGAGATAATCGAACAATAAATGAAGAAGGCAACAAATACAAAAACTTAACAGATTGGTTTTATGATTTATTGCCACTTGCAATAACATACGGTATGTCTGTAAAAGAGTTTTGGGAAGATAACCCAGACCTATTCTGGGCATACCGTTTTTCTTATTATACAAATAAGAAGTTAGAACAAGAAGAAATGAATTTTAGATTATGGTTACAAGGTGCTTATTTTCATGAAGCAGTAGCCGTAGCATTAGCAAATTCTTTTGGAAAAGGAAAGAAAATATCATATACTCAAAAACCTTATACATTAACTAAGGAAGATGAGGAAAAAGAAATAGAAAATCAAAAAGAAAAGCTAGAAAGACAAATAAGAAATCGAATATCTCAAGTACAAGCGATATTGGGCAAAAACAAAAAAGAAGCACTACCAAATCAAAAGGGAGAAGGTGGTGAGACACAATAATGAATGATAGTCAAACTTTAGAAATGCAAATAAAGACTACTGGTGAGCAAACATTAAAAGTACTTAATCAAATTAATTCTACATTAACTGGAATGAGTACTAACTTATCTAAGGCAGGTACAAGTGCAAAAAACATAGAAAAGATTGGTGATTTATCATCAAGAGCATCTTCAAAAATAGATAAATTAGGTAATTCATTTAAACGTTTATTTACATTTGCTGGTGCTAAACTTGTTGCTACTAAAGCCATGGACTTTTTAGATAGTGCAGTAAATAGAGCTGAGGAATTAAACTTATTTAATGTAATATTTAAAAACATAGAAAAAGATGGTGTTAAATCATTCTCGACACTTGGCGAAGAAGCCATGAGATTTCAAAATAAACTAAATGAGGCGTTTGGAACTAATAAGACTGAAACACTACGTTATCAAGGTTTGTTTCAAGCTATGGCTACAAACCAAGGAATAGATGAAAAACACGCTGCAATAATGTCTGAAAACATGGTTAAACTAACATATGATTTAGCTTCATTATATAACCGTAGTGAGAAAACAACTGCTGAGGCATTAAGAGCTGGTGTTTATGCTGGAATGACAAAACCTTTGCGTGGATATGGTCTTGATGTAACCGAAAAGAGTTTAAAGAATGTTTTACCTGCACTTGGTATTACTGACCGAAGTATTAGTGACATGAATCAAGCTGAAAAGGAAATACTTCGTTATATATCTACATTAAATCAAGCTCGTTCTGCTATGGGAGATTTTGCTGAAACAATAGAATCACCTGCAAACCAATTAAAAATATTTAAACAACAATTAGTAGAAGTTAAGGCAGCAATAGGTAATTTATTTATGGGATTGTATGCCGAAATATTACCTTATGCAAATGCTATATTAATGGTTATTAAAGAAATAGCCAAAGCGATAGCAAATTTCTTTGGAATAGAAACACAAGATTATAATACAGGAATAGGTAGTTTAGAAGATACTTACGAAGGATTTGAAGATATTGGTAATGGTGCAAGTAAGGCTACCAAAGCAGCAAAAGAATTAAAAAGACAAGTATTAGGTTTTGACCAAATTAACAATTTAACTACACCAAGCAATGCAGGTTCTGGTGGTGGCTCAGGTTCTGGTGGTGGTTTAATAGGTGGTATAGATAAGCGATTACTTGATGCGTTAAGTGGTTACGACAACTTAATGGATAAAGTTAAGATGAAAGCCAATGAAATTCGTGATAGATGGATGGAAATACTTGGATTTCAAAAAGTATTAAATCCATTAACAGGCGAATATGAATGGAAATATCAAGGATTAGGAACTACTGTAAAGAACTTATGGGATCAATTCGTAAACTTAAATCCACAAGTAAGATTATTTGTAGGTGCATTAAGTCTTGCTGCTATTGGGAAAATAGTTTCAGGCATAAGCAATTTAGTTAAATCTTTGGGTGGAAAAGGATTAGCTGGTATTTTACAAGACAATGTATTATTCCTTAAAAAGATAAAAAACGTTGGTGTAGAAGCATGGTCTCAAAATGCTACCAAAGGAGAAAGATTTAAAACTGCCTTAGAAGGAATCGGAATTGCTGCAGGTGGTCTTGCATTAGTTAAGACAGGTATGGACGATATAGTTCAAAGTGGTGGTAATGTCTTAGATGTTATAGAAGTATTAGGTGGTACTACTGCATCAGTATTTGGTGGTATTCAAGCAGGTGCAGCAATATTTGGAACTACTTGGGGAGCAGCAATAGGTGGTGTTGTAGGTGGAATAAGCTCATTAGTAACTATTATTGAAGGAGTAATTAAAGCAAATGATGAATTAGGAAAAAAAGTAGATGAAACAACTGAGCTAGTTACTAAGAAATATGATGAATGGAAAGATTCTATGGATAGACTTCAAGAATCATACAAAATTGTTGATAATGAAATGAGTTATTACCAAAAACTATACGATGAATTAAAAAATATAGTAGATGAAAATGGAAAGATAAAGAAAGGTTATGAAGATAGAGCAAAATTTATAACTAGTACATTATCTGAGGCACTTGGTGTTGAAATAAAAGTAGTAGGAAATACAATCCAAGAATATGACAAGTTAAAAGATAAAGTTCAAGAAGCTATTGATAAGGAGAAAGCAAGATTAAAATTAGTTGCATTAGAAGAGAAAGCTAAAGAAGCAATTAAGAAAGAGTCAGAAGCAAGAGATACATTAAAAAAGGCACAAGATAATCTTACTGAGGCACAAGAAAAATACAATACACTTGTAGCTCATGGAACTGTTCCATTAATAGCAAGATTTAGTTCCCACCTAGACCAAGCAGAAGAAAATTACAATACTGCCAAGAAAACTCTTGATGGTTACACAGACACAATTCGTGAGTGGGAAAAGGCAACTGAATTATCTGTAACTGGAAATACAGAACAACTAAATTGGTATTTTGACCACGAAAGCAAGTTGTATGGCAAGAGCAAAGAAGAAAAATTAAAATATTGGGGAGATTTAATAACAGATAACGAGGCATATTTAAAACAATTAAAGCAAGACCAAGGCAAGTATTCAGAAGAAGAATATAATGCTAAGAAAAAACAATATGAAGACCAAATTACATTAGCAAAACAACAACAAAGTGACCTTCGTTTAGTAATGAAAACTCAAACAGGATTAATTAATGATGATACTGTTAAAGCATGGGAAAATATGGCAAAAGACTCTTCTGATGGATTTAAGAAAAACTTTGAATCATTGCCTAAAGAAACTCAGGTTATGTTTATCAGTTACTTTGAAAAAAACAAATCTAAATTTAGTAAAGATTTCCAAAATGTTATGAAAGGTGTAAAAGCCAACTTAACTATAGATGTAAATGGTAATGTTACACCTATTACTAAAGCTATAAAGGCAATGGTAAAGAAATTTGCTCCATTTATAAGTGATTCGACAGTAAATAGTATATTAAGACAATTTGGATTAGCAGAACTTGGTGGTGCATATAGTAATGGAACTTGGAAAAAGATACCTCAATATGCTAACGGTGGTTTACCTTCACATGGAACATTATTTGCTGCAGGTGAAAATGGTGCTGAGATAGTAGGAAACATCAACAGACGTACGGAAGTACTAAATCGTTCACAAATAGCAAGTGCAATATATAGTGCTGTAGCAAGTGCTATGAGTCAATATGGTGGTGGAACAACACAAGTAGAATTAATTGCTCATACCGATGAAGGTGTAATAATTGATAGAATAAATCAAAAAACTAAACAAACAGGAGTATGTCCTATAAACATTCCTGCTTAATATAAATGTGTAGCACTTTCTTTTAAAGGGAGTTGAAAGATGGTGAGAATATGATACAAGAATTTGTAAGTGGTGCATATAAGTATTCATTAGCAAGTCCTTCTATGGTTATATCTAAAGTAAAAATAAATAATGTAGATATATCTAAATACTTATCAAACCAATCACAAATAGGCTGGTATGATGTGTCAAAAAATAGTGGACGTGATACTACTACGGCTGATGGAAGAATGATATTAAATGTTATATCTCAAAAATATAGATTAGATTTAGTAACTAGACAATTAACAAGAGATGAGATAGTAGATTTCTTTGCACAAATAAAGATAAGACCTACAATGACAGTACAATTTTTAAATCCATTTACTAATAGTTGGAAAACAATAACTTGTTATAGAGGAGATAGAAGTGTGCAGGCAGCATATCCAATTAGTGTATTAGAAGGAGAAACACCTGCATTAGTTGAAATGTTCAACCCTATTTCACAAGCATTAATTGAATTGTAGGTGATAATATGGCAAGTGCAAATTTTATAAATGAATGTAAAAATTATGCTAATTGTAATAGATATGGTAGATTAACTATTGAATCTACAGGTGTAGAGTTAAATCAAAGTAATGTGATACAAAATTTTACAATAGATAGTGGTTGTTATAATAATGGAAGTATATTAGGAACAGTATATTGTAAAAAACTAAATGCACAATTAATTGATGCCTTAAACAAAACATTAGAAAACGAAAGTTTTATAGCACAAGTAGGATTAACATATATTGAAGAAGTTGAAGGTGAGGAACAAGAAACTACTGAATATATAGATTTAGGCAAATTCACAATAGAAAAGCCTAATGATGAACAAACGGATAATTATACTTCTTTTGTTGCTTATGATGATTTAGCGAACAACATAGATAAAGTGTATGAATGTGGTTTATCTTATGCCACACCAAAGACAGTTGCAGAATTATATCAAGATGTATGTATTAATTTAGGGTTGACACCCAAAACATTGTCATTTTTAAATAGTAATATTCTTATATATAATAATCCATTTAAAAATAAAGAAACGAATAGATTTGTATTAGAAACAATATGTAAAATATCATGTTCATTTATAGATATAGATATTGAAAACAATAAAATAGATTTAGCATGGTTGGATGATAATTTAGATTATACATTTCAAAAAAGTGATTACTCTACTTTAGATGGTGGAAAAATAGTATATGGACCAGTAAATACATTAGTAATACGAAGTGCATCAGTAGAAAGCGAAAATGTTTCAGTAAGTGATTCTGCTAGCATTGAAGAATATGGAGAACATCAAATAGTAATTGCTGATGATTATATATTGATTACTCCAGAATTAAGACAACAAGCACTAACTAGTATATGGAATAGAGTACATAATTTAGAGTATGTTGATTGTGAACTTACAACATTAACAGGTAAACCATTTTTAAAAATAGGCTCTAAAATCAGAATTTATATAGATGATGAAAATTATTTTGATACTTATGTATTACAACACGAGTTTTCTTTTGATGGTGCATTTAAGAGTGTAATTAAAAGTCCTGCTATGACATATCAAGAAGTAAGCATAAAACAAGACATTTCTTTAAAAGAAAAATTAAATCAAACAGTTCTAACAGTTGATAAACAAAACGGAGTTATATCAAGTGTAATTAGTGAAACAATAGACCCATCTAATCCAAACTCAATAGCAAGCAAGCAGTCAGT
>Ga0310786_10012908_pt1 | contig 10317 bp, 8 predicted proteins | sample AusTroGonzalo_MG_FD_203881 | JGI IMG/M metagenome (GOLD analysis project Ga0310786, IMG submission 203881) | Bovine rumen microbial communities from tropical cattle in Woodstock, Queensland, Australia - Gonzalo_03 (v2) (version 2) | ecosystem: Host-associated > Mammals > Digestive system >... | reverse complement strand
AATGCCGATAGATGTCTATTACCGTCAGCATCAAGCATACACCTCCATTGCGACAAGCGTCCGCCTCACCTCCTCCTGGCAAGCCGCCATTGCCGGCGACATCCAATACAACACGCTTAATTCCAATGCACGCGACTTCACCCTCCCCCGCCGGCTGACCGCTTTCTCAGCCATCTCCACCTCCATCTCAAAAGGTCCTCTCAACGCATCCGTCAGCCTCCTCCACACCATCGCCGCCGACCGCTTCCGCAACACCTCCGCCGGAGCCTGGACCCGCACCAACGCCACCCGCCGTGCCTTCACCCCCTCCCTCATGGTTTCCTACACCGACAACCGCTTCTCCATCAACGCCTTCGCCAAGCGCTCCTACCGTCTCCCCTCCTTCAACGACCTCTACTACACCATCATTGGCAATTCACTCCTCTCCCCCGAGAAAGCCACCCAGTACAACATATCCGCCCGTTTCAACACAAACATCAACACCAACACCGCAGTCACCGCCCGCCTCGAAGCCTACCACAACCGCATGCGCGACAAAATCGTAGCCGTCCCCACTGTCAACCAGTTCCGCTGGAGCATGTACAACATCGGCCGGGCCGACATCAACGGAGCCGAGGCACAGTTCTCCATCCGCCACGACGACACCAAAGGCATCGACATCCGCTACACATACCAGCAGGCACTCGACCACTCCGACAAAAGAAGCCTCGCATACGGCGGCCAGATTGCCTACATCCCCCTACACAGCGGTTCCGTCAACGCCGACATCACCCTGCACGGCTGGCGCCTGGACATCACCGCAGTCCTCACCTCCGAGCGCTGGAGCAACTCCGCCAATATCAACGACTACCGCATAGCACCCTGGTGGACCCTCGACGCCCGCATTTCACGCACCCTCGGGCGCATCACCCTCCGTGCCGACTTCAAGAATATCCTCAACAAACAATACTGCGTCGTGCAAGGTTACCCTATGCCAGGATTTAATATATTAGGATATCTCGGATATGATTTCTAATTTTACACTATAATTTAACACACACAACTCATGAAAAACAAACTTTCACTGCTCGTATGCGCATGCGTCCTCTCGGCAGGGCTGACCGGATGTATGAAAGATGGCGAAAACAACGGCGTCATCGTTACCTCCCAGGATGAATCCCTTGCGGGTATCGTTGTTACAGCAGGTGACCAGGCCACACCCTACTACAAACTCTTCGTGGTCAATGAAGGACAGATGGGCACCAACAACGCATCCGTCGATTTCCTCCGGTTCAAGGACGGCAAATATGTCCTCAACTCCTACTCCCAGATGAACTCAGGCGCAGCCCTCGGAGATGTCGCCAACGACTGCAAAATCTACCTCAACTCCGTATGGGTGCCCATCACCAACTCCGGCATCCTCGAAGTATTCAGCGCGGTCAACGAGACCAGGATCGCATCAATCACCATCCCCTCACCCCGCAGGGTCGCATTCTACGGCAACTACGCCTATGTCACATCGTACGCCGGAGCCGTCTACGGTGGTGAGAACAGACTCGGCGCCATCTACAGGGTGGACCTTAACAACGGCAACACCGCCGGCAACATCGAAGTAGGCTACCAGCCTGAAGGCATCGCCGCCGGTGAAAACGGCCACCTCTACGTCGCCAACAGCGGCGGCTACACCGCCGGCTACGACAACAGGCTCTCAATAATCAGCACCAACACTTTCTCAGTGGAAAAGGATGTAGAAGTCGCACCCAACCTCAAAGACGTCTTCTACGATTATGACAACGACATCGTCTGGGTCACCTCGATGGGCAACTACGGTGACGTCCACAGTGGCGTCTACGCAGTCAATGCCCTCAACGGCTCCCTTCTGGCCAGCGACGAAGGCCTGGCGGCAGTGCGCTACACCTGCGCGGCATTCCCCTATGACGGTTATCTCTATGTAATCGGCAATGACAACGAATACGACTGGACCGGGGAACCCGCCTACAACCTCTACAAGATCAACTCCTCCACCCGTTCCGTCGAGAAAAAGGTTTCTTTCTCCTCTTCAGAGCTTGGCGACAACCACATCGCGCCCTACGCCATCTGCGTCAACCCTCTCAACGGCACCATCTACATCTCCGACGCCGGCGACTACAAGACACCCGGCAAGATCGTCTGCTACGACAAGGACCTCAATTTCCAGTGGGAGACAAACACGGGCATAAACCCCGGACACATGTCTCTCTACGCCCTGGTCTTCTGACAGGCTACATCAAATACCCACTCATATCATCTCCTCTTTCAAGTCCCTCGCGGACTATGGTAGAGGAGATGTTTACCATCGGGGCGTCAAGGATCTCGATATCATACATGTGATTCACGAGATTCTCAAAACCAGGATATCCCCGTACCTCGTGGCACTCTCTCATAAGGGCCTCGCGGGTCGCTTTCAAGTCAATACCCTTTCGCGGAAAAACGGCCACGCCGTAATCAATAAGTATCCTCGGGAAATCCCTCCACTTGTGGATTCCCTCCAAATTATCAGCGCCTATGACGAGCGTGAACTCATTGTCCGGTTCTCTCCTTCTCAACGCGTCGAGAGTCCTGATCGTATATTGGGGAGAAGCCATGTGGAGCTCGATATCATCCACCCACACGCGGAGTTCAGGATGACGTTTGACAGCCGACACGGCGGCCTCGTACCTGTCCTTGGCCGAATCCGCCGAAATGCTGCTTTTTATTGGATTCTTTGGAGAAACTATGAGGTATACCCAGTCGAACTTCCTCTCCTTTGTCAGGAATTCGATTATGGCCTGATGACCGATATGTAAGGGGTTGAAAGACCCCGGGTATACCGCAATTTTCATCATTTAAGGAAATTATCGACAATGCTCTCCGCTTTGGAGTAGGCCTCGTCAAGATTGTCGTTCACCAGAACGACATCAAACTTCGGAGCATAGGTCATCTCCTCGGCGGCCTTTTCCACGCGCCTGGCGATATCCTCGGCACTGTCTGTTCCGCGGGTAACAAGTCTTCTGCGGAGCTCTTCCACGGAAGGGGCCTGTATAAACACGGACAGGGCCTTGTCCCCGAAATATCGTTTGAGATTCACTCCTCCCTTGACGTCCACGTCAAATATAATCACATGTCCCTTGGCCCAGATACGTTCGACCTCCGATTTCAGAGTGCCGTAGAACCGTCCGGGATAGACCTCCTCATGCTCCACGAATCTGTCTTCCTTTATCATTGAGCGGAACTCTTCCTCACTGAAGAAATAGTACTCGACTCCGTGCCTTTCCTGTCCGCGCGGGGAACGGGATGTAGCTGATATTGAGAACTCTATTTCGGGGTGCAATCCGAGGATATGATTGACTATCGTACTCTTGCCGGAACCTGACGGGGCGGAAAAAATCAGGACTTTATTGCTCATGTTTGTTATTCTTTTCCGCAAATTTAGTAAATTTGCGCGTCATTTACGAAAATGGCAGAAATATTGCAGCATTTGCGCAGGTCCGAAAATCATTCAAAACCTATATAATTATGGTATCATTCAAAGAAATTGGCCTTGTAAACACCCGCGAGATGTTCAAGAAGGCCGTTGCAGGCGGCTACGCCATCCCTGCCTTCAACTTCAACAATATGGAGCAGCTCCAGGCCATCATCATGGCTGCAGCCGAGACCAAGTCTCCCGTCATTCTCCAGGTGTCCAAAGGCGCACGTAACTACGCCAACCAGACCCTCCTCCGCTACATGGCTGAGGGCGCTGTAGAATACGCCAAAGAGCTTGGTTGGGAAAAGCCCCAGATCGTCCTTCACCTCGACCACGGTGACAGCTTCGAGCTTTGCAAGAGCTGCGTAGACATGGGCTTCTCTTCCGTCATGATCGATGCTTCTTCCCTTCCCTACGAAGACAACATCGCTCTCACCAAGAAAGTTGTTGACTATGCCCACCAGCATGACGTAACCGTTGAGGCTGAGCTCGGCGTTCTCGCCGGCGTTGAGGATGAGGTTGCCGCAGAGGAATCTCACTATACCCGTCCCGAGGAGGTCATCGACTTCGCCACACGCACAGGCTGCGACTCCCTCGCCATCTCCATCGGTACCAGCCACGGTGCATACAAGTTCAAACCCGAGCAGTGCACCCGTGACCCCAAGACCGGCCGTCTCGTACCCCCGCCGCTCGCATTCGACGTTCTCCACGAGATTGAGAAGAAGCTCCCCGGCTTCCCTATCGTACTCCACGGTTCTTCTTCCGTGCCCCAGAACTATGTCGACATCATCAACGCCAACGGCGGCAAACTCCCCGATGCAGTAGGTATTCCTGAGGAACAGCTCCGCGAGGCTTCCAAGAGCGCAGTCTGCAAGATCAACATCGACTCTGACTCCCGTCTCGCCATGACCGCCGCCGTGCGCAAGGTCTTCGCCGAGAAACCCGGTGAGTTCGATCCCCGCAAGTACCTCGGACCTGCCCGCGACGAGATGAAGAAGCTCTACATGGACAAGATCGTCAACGTTCTTGGTTCCAACGGTAAAGCCTGATAGATCTTCGAGATAGTTTATCCAACTTTAAGGGTGGCTGAAACAAATGTTCCAGCCACCCTTTAACTTTGGGTCAGGGATCCCTTATGCTTTGTATTTCGCCGCTTGTTCAGCGATGAGTGCGGCGTCATCGAAGTAGTTGATTTTCATCGCGTCGCGCATCTCGTGAAGAGTCCGGGCAGCCACGGCTGCCGCCTCCTCGCTTCCCTTCCTGAGGATCTCATACACGCCGGGAATATTCTGCTCCCACTCGTGACGGCGGGCCCGTATGGGCTCCAAGCGGTCGTTAAGCACAGCGAGAAGGAACTTCTTGCACTTGACGTCGCCGAGCCCGCCACGACGATAGTGCGCCTTCACCTCGTCAAGATCCTTGTATTCGGGCCAGAACTTCTCGAAGTCGCCGTCCTGGCAGAATGCGTCTAGGTATGTGAAGACCGTGTTGCCCTCCACGTTGCCGGGGTCCTCGACTTTGAGATGACCGGGATCGGTATACATTGACATCACTTTCTTCTTGAGCTCGTCAGGAGTATCGCTTAGATAGATGCAGTTGCCAAGAGACTTTGACATCTTGGCTTTGCCGTCGATGCCGGGGAGTCTGCGGCATGCGAGATTGGAAGGGAGCATTATCTCCGGTTCCACAAGCACGTCGCCATAGGTACCGTTGAAACTGCGTACAATCTCGCGGCACTGTTCAAGCATAGGCTCCTGGTCCTCGCCGACGGGCACGGTCGTAGCCTTGCAGAAGCAGATGTCCGCCGCCTGGCTGATGGGGTATGTGAAGAATCCGACAGGAACGCCGCTGCCATAGGCCTGTTCTTCGGCGCCTTCACCGAAACCGCGCATCTTGATCTCCGTCTTCACGGTAGGATTGCGCTGCAGACGCGCAACTGTGACGAGATTGGAAAAATACTGTGTCATCTCGTGGAGCTGGGGCACCATGCTCTGGATGAAAATGGTCACCTTGGAAGGGTCAAGTCCCACAGAGAGGTAGTCAAGTGCCACCTCGATGACATTCTGACGTACCTTCTCCGGATTGGAAGCGTTATCGGTAAGAGCCTGCACATCGGCGATAAAGACATACATCTTATCATAGTCGCCTGCATTCTGAAGCTCCACCCTGCCGCGCAGGGAGCCGACATAATGACCAACATGAAGCCTGCCGGTAGGACGGTCGCCTGTAAGTATGATTTTTCCCATAGTGTTTCTGATTTCAGTCTGCAAATATAGCAAAAAACATATACAAACAGCGCTTTAAAAAGCCTTGATGCGGCACATTATTCCAGCCTCGATCCTGTTTGTCATAAAGTCCGCAAGCCCGGTGGCTGCTTTGAAACCGACCTTTCTACCCTGATACATCACAAACACCCTCATATCCTCGCCCTTTACAGGGAAATACTCCAACCCGGCATGATACCCGAGTGCCCTTCGATAGCGTCCCGGTCCGTCCTCCCCGGACACGCCGACGCTCTCATATGAACCGTTGAAGAATATATTCCACGACGGGGCGAAGCGCCAGTCCGCTTTCGTCACGAACGAATCATACTCCACATTACCCAGTGCACTACCAAGATCATCAGACGCAATACAATGGCTGTCAACATCATCTCTCACTCCATAATAATCCACATACCACTGGACCCGCCCGAAATCCAGCTTTGTACCAAGGGTGACCAGGCGGGAATAATTGCCCCTGGATACATTCTGGAGGCCCGTCGACCATCTTGTATACAACAAACCGTCCAGCATCGAGCCGTTCCAATTCACAATATAGGTAAAGGGAAAGCCTTCATGATGCGTTCCGCGGGTATTCGTCACCTGGAACTGGAGCTCGTGGTCCGCCGACGGCCTCCAGGCGTATGTCAGACCCATGGTAAACACATCGGCCATATTGTTGACCAGATCGCAATACCTGTACACATGCAAGGGATTCTCATCATATTCAAATCCTCCCCATGCCTGTCCCTGCTTACCGAAAATGACCGAATGTGACTCATTGAACCTCCAGCCGACATACATAAAATCAGTCGCTCCGGTGGTATTGTCCGTCTGAGCGCTCTCTGGGACGAAATTCAAATGATGCCTTATCCTGTAAAACGCATGTTCCCCCACATTTCCAGTGAACTCCAGGCGGAAATGCCTTGTCTCATAGCGCCCGGACCAATCTCCGCCAAAATCGTCCACCGCCATAAGGCCCTGATAGTTAATATAGAAATTCAACCTTTCTCCCTGAGCCACTACGACGATGCCGGAGGCCAGAAAGACAAAGAAAATCAATATAGTCTTTTTCATGTCATAAAGATACGAAAAAACATTTTCTTAGTTGCAATTTTTAATTAAATTTGCAGCATTAGATAATAATTGCAACATGCAAAACACAAATTACAGACTCGAATCAGACCTCATCGGCGAGCTCCAGGTTCCCGCCGAGGCCTATTATGGTGTCCAGACACAACGTGCCTTGAACAACTACAAGATATCCAACACCAGGATGTCCGACTACCCGGAATACATCATCGCGATGGCATACGTCAAAATGGCCGCAGCCGCAGCCAACGCCGAACTCGGTGTCCTTGACCGCACGATAGCCGATGCCATCGTGAAGGCCTGCCGCGAAATCGTTGACGGTAAGTTCCACGACCAGTTCCCCGTCGACATGATGCAGGGCGGCGCCGGCACCTCCGTCAACATGAATGCCAACGAGGTCATTGCCAACCGCGCCCTTGAACTCATGGGCCATAAAAAAGGCGAATATCAGTTCTGCTCCCCCAACGACCACGTCAACTGCGCCCAGTCCACCAACGACGCCTACCCCACCGCGTTCCGCTACACCTTTGTCCGCATGAACAAAATCCTCGTCGCTGCCCTGCAGGAGCTTATCAACTCGTTCACGGCCAAAGGCGAAGAATTCAAGGACATCATCAAGATGGGCCGCACCCAGCTTCAGGACGCAGTCCCCATGACCTCCGGCCAGGAATTCATGGCATTTGCCCACAACCTTGAAGAAGAAATCGCCAACCTCGAGCGCAACGCCGTCCTGCTCCGCGAGATCAACATGGGCGGCACCGCCATCGGCACCGGCCTCAACGCCGTTCCCGGTTTCGCAGAACTCTGCACCGCCAAGATGACAGAATTCAGCGGAGACCATTTCGAAAAGGCTTCCGACCTCGTAGAAGCCACTCCCGACACCGGCGCATACGTCAGCTATTCAGCCGCGCTCAAGCGTCTTGCAGTCAAGCTCTCCAGAATCTGCAACGACCTCCGTCTCATGGCATCCGGCCCACGTTGCGGTCTCCATGAGATCAACCTCCCCGCCATGGCTCCCGGTTCATCCATCATGCCCGGCAAAGTCAACCCCGTAATCCCGGAGGTGACCAATCAGGTGTGCTTCAAGGTAATCGGCAACGACACCACTGTCACCTTCGCCGCCGAGGCCGGCCAGCTCCAGCTCAACGTCATGGAGCCCGTCATCGCCCAGTCCATCCTCGAAAGCCTCACATGGCTTACCAATGTAATGAACACCCTCCGCACCAAGTGCATAGACGGCATCACCGTCAACAAAGAACACTGCTACGAGATGGTCAAAGGCAGTATCGGCATAGTCACGGCCCTCAACCCCTACATCGGCTATAAGAACAGTACGAAAGTAGCCAAGGAGGCCCTCGAGACCGGCGGCTCCGTCTACGACATCGTCCTCGCCAAAGGCCTCATGACCAAAGACAAACTCGACGAGGCCCTCGACCCCAAAGCCATGTTAGGCTCCCACGAGCTGCTCAAATAATCTGACCGGGTCTTATCCCCCTATCACAAGAAAAGCTACCAGCCGATCGGCTGGTAGCTTTTCTTGATATCGTAAGCAAATGATTACTGCTCGTCAGGAGCGTCGTTGTTGTCGGGACCAGGCTGCTGAGGACCCCCCTGGAAAGGACCCTGGGGACCGCCCTGAGGGCCGCCGGCTTGCTGGGTCTGCTGATACATCGACTCGAAGGACTTGCTGAGAGCCTCGCTGTAACGGTCGATGTCGGCGATGTTCTGATTCTTGACAGCCTCCTTGAGGAGATTGACATTGGACTCTACCTCAGCCTTGACATTGGCAGGGACCTTGTCTCCGTTGTCCTTGAGGAACTTCTCGGCCTGGAAGCAGAGAGAGTCGGCGTTGTTGATCTTGTCGACACGCTCCTTCTCGGCCTTATCGGCAGCCTCATTGGCCTTGGCCTCGTCACGCATCCTCTGGATCTCATCTTCAGAAAGGCCAGAGGAAGCCTCGATGCGGATATTCTGCTCCTTGCCTGTAGCCTTGTCCTTGGCAGACACATTGAGGATACCGTTGGCGTCGATATCGAATGTCACCTCGATCTGAGGGACACCTCTCGGCGCGGGAGCGATGCCGTCCAGGTGGAAGCGGCCGATCTCCTTGTTGTCCTTGGCCATGGGGCGCTCGCCCTGGAGGACATGGATTTCAACGGAAGGCTGGTTGTCCGCAGCAGTGGAGAACACCTGGGACTTGCGGGAAGGGATGGTCGTATTGGACTCGATGAGTTTGGTCATCACGCCGCCGAGAGTCTCGATACCGAGAGAAAGCGGAGTGACGTCGAGGAGGAGAACATCCTTCACATCGCCTGCGAGTACGCCACCCTGAATGGAAGCACCTACGGCTACAACCTCGTCAGGATTGACGCTCTTGTTGGGCTCCTTGCCGAAGAAGTTCTTCACAAGCTCCTGAACGTAAGGGATACGGGTAGAACCACCTACGAGAAGCACCTCGTCAATGTCTGAAGGCTGGAGATGAGCGTCGGCAAGCGCCTGGCGGCAAGGCTCGATGGAACGGCGGAAAAGGCTGTCTGCGAGCTGCTCGAACTTGGAGCGGCTGAGAGTCTTCACAAGGTGCTTGGGCACACCGTCCACGGGCATGATATAAGGAAGGTTGATGTCGGCGGAAGTCTGGCTGGAGAGCTCGATCTTCGCTTTCTCCGCAGCCTCTTTAAGACGCTGAAGAGCCATGGGGTCCTTGCGGAGGTCGATGCCGCCGTTTTCTGCGGCGAACTCATCTGCGAGCCAGTCGATGATGACCTGGTCGAAGTCGTCACCGCCGAGGTGGGTATCACCGTTGGTAGACTTCACTTCGAACACGCCGCCGCCAAGCTCCAGGATGGAGATATCGAATGTACCGCCACCGAGATCATATACAGCGACCTTCATATCTTTATTGCGCTTGTCAAGACCGTATGCAAGGGCTGCGGCGGTAGGTTCGTTGATGATTCGTTTCACATCAAGACCTGCGATCTTGCCGGCCTCTTTGGTGGCCTGACGCTGAGAATCGGAGAAATATGCGGGCACTGTGATGACAGCCTCGGTAACCTCCTGACGGAGATAATCCTCGGCGGTCTTCTTCATCTTCTGGAGAATCATGGCTGAAATCTCCTGAGGGGAATAGAGCTTGCCGCTGATATCCACGCGGGGTGTGTTGTTGTCACCCTTGACTACCTTATAAGGAACACGTGCGACCTCGGTATTTACCTGGTCGTAGGTCTCACCCATGAATCTCTTGATAGAGAATACTGTATTGTGAGGGTTGGTGATAGCCTGACGTTTGGCCGGGTTGCCGATCTTGCGCTCACCGCCGTCGGTGAATGCCACTACCGAAGGAGTGGTGCGCTGACCCTCATTGTTGATGATGACGGTAGGCTGGTTGCCTTCCATCACGGCCACGCATGAGTTCGTGGTTCCCAAATCAATTCCAATAATCTTTCCCATAATATTCTGTTGTTTTTACTTTCGTTTGATAAGTTTTGCCTCCATATTTACTAA
>Ga0310786_10012907_pt1 | contig 10319 bp, 7 predicted proteins | sample AusTroGonzalo_MG_FD_203881 | JGI IMG/M metagenome (GOLD analysis project Ga0310786, IMG submission 203881) | Bovine rumen microbial communities from tropical cattle in Woodstock, Queensland, Australia - Gonzalo_03 (v2) (version 2) | ecosystem: Host-associated > Mammals > Digestive system >... | reverse complement strand
CTCAAAGGTCGCCCGGTGGGACAGGGTAGTGGAAAAGGCGTGGAACAGCCGGCTCAGCACGAAGAACACCGCCATCCATACGCACTGGGTCAGGCAGTATTGGAAGTCCGCCGTTTTCTCCAGGAGTCCCCGCGTAATCTTTGCCAGGAAGATAAACGGGATAAAACCGCATACCACGTTCAGCACCGCCAGGATCACGCTGGCAATATAACTCCCCTTTCGTCTTCCCGCGAACCGGACAATCCATTTCAGGGTGCCCTGGCCGCGTCTTGGTGTCTGTTTGTCCATGAAGCAATCGACCTCCTGTAAGTTAGTTATGGCTAACATAACGGCGTAAAAAAACGCCCTTATATTACGGGAAACAAAGGGCTCAGTGCCCGCCGAAACCCCGGATTTCACTTCTTTTGGTAACCATTTCCCGGTAAATACCGCCTGCGGCCATCAGTTCAGAGTGGGTGCCGCGCTCCGCGATCCGGCCGTCGTCTATCACCAGGATCTGATCCGCCTTTTCGACGGTATTCAGCCGGTGCGCAATGACCAGCAGGGTTTTGCCCCTGACAAGCTCGGTGATCGCCGCCTGGATATGGTTTTCGTTGTCCGCGTCCACGCTGGCGGTGGCCTCATCCAGGATCACGACAGGCGCGTCCTTCAGGATACAGCGGGCAATGGAGATACGCTGCTGCTCGCCGCCGGAGAGGGAGGCGCCGCCTTCGCCGATCACGGTATCAAACCCGTCCGGCAGGGCCATGATGAAGTCATAGCAGCGGGCCTTTTTTGCCGCCTCCTCCACCTCCGCCCGCGTGGCATCCGTGCGGCCGAGGGCGATATTGTGATAGACCGTGTCATGGAAAAGATACACCCTCTGGAAAACCATGCTGATATTGTCCATCAGCGTTGCCAGGGGCACGGACCGGATGTCCGTTCCGCGCAGTTCCACCGTTCCTTCCCGCACGTCCCAGAAACGGGACAGGAGGCTGGCAATGGTGGACTTTCCGCTTCCGGAAGGACCGACCAGCGCTGTCATACTGTTCCGCGGAACGGAGAAGGAAATATCCTTCAGCACCTGCCGCTCATTGTACCCGAAGGTCACATTCCTGAAGGCAATCTCCGGGCCGTCGCCGCTTTCGGGAAAGGCACCCGTTCCCCCGTTATCCAGTTCAGGCTCGTTGAAGATGGCCTCGATCCGGTCCAGGCACGCGTTCATGACGGTGAGCCGGGCGACCTGCCCGTAAAACGCCTTCAGCGGCGCGAACAGTTCAAAGACGAACAGCAGGATGCCGATAAACATGGCAAGGCCCAGGGTCCCGTCCCGGTAGAGCAGCCAGCTGAGTCCCAGCATGGCCGCGCTGCCGAAACCGTAGGCCAGGTAAATGGCACGGGACCAGGGAGCGTAATCCTGTTCGAAGGCCAGGTTCTTTTCACAGTTGACCCTGAAGCTTTCCGTCAGCTCCCTGGACTTTTCGCCCAGGATATTATAGGTTTTGATGATGCCGATCCCTTCAGTAAAGTCAATGACCGCGTCCGTCGTCTGCTGCGCCACCGCCTGCCGCTCGGCGGAATGCGTGAGGGCGTTTTTCTTCATGCCTTCCCCGATCAGGTAAATCACCGCGGTCACCCCCAGCGCCGGAAGCCCCAGGCGCCAGTCATAGCAAAACATGAACACCACAAAGATGGCAGCGGAGAAGAGATAGCTCATCAGGTCCGCCAGCACCGTCATCAGGTTTTCCTCAATGAACACCATATCCGTGGAAAGGACCGAGCTGATCCGGCCCATGTTTCCTTCCGTAAAGAAGCCCATGGGCATCCGCCGCAGGTGGGCGCCGAGTTTTTTCCGCAGGTCGGCCAGCATCTCGAACCCGGCGCCGGACTGCATCCGGTCCGCCAGGTTCTGGAACAGGCACTGCAGCCCGAGGCAGGCCAGCAGCGCGATCCCCGCGAGAATACAACTCCTGCCCTCCACCCGGTGATCAATGAAACCCGCGATCATGAAGTAGGCGATCATAACAGGCGCTTTGCCAAGGAAAGCCTTAAGGAAGGAACAGACCGCCGCGAGCCGGATCCGTGTTTTATATCCCTCCGCCAGTTTCAGGATTCTCCGGATCAGCGCAATCATGCCCTCACCTCCCACGCGGCGCTCTGTTCCGCCGCCGCCCAAAGCCGCCGGTAAACGGGGGATTTCTGCAGCAGTTCCCCGTGGGTTCCCTCCGCCTCGACGATCCCGTTATCCAGCACCACGATCTTATCCGCCCCGATGACGGTATGGAGACGGTGCGCGATGATCAGCACCGTTTTCCCCCGGATCACCTCGGAAATCGCGGCGTTCATCTTCTCCTCGTTCTCCGGATCGACGAAGGCGGTGGCTTCGTCCAGCACAATCACCGGCGCGTTCTTCAGCAGCGCCCGGGCCAGGGAGATCCGCTGCCGTTCACCGCCGGACAGCATCCTGCCGCCGTCCCCGGCCCTGGAATCGATCCCCTCCGGAAAGCGGGAAAGAAACTCGTCACACCGGGCCAGGCTCGCGGCCCGCAGGACCTCCTCCCGGGAGGCGTCCGGCTTCCCCAGGCGGATGTTTTCATACAGGCTGGTATTGAACAGGAACTGTTCCTGCGAAACGAAGGAAATCTCATCGTTCAGCGCTTCGATTTTCATATCGGTAAGGGCCTGTCCCCCCAGGGTGATCCGGCCGCTGTCCAGGTCGTAAAAATGGACCAGCAGCTTCGCCAGCGTGCTTTTGCCGCTGCCGCTTTCCCCCACCAGGGCGACCATCTGTCCCTCCCCGATCTCCAGGTTAACCCCGTGGATCACCTCGGTATCCTTGTAGGTGAAACGGACGTCCTCAAAGCGGATGTCATGGTTTTTCCCCTCAAAGCCGCGGCCGGACTGCCGCAGCGGCGGATGGTCCAGGAGCCGTTCCAGTTCATCCACCTTATAGTTCAGCTGCGGAAATTTGCCGGCGAACCCGATCGCCTTGAGGAGCGGCGCGCCGATCGCGAAGGTCATGCAGAGCACCAGCACAAAATCCGCCAGCGTGCTCCAGCCCCGGAGCACGAACCAGCCCCCCACGGGCAGGGTAAAGAGCGCCACGCAGGGCAGGATGCTGGAATAGAGCGCCATCCAGGGCCAGCAGACCTTGTACCAGTCCAGGGTCATATCCCGGTAATCGTTGATATCCCGCTCGAAACGCTCATAACTTTCACCGTCCCGGTTGAAGACCTTCACCACTTCCATGCCGTTGATATACTCGATAATCGTATTGTTCATCTTTGCCGCGGCGGCATAGTACGGCCCCATCCGTTTCATGCTGACCCGGAACATGATGCCCATGGCCAGCATCCCGATGGGCAGCGAGGCTACGGACAGCAGCGCCAGTTTCCAGTCCACAAAGAACATCGCGAGGATGATGACCGCCGGAATAATGAGATTCCCGATGCCCTCCGGAATCGCGTGGGCCAGGAGGAGCTCAATCGTCTCGATATCGTCCGTGAAAACCTTTTTGATCCGCCCGTTTCCCAGCTCCCGGATCACGCCCAGGGGCTGCTGTTCCAGCCTTCCCTGCAGCGCGGTGCGCAGGTTCCGCAGGGTGTTGTACGCGCTGATATGGCTCAGGTCCAGGCCATGCACATACAGCACCGCGTTTCCGGCGAGGCACGCGGCGGTCATTGCCACACGCAGCATGACAAAACCCAGCGTCAGGGTCTCGCCGGCTGTCAGGGGGGCGATGATCTGATACAGCAGGAAATACGGGACGACCCCCAGGATGACGGCGGCCGTCACCGAAACCGCCGCCCGTTTTGTGCAGGATACGTACCCGCCCATGTACGGCCTGATCTTTTTGAACATCCGATCAATCCCCCGTTCATTAGTCTTGACTAACTGCTGTTCCGTTTTTTGGGGCTCCCGAAGGAGCCCCGGGACGCGGTCCGGATATCATTTTGCCTTTCCCCCGGAGGAACGGAAATCTTCCCTCCCGGCAGTTTTACCGGTTCCTCCGCCAGTTACTCGGCGCGGCGCCGGTGGCTTTTTTGAACTGATGGGAAAAATGCGCCGGGGAAACGTATCCGACCGCCGAACCGATCTCAGCAACGGAAAGCGTCGTTTCCTCCAGCAGCTTTCTCGCTTTTTCGCAGCGAACCGAATTGTGGTACCACAGGAGTGTATGCCCCGTTTCCCGCTTGAAAACGCGCGCCAGGTAACTACCGTTTACAAAAAGAGCGTTTGCAATTCCCGCGAGACAAAATTTCTGTTCACTGTGTTCGCGGATATAACAGGCCGCCTGCTGTGCCAGGCTATTCCCTGCCGTAATCTCTTCAGTAATTGCCACCCCGGATCCCTCCATCGAATTTATCGATGCTGATATTAGCATAGTCTAATTTATATTTCAATCGAATTTGTGTTGAATTTAAATGTTATTTATGCATTTGCATAATTAGTCAATATCAGGCATGGAAAAATAATTAGATTATGCTAATATACTTCCGGTTGTTAGATCAATCTAACGGCTGAAAACGACAGGAAAGAGGCAGGCTTTGTGAAAAAAATCTTGCGGCTGGGTATTTGGCTGGCATTGGTGCTGTCCCTGGTTTTGCAATGCCTTCCGGCAACTGGTGAAGGAATCAGTACACGCTGGGCGGATGCGGCAGACGAAATAGACCGGTACCTGGATACAGCCTTTGAAGAATTTCTCGCGGGAAACCCGAATGCGGCATACAGCAACGTAAATGATGCCTATTTCCGGGTTTACGAAACAACCGGATTCGAGCGCCAGACCATGAGTTATATTTCAGGGGTGCGCAAGAATGCTGTGGAAATGCAGTTTTCTTCCTGCAAGGCGGCGGTCCGGAAAGATCACACGGATTTGGAAACCATTATCTCCGTGCGTTCTTCCCTGAATAAACTCAAAAGCATGATCCGGGAAGACGGAAACAAGCTGGCCGCGCAGCAGGGCGGTATGCAGAGTGAAACAAAGTATTACAAAAACGGAGAGCTTTCCGCTTCCGATCCTTATCCGGAATACTCCGCCGACCCGAACGCGGCGGCCAAATATGCCAGCTGGTATGAGGCGGCCGGCCTGACGAAGGAGCTGCTGGACACCGCTTACCTGGCTTATCTGGATAAAGATTTCGAGGCGGCGGAAGATAACCTGAATACGGCCTACTACAGTGTATATGAAGAGTCCGGCCTGGCCCACAGGATTTATACGGAACTGGGAATAAAGGACCGCCGGGAGGTTGAGGGCCAGTTTTCAGCGCTTCGAAGCCTGATCGGCAGCGGCGCTGAAAAGTACCAGAAAAACAAATACCGCACCACCAGTGACAAAACCAAGCAGGTCCTCCTGAAAAAAGCAAAAGCGCTGGATGAAAAAATTGCCGCGGAAAAAGAAACCGCTGAACCCGCCGGAAACAGGACCGCTGAGGAACCGGAAGTCCCGGAGCAAGCCAGCCCGCAATGGCTGACATTCCTCGGTGCCTTCGGAATCATCGTCCGCGAAGGCCTGGAGGCAATCCTGGTCATCGCCGCGATTATTGCCTATCTCGTCAAGAGCGGAAACGGAAAGAGCCTCAAAAATGTATATATCGGCGCGCTGGCCGGTGTCCTGGCAAGCTTCGCCGCGGCAGCTGTGCTGTACTTTGTGAAGCAGGCTGTGGCGGGAGCCGGCATGGCGCAGGAGCTGATTGAGGGAATTACAGCCCTGATTGCCGTGTGTGTCCTGTTCTATGTTTCCAACTGGATGATCTCCAAAGCGGAAGCGGCGGCCTGGACCGGCTATATTGACAGCAAAGTGCGCTCCGGTGTGGAGAAGCGTTCCGCCTTTACGCTGGCGTTTACAGCTTTCCTGTCCGTGTTCAGGGAAGGCGCGGAAGTTGTGCTTTTCTACCAGCCGATGCTGCAGGAAGGAAACGCCGGCATGGTCTGGGCGGGCTTTGGCGCGGGTATTGTGATCCTAGTGTTTGTTTACCTTGCCATTACAAAGCTCTCTGTGAAGCTGCCCATCAAAGTATTCTTTACGGCAACTTCCATCCTGATGGCGGTTATGTGTGTCAGTTTCCTTGGCAGCGGTATCAAGGAACTGGCGGAGGGCAACCTGTTTGACCTGACCCTTCGCGTGCCGGGAATCCCGGAAAACGACGTGATCCAGGTCTTTGGAATCTATCCTTATCTGGAGACGCTGGTACCCCAGCTGATCCTGTCCGTCATTTTGCTGATTACCTTTATGATTGCCCACTACCGCGGCAGGCTGGCAGCGCAGAGGAAAGAGCTGACAGCTCCGCAATCCTGAGATTTTTCGCGCGGTGACCCCCGCGTACCGCGCTGGAAAATACCATCCCGGAAAACCACATTGTACTGTAAATGAAGGAGGAACTTACACATGAAAAAACTGCTTTCTCTGGTAATGGCCGCGATGATGCTGTTCAGCCTGTCCGCTGTCGCGATGGCTGAGGACGAAGCCGGGTTCGATGAATTCGAACTGGGTGTTGAAGGCGAACAGGAAGTCGGCTTCATGACAATGAGCATGGTTTATTTCCAGCCCGTGGATATGGCTCCCGTTGATCAGGCGACCGCCAAGGAAAACACAGATCTGCATATTGAAGTGGACCTGACCGCCAACGAAAACGGCTATGCCTTCCCGGTGGACCAGTGGGTGCCCTACCTGACCATCGATTTCGTGATCAAGGACAAGGACGGCAAGGAAGTCACTTCCGGATCCATGATGCCTATGGCGGCTTCCGACGGTCCGCACTATGGCAACAACATCAAGCTGGCTGACGGTGAATACTCCATCACCCTGTACATCAAGAGCCCCGCTGAAAACGGCTATTTGCTGCACGTGGACTCTGAAACCGGCGTCGATGCCAAGGACGGTTTCTGGACCGAGCCCCTGGAAGCGACCTGGACCGGCTGGAAATTTGTGAAGCAGTGGTAATTCATTCCTGACCTGAAAATGTTTTGACCTGCCGGTGTGCTGTCCGCGGGGGACAGTACGCCGGCAGGCTTCATCTGTTCGTTTTGTTTGGGGGAAAACATTTTGCTGTATTATCTCTGGAGTGTTGTACAGGATCTGTTCTTTACAGTAACAATGGTGACCATGATGCATGCGGTTCTGGGGTTCCTTTGCGGCCGGACAGGGCGCAGGGCTCATACCACGGGCATCTGTACCGGGATCGCGGCAGGCACAGCGCTGGCCGCCGTGAAACAAACAACCAAACTGATTATATCCAGTCACTGGAATCATTGGACTTACGCTTTCCTGATGGTTTCCATCGCGGTGTTTTTGATCTGTTCCCTGCTCCGGGGAGGCAAAACGGGGAAAGCCGGGAAAAGCGGTATTCCGCTCCTTGCATCCGGCGCGGCTGTTTCCGCGGGAATGATTTTTTTCCGGCTGCCGACTGTTCTGCTGTATCCCTTCAGTTTCAATACGATGGGAAACGGTTTTTTCTCCAGCTACTACATGGAGCGGCTGGGCGGCTGGATTCTCGCGCTGCTGCTTCTGTTTGTCTATTCGCGCATCCTGTACGGCTGCGCCGTTCACCTCCGGAAAACCGGAACCCTGCGCGGAATCCTTCGCGCAGGCCTGATTACCTATTTTGTCTACTGCCTGGGCCGCTTCTTTGTACCCTGGATCAGCCGGGCCAAATGGCTCGGCTGGCCGGTCAAATACACGGAAGCGCAATATGGCTGGATCGGTTCCTTCAGCATGTGGACCGCAACGAACGCGATGCTCTTCATCTGGATCTGCGCGGCACTGGCGGCACTGCTGGCAGTGCTGTTCCTGCTGGAGAATATCCGGGTCACCGAGCCGTATGAACACGCTGCGCAGCTGCGCAAACTGCGGGCCGGCAACCGGAAGCGGAGACGGCTGGCAGTTTCAGCCCTGGGGATGATTCTGCTGTTTGTCGGGATCCTTACGTTTGTCAAAGCTTACGATACCCGGGAGGTGGAGCTGTCCGCCCCTGAAGTTTATACCGTGGACGGGGACGTCATCCTGATTCCGACGGAATCCGTAAACGACGGCCATCTGCATCGTTTCGAATACACGACGGAGCGGAATGTAACGATTCGCTGGATTGTGGTGAAAAAACCGAACTCGGCAAGCTTCGGGGTCGGCTTCGACGCCTGCGAGGTTTGCGGGAGCGCGGGATACTACGAACGCGGCAGCCAGGTAGTCTGTAAACGCTGCGACGTGGTCATGAACATCAACACCATCGGATTCAAAGGCGGATGCAACCCCATTCCGCTGGCCTATGAAGTGAAGGACGGCAATCTGGTATTCCGGCTGGAAGACCTCCTGGCCGGGGAAAAGGAATTCCGATAAGGCGAAGCAAGAACAGGGCACGGGGTTCACAGGAAGGAGACACGGATAAATGCTGCTACGTATGATCCGCGGTGTATTGTTTCATCAGAAGGGAAAAATGCTGCTGATCGCGTTTACGATTGCACTCGGAGCCAGCCTGGCCACAGGCATGCTGAATGTAATGATGGACGTGGGAGACAAGGTGAACCAGGAACTGAAAAACTACGGCGCAAACATCGTGGTGAAGCCGAAGGATTCATCTCTCCTGGCGGATATCTATGACGTAGGCGAAAGCGGAGAAGAACTGAATACCGCCTGGCTGGACGAGTCGGATCTCGGAAAAATCAAAACCATTTTCTGGGCGTTCAACATTGTCGATTTTGCTCCGCTGCTGGATACGCAGGCGGTTCTTCCGGACGGCACGGAGGTGAAACTGAACGGAAGCTGGTTCAATCATCATCTTTCCCTGCCCACCGGCGAGGAACTGGACGCCGGCGTCGTCGGGATGCGTTCCTGGTGGGACGTGACCGACGGCCGCTGGCTGGACGAAAAGGATGAAAACGCCGGTCTGGAAATTATGGCCGGCGCCGGCATAGCCGGGGCACAGGGCTGGAAAGCCGGGGACAGCGTCGAGCTGAAGACCTCCAGGGGCAGCCGAACCGTGACGATCGTCGGTATTTATGACGCGGGCGGTGACGAAGACGAACAAATCTTCGGTACGCTTCACCTGGTTCAGGAGCTGACAGGCCGGGAAGGCAAAGTCGCGTCTGTGGAAGTTTCCGCCATCACCACGCCGGATAATGAACTGGCGCGCCGTGCGGCCAGGAACCCCGCGGCCCTTTCCAGCCGGGATTATGAAACCTGGTACTGTACAGCCTATGTGAGCGCAATTTGTTACCAGATCCAGGAAGCCATCCCCGGTTCCGTTGCCTCCGCCGTCCGGAAGGTTGCTGAAGGAGAAGGCGCAATCCTTGAAAAAACCCAGCTGCTGATGATCCTGATCACAGCGCTGAGCCTGATCGGTTCCGCGCTGGGTATCAGCAACCTGGTCACCGCCAGCGTGATGGAACGCGCCAAGGAAATCGGCCTGCTCAAGGCCATCGGCGCACGGGATCATTCCATCACCGGGGTTATCATGACAGAGATTATGGTAACGGCGCTGATCGGCGGCGCGGCAGGCTATTTCCTCGGTTTTGGTTTTGCCCAGCTGATCGGCCGGAGCGTATTCGGCGCGGCGGTGGAGATGAAGCCGGCAGTAGTGCCCATTGTCGCGGGGCTCGTGGCGATTGTGACCCTTGCCGGGAGCCTGCCCGCAATCCGGACGGTCCTCCGGTTGAGGCCGGCGGAAGTGCTGCATGGAGGTCATTAAACGATGACAAGAAGAAAAATGTTCCTGAGGATGATCACCGCGTCATTGCTCAGGCGCCGGAGCCGGATGCTGATCGCCCTCCTGTCCATCGGGATCGGGGCAACCATCCTCGCCGGATTAATCACTATCTATGTGGACGTACCCCGGCAGATGGGAGCTCAGTTCAGATCCTTCGGCGCGAATATGCTGCTGCTGGCAGAGGACGGAAAAACCATGACCGCGGAGCAGATGGACAAAGCGCTGGAAGAGATTCCGGAAAACCAGCTTGTAGGCGCCGCGCCTTATCGTTATATCCGCGTGGATATGACAACACGGCAGCAATCCTTTACCGCTGCCGGGACGGATTTTGAACAGATTACCAAAACCAGTCCCTATTTCAGCGTGGAAGGCCTTTTCCCGGAAGGTACCCGGGAAATCCTGATCGGCAGGGAAATCGCGGAAAACATCGGCGTGAGGGAAGGTTCCGGAATGGAACTGACCTGGCAGCCGGCTGCCGGCAGCACGGAAGGCGATCCCTCCGAAGACAGGCAGCCAGGAGCGGTGCTGAACGGCAGCGCGGAAGGCTGGGGCGGCGGGACAGTCTATGTTACCGTCAAACTTGACCAGTCATCCCGGATTGCTTCCCTGACCATCGACGCGGGCACCCAAACGCCGGAAATC
>Ga0310786_10012906_pt1 | contig 10321 bp, 9 predicted proteins | sample AusTroGonzalo_MG_FD_203881 | JGI IMG/M metagenome (GOLD analysis project Ga0310786, IMG submission 203881) | Bovine rumen microbial communities from tropical cattle in Woodstock, Queensland, Australia - Gonzalo_03 (v2) (version 2) | ecosystem: Host-associated > Mammals > Digestive system >... | reverse complement strand
AAGGAGAATTGTTTTACGGGATCTAACCTTCCTAAAGACACTATGCGGAAACCATTAAAAGCAAAACGTTTATCCAATTGGACATTTTCAGCAGCACCCTTTTTTATCCTTTCTGTGTCAATTAAGTTATGTAGAGCTATTATTTTGTCTTTGGTTTCTGGCAATAGTTTTGTGAAAACTTCTTTTGTGTATTCGCTAACGCAAACAATTTGATCAATGTTTGAATAAACATTATGCTGCGGTTTTCCTTTATAGATTTTTAGCATATTACCATAATCGCATCTTACCCAAGCAATTCTTCTAACATTTCGAAAAAGGCTGACAAACCTTGTAGGTTGCCCTTCTTGGAAAGCAATAACGGCATCGTATTTACCTTCTTGCAGTTTTTTTACAATGGTTTTAAATGCAATGTTTGAAATATCAATCCCTATTTTGCAGAGTTGCTTTTTCGTCCGTTTTATACATTGAAACAAAAATTTATGAAGATTTGTGTTTAGAGATGTTTTTATCCCTTTTGTATTACCATCGCTTTCTAAACGGGTACCCAATATGTTTGCGTATTTTGCAATCTGGTCGTAATTAGGTCCACTATTGGTTATGGCAAACACATCGACAACATGACCTTGTTCTTTCAACCAAGGCAAAATGTTTTTTAAAGAAGAAACGGTGCCTCCATAATGGAAAGATGGTATTACAAAAAGGTATTTTTTCATATAATGATGTTAGTTTTCTTTATCTTGTATTAAATTTAAGTCTTTGTTTTCAGAGTTTTTGTATTGACCCAATACAGTTCCTATACATATCATAGTTATTGATAAAAAATGCTCCGTATAACCCATTGAATACAAGGTTTTCATGAACCAAATAAACACTGATGATGCGAGAATCACTTTTGATTTATAATCTGACAATCTATGAATTTGAACAAAAAAAGAAAAAAACACTAATAAATATAAAAAGATTCCCAACAAACCATAATCTACTAAAATCTCCAACCAATCGTTATGAGCATACTTATGTATTTGAGGGTGTTTTATAGTTCCATCAAATCCATATCCAAAAAGATACGTGAACACATTGTCGGAGTTAACCCATGCGTTCCAACAATTTCTATAAATTATATCCCTTCCGTTAGAATCGCCTTCTTGTGTTACCTCTATTCGATGCATCAAATAAAAATTATTAGTCATCCAATTATACGTGATAATTGAAACACCGATAATTGCAATTATCACTAAAAGTGTTTTGGCAAAAGAGTGCTTGGAATCTTTCAATTCCATGCGTATAAACAACAAAATTGGAATGATTGATGCAAGGATGTTACCTCGTTTAGCGCTTAAAACAATGAAATAAATACAGACCAATAGCACACTCCATTTTTGAATTTTATTATTAATAAAAAACAGCATAGGCAACATCATCAGAAAAACGACAGACGCGTTGACCGTCACGTCTGAATCTTCACTTGCACCTAGTTTTTCAATTCTCATTAATCTGGAATGATTAAAATGAAGAACTGCTGCAATAAGAAAAATAATAACTATTATTCTAAAAAACTCCTCTGTCATCACTCCTTTTTGAGACAAACATGTAAATAAACTCAATGATAATAAGGCGAAAAGAATCCCTCCAATGACACTGATATGCGGTGTCACTCTAAGGAAACTTATAAAAAAGTGAAGTAGATTAAAGAAAGCGAATACCAAAACGGCTTTTTCACAAGGAAGTTTCCCTTTTTCCTTGAATAACCCCACATACAAAGACAATAAAACAAAAGCAACTTTCCACACAATTCCCCTAAAAGGAAAAAACCAGTCCAATAAAATGCCCATTATAAAAAGTACGGCAAAATTCCGAATTAGTATATATTCTTTTTTCCCCATATTCTCTTTATCTTTATTCAATAACACATTGAACCATGTCACCCAAAAAATCCATGTCTTCGGTTTGATGGAATTCAAATTTCTTGTCATAATATCCAGGACTATGGCCAATGCCTTTGGTTCCAAAGCCATAAGACATTTCTACTATTAATGGTTTGTTACCGTCGAGGATAAAATCAAAAGCTACCGACTGTAGTTTGAGTTTTTCTGCTGTATCAAAAGCTATTTTTAGTATGGTTTCATCAATTTTTTCATATACGAATTTGCCACTCCCCGATGCCCTAAAATCTCCTTTTCTAACCATTCGTTTTTCAGCCCATATTTTTCCATTTACCACTACTACACGAATATCAAACTTGTTATTAGGAATAAAATCTTGAAAATAAACATAACCTTTTTCTCGAGGACGCATTTTACCAAACTCAGAACCAACAAACAATCGAACAATCCCTTTTATAACACTATTAAAAGATTCTTTTCCGTCTTTCCATTTTGTCCATCTTTCGAAAAAAAAGCCAATACGATTAAATTGTGGAAAACCTCTTCCAAAGGCTTTTCGTACTAATCTTTTTGCCTCAAAAGGAGTTTTGGCAAGCATTACGTTAGTTGAAGCAGCCCCCCCTCTCAATTTGAAAACTTTAGGAAAAGATGTCTTATTGACCCACGACAGGGCTTCTTTTTTTGTGTAAAACACATATGAAGGTACTAAAGGTGCACCTATTGCTTCCAGTAAATATTTTTGTCCTACTTTATCATCAAAATGCCACGTTGTATAGAAATTTGGAAAGCATTTAATGCCTGCTGTTTCCAAAGAAAAAATCAATTGTTTGGCAAATAAAACATCACGATAATCTCCATGAGTATGATGCCACATGAACGCATCGCAATCTCTTAATTGGTCAATAATATTGCTATCATAAGCATTGACAATTTTATACTCAATATTGTTTTTTTTGCAATAAGTAATCCATTGTTTGGAATACCCTTCTTCCTTATGATGAATAGCTATTCTCATTTTTTCAAATCTTTATTTAACCATGATATTAGTATGTCTCTATGTGATTCACATTGAATATAAGCCAATAATCTTTTGCGTCTTATGGTAGAAGAAAAAGATGGTAGAATGCCTTTGTTTGATAACTTAAGGAAAAAATTTGTAGAGTATGGAGCGAGGATGCTTTTGGACATAAGGCTGCCCTTATGAGTATTTTTTTCATATTGTTGGTGTAATAGTTTATCGTCAAGAATTATATAATTCAATTGATTGATTGATTCATTAAATTTAATCAGATTTGATTCTTCTACAAGTTTTACTGAAGAACAAGTCTTACTACATTGTTTGTATGGATACAAAACAATATGTGTTGTATTATCAAAATCTATTTCTACCAAATAACCTTCTTCCCACAATTTTGCATCTTTCCCTTTGTCTTTATCAAAACAAAAATTACCTAACCCATAAACAATCGGTTTCTTTTGATAAATTTCAAAACCGCTATAACAATGTTGATGGTGATTAACAACAGCGTCTGCACCATTATCAATAAAAAATCTGTAAGTATGTTTCATCCTTGGAGTAGGCAAATTATAATGCTCCGTTCCTCCGTGGATAATTATCATGACATAATCGGCTTTATTTCTTGCTTCTTTAATATTTCGACATATTGAAATTATATCTAAAGGATTACTACCTCCATGGTCTTCGGATGCAATAGACCACTCATGTTCACATACATTTATTATTGCTAAAACACGCCCTTTTATTTCTTTATATAGAATTCTTGATGCTTCTTGTATATTCTTACCTCCTCCGACAAAATCAATGTTATACTTGTTGCATGCAGATATTGTATCTTCTACTCCTATTTGCCCAAAATCTCGAAAATGATTGTTGGCTAAAGTAACACATCCAAAACCAACCTGTGAAACGCATTCAATTGCATTCTCTGTGCAACAAAGGCATGGTCCGGTTTTGTCAATTGCTTTTGAATGTCTCGCAACCACAGGAGACTCAAAATTAACAATAGCATAATCGACAGATTGAATAATTGGTTTTATTTCGTCCAAAAAACGGTAATCACGTTTTTCTATTTTTATCGCTATGCGATTATTTGGCACAAAATCACCAGCAACCAAAACTTTCATATTCTATGCGTTGTTTTATTTTAAATATAAAGACTACTGTTCTCTCAGAGCCATGTTTTTTATATTTTGTTTTCCTACTGTTGATGGAAATAACAAGACTAAACCACTTCGGACTTCAAGTCCAGAATGGTTTGATTATTTATTCATACCCTTCTTCTTGTTTTCTATAAAAATCACATAAGTGGTAAGGCTGCCTTTGTTCGATTGGAGGAAGAGTCATATAATCTCCATATCTTTGGGTAAGATATTTCTCCCATGAAGCAAAAGCCATATAGGTGTGACCATTAAATGAAAGATTCACTAAATTCTCGAACAAATCATAGTCATAAGTGTGCGCCCAATCCATTCTATCTGAATGGAAGATGTACTTTTTAGTGCCTTCGTATGGATTTGAAAAAGACAAATTTCTATATTTTTTACAAACCATCGAATAGAAAGGAATAGTGTGTACTGGGAATTTACGAATAATCCTTTTCCTCCATTTGACTAAAAACAAGCGAATGCTACAAATTCTATTGGCCTTTTTGTAAAAGTCCTCAATGGCTTTGTCGTCATGAGGCAATCCGTGGATGATGTAAAGATCTATATCAACACCAAGGCCCTGTATTTTTTTTCCACCTGCTGAATAAGTATGGGTATCACATAACTTCGCCCAAGGAAAATGAAAGTATTTCTCGTTCCTGATATCTATACACCGCACATTGTCGGATTTGAAACTATCGTAAAACCGCAGAAAATCCGGCTCGGGCATTACAATGTCCATATCATCGTCCCAAGGGATAAACCCCTTGTGCCTAATGGCACCCAACAAAGTTCCCGAGGCCAAGGAATACCGAATGCCGTTTTTCCTGCAAAAAGCGTCGACCTCGTCCAACATTCTCAACTGAATTTCCCTTTTTTCATCAAGTGTTAATGGTTTCTTTTCCATTGTTTTTATGGTTTTTTCAAATGTAACAATCTCTTTGTCCTTGATTTCAGATAATTCAGTATCAATCCTTTTCTGAATTGACGATAGGGTTGTGGATCGTCATCCTGTCGAATCAAGCAGCAATCTGTATTGCTGATCATATTTTTATAATCCTTCCAAGACCTATAGCCTCCAACCACATCATCAAAGGCAACTTTTTCGTTGACATAACGGAAGCCGTTTTTGACTTGAGAGGGCAACACGCTATCATCCTTTGACAGAGCATCGTATATCTGAAAAGCGGGGAGATTGACACCCGCCTTACAGACAGCGTAACCGTATGCGGCATATCTGATATTCACTTCCACAAAATACCATTCTCCCTTCGATTTCACAAAATCGATGTTGAACATTCCTGTCAATTGAATGTGCCTCATCAACTGTTCCACTTTTGATTTTAACGTTTTGTCCAAACTAAAGTCATTGACCCGACCCGTCGCAGCCACACCCCTATCGCTACCATAACCGCAGTCAAATAATTCCACGATGCCTGGCAGTATTACTTTATTTGAATTGCAAAAGCCTATAACGCCATAGTCTTTATCAATCTCAAGGAACTCTTCAATCAGCAAGGGAGACGGATTGTTTTTGGCAATCACTTTCAACCAACTTTCCAATTCTTGCCGTGAATTACATCTTTTCTGGTATCGCTTGGCACTATGATAACTTAGCCGTCCCTTGACATAACAAGGAAATGTCACCGTTTCCGGAACTTCGTAGTTCCCATCCTGAATGTCTACTTGCCAGGAATTCGCTACATTAAAACCGCATTCTTTGGCCAATTCTTTCTGCACCTGCTTGTCCATCAATCTTGCGATGGCACCTGCCTGATGCTGGATATGGGAATAATAGAACTTGCCGATTAACCGGTCTTGGATATTATCAACCAAGCAAGCCGAATCATCGTCAATGGACATGATGATAGGCTTTGCCTCTTCGCTGCAACACTGCGTTAACAACAATTCAGCCAAACCGTCTTCATCAAACTTTTTCGCGAACAACATACGGTCAACATACCTTGAATAAGAATCCATGGTACGGAAAGGTTTGTCTGGTAGTCGTGAAATCATATTGACAATGGTCACACGGCATCCTCCAACCTCTCCGACGGCTCGAATTAGCGACAATCGGGTGGCGGGGTTACTTCCTAATATGATTATGCTTTGGGACATTAACTAGTATTTAAATCATTAAATCAATCAGGGCTATTTTTCAACTATTCTTTTGTTTTAATAGTTCAGAAATCCCCGTAATGGCCATCTCGCGATTCTGTTCTGATCTAAGTGAATGTAGCGTTAATAATAGTTGTTCTTTATCATAGGAATTTAGCAGGATTTTAACATAGAGTTTTGGAAAGCAATGTCTAACAAATCTCTTTAAAGGCACTCTTCCTTTGTAAGTATCTAGATATCCTTTTACCCTACTGAAAGCATGTTTTTGATATTGTTCAGATATAAAACCAATTCTTCTTATTTGTTCCGAGCGTTCAATAAATGCTGATAGATTTTGAATATCATTATATCTTACTGTATCATCTACAGCATCTACTAAATGCTTTTTTACAATAATCTCACCGTCTTTTATATCCAATTCGATGATTAGTCCTGTATCGGTAAATTCATTATTAAAAGAACGAAACAAGAAATTCCCTTGACCATACAACAAATAAGCACCCTTATAATACTCTTCACTTCCTACACAATGCGTATGTTGTGAGAGAATCATGTCGGCACCAGAATCAGCCATCCTATGGAATCTTTTCTGGATTTGTGGAGAAGGGTATCTGTATCTTTCGGTGCCACCGTGATATATGACAATCAAATAATCACACTCGCTTTTAATGCTTTCAAGATCCTTACACACAACATATTCATCATAAAGATGAGCACCTGGCAATTTGTTTGTCGGTGCATTATACATTGTTTCCGCTACATTGTAAAGGCCAAACCTTCTTCCTCCAACATTAAAAAAAATGTGTGTTTGAATGGAATCTTCATTTTCTCCAACTCCTATATGCTGAATTCCCAATGTATCCAAAGTTTTCATTGTATCAAGCACACCCCGAGGTCCTGCATCTGTGATATGGTTGTTGGCTAATGCACAACAATCAAATGACATTTTTTTATAGGCAGTAATTGTTTTTGTTGGAGCAAATAGTTTTACCCCTGTTTTCACGCATTTTTCCGGATGGTCAGTCAAAGCTCCCTCAAGATTACAGATGCGATAATCCGCTTCTGAGAATAACTGACATATTTTTTCTCCGAAAAGATATTGGATATCTCCTGCCGAAAATTTGTCAGAATTGGATGGGACGGGGAACAAGTCACCAACAATAATGATTTTACTCATAAAATTTTTTCTAGTACTTTATTAACACCTCTACAAAGAATTGATAAAACACGAGAGCGTTCTATCTTTCCGGGTTTATATTGTATTTTTGTTAACCTCTTCGAGAGGTTAAATCTCCTTTGTATATATTTATCGGAGAAAGGACAACCCTCCAACCATTTTACAAAACATACTGAAAAATGGTTTTGATGAGAGGCAGAAAAATATCTCACTTCTTTATAACCATTATCCGCCACCAGTTTTCTGATAATAGTATTATTTTCTGGGGTATCACCAACAAACATTTGAACGCCTATTTCTTCCAAGTATTTGTCTCTACACTTATTCATTTCTCCAACGATGCCTAATCCTTGATACTGCTTTAACACAGCCGTCAGCCCTTCTTTGGCAACTTTCTTCCCTTTATCATACCAACTTTTTCCGATGGCAATTCTGACAGAAGTCGTACCCACCAACTTGTCTCCACAAAAAGCCACATAACAGCGTCCGTCTTCCCCCAAATACTCTTTGATTTCCTCTCCTGAAAAAGTGGTTGTATTCATTACCAATCCTTTTTCTATGTTTTTCTTGTGTGCAGCCAAGATCACTTCATGGATATCATCCCATGAAACCCAATCTGGTTTTGGCATTACTTTAATTTCGTCCATTTATGTTAATTTATATCCTTTCTAAGTTATAACAAAACTTGGTTGGTTCTTTGTCTCTATAGTTAACTAATTAAACTTAATCTCTCTTCTATCTAAGAGACCCAAAACCATAGAATTAATAAAATGACATTTGCTTTATAATCAATGCAAAGTATGATTACTCCATACTTTTCTGTATCCTCCCAATCAATCCCGTCAACACCTGTCCAGGACCGCATTCTACGAAGTCGGTCATGCCGTCCTCAATCATATGCTGTACGCTTTGCGTCCAACATACAGGTGATGTGAGTTGTTTGAGCAAGTTGGCTTTAATTTCCGATGGGTCCTTGTGTGGGAGAGCGTCCACGTTCTGATACACGGGGCAAATGGGTTTGCTCACGGGAGCTTTCTCAATGGCAGCAGCTAGTTCAATACGGGCTGGCTCCATCAGCGGAGAATGGAATGCGCCACCCACAGCCAAAGGCAAAGCACGTTTGGCTCCGGCCTCTTTCAGTTTGGCGCAAGCCTCTTTGATGGCTTCTACATTGCCAGATATGACTACCTGACCAGGGCTATTGTAATTGGCAGGAACTACCACTTGACCGTCCTTACTCAATTCAGCACAAACTTGCTCTATGGTCTCATCAGGCAGGTTGATGATGGCAGCCATCGTTGATGGTGTTGCCTCGCAAGCTTTCTGCATGGCCATAGCACGAGCGTACACCAACTTTAGACCATCCTCGAACCTCAACGCGCCGGCTGCCGTTAAGGCAGAGAACTCTCCCAAGGAATGACCGGCAACCATGTCGGGTTGGAAGTCTTCCAGACAAAGTGCTGTGATTACTGAGTGAAGAAAAACCGCGGGTTGCGTCACTTTGGTCTGCTTCAAATCTTCATCTGTTCCATTGAACATAATGTCAGTAATCCTGTAACCGAGTATTTCGTTGGCTTGATCGAATAACAATTTCGCTTTTTTGCTACTCTCATAAAGGTCTTTGCCCATACCTACGAACTGGGCTCCTTGACCGGGAAACACGTATGCTTTTGACATATATTTTATTTTCTTTTTTTCAGATAATCAAAAAGGAGCACTTTTTTCATTATCTTGTCAACTGGTAAACTAAAAAATAACGTGCAAAGTAAAGGTACACCAACAAAGTACACCAACAATCCATACCATTCATAACGAAAATTATAAAGAACCCCCCAATTAATTATAAAAATTGGGATAATATGAAGAAGATAAACATTCATTGTTCGTGCTCCATACTTAGTAAACCAATACTCTTTGTTTGGAAATAAAACTATTACACAAACACATGCAATCACCCTCATAAACATCAACCCCCATTTTTCTAATGCAGCTATCATATTTAATCCATAATAAGCTTTAAAAGCCCCTGTTTTTGTAGGAAAACAATGAATAATAGCTATGTTGCAAAGGATTATTAATACCAATAGTAATGTACATTTTTTTCGGATATTGGGTATCTTACTACATAATTTATCAGCAAGTAACTGATTACCTGCATATTCCCTCAAAAATACACCGAATGCAAAACAAGGATACAAGCAACTAATTCTTTGTATCTCAAAATAATTATTTGATATTGGAATACATCCAATTACAAATGCAATGAATAATGCAATTAAGAGATATGGGATGGAACCAAAATACCGTCTAATTTGTTTCGTTGCAATTGAATAAAGAAACAAGGCCATCAAATACCACATTGCATAACCAGGTTTATATTTAAAATATTGCAAATAATTTGGATAAAACAAATAGCCCAGAACATCATTTATAATCGTAAAAAGAATGCATGGCCATAAAAACAAAACCACCAATTCTTTGAAAGACCTCTCTTTGTACCAAAACCCTGATATAATAGTGAATAATGTCATTGGATACAAATTGATAAAAGGCTGTACATATTTCATTACCAGACATCCATCCTCGGCGTATGGAATTGTTGAATGCAACAACAATATACATAATAGCGCAAAAAACTTCAGATTATCCCATAAAAACACTCTTTTCATAAACTGCACTATTTTTGAACAAATAATTACTTTATTGCAGCGTATATCCGCCATCAATTGTAAAAACGCTCCCAGTTACCCATCTGGAAGCATCGCTTAAAAGGTATATACATCCATTTGCGATGTCAGAAGACGTTCCCAAACCCAAAGGATGCCTTTCAATATACCATTGAACTGCTTCCTCACCAAGTCCGTGATTCTCTAATATGTTGGATGGTACAAATCCCGGCTGAATGCAATTAACACGTATCTGTTGTTTCGACACCTCTAATGCCATTGCTTTGGCAAAAGAATTGACAGCGCCTTTA
>Ga0310786_10012905_pt1 | contig 10321 bp, 11 predicted proteins | sample AusTroGonzalo_MG_FD_203881 | JGI IMG/M metagenome (GOLD analysis project Ga0310786, IMG submission 203881) | Bovine rumen microbial communities from tropical cattle in Woodstock, Queensland, Australia - Gonzalo_03 (v2) (version 2) | ecosystem: Host-associated > Mammals > Digestive system >... | reverse complement strand
GCCTCACGAAGGCTGTATGCAGCCCGGAGAGTTCAAGCCCTCCACAAAGCCTTATATGATACTCATTTCCGCAGCACAGAATGACAATGTTGTTGAGCAGTATCCTCAGACCTACCACGATACTCTCGCAAGCAACGGAGTTGATCATCTCTGGCAGGTAATACCTAGCGCAGGTCACGATGCAAGCACCGTAAGACCGCATATGTACAACTTCCTGAGATATGTATTCAAGGCAACGTAATAACAAAAAGGGACGCGAAAGCGTCCCTTTTTTAATTCGTAATTGTGGTGTCTGTCGGACACCAGTACCTCCTACAGTGTTTTCTGCTCACTAAGTAACGGCGATGATGCCGTTCCATACAGTCTTAGCCTTGGTTCTTAGCTATTTATTATCCTGTCCATAGTAAGCATTGCTGCCGTGCTTGCGGAGATAGTGCCTGTCGAGCAGTTCACGCTGTATCGCACCGATACCGGGTTCGAGCATGAGACTGTGGAAGTTCATGAAGGCGACTTCTTCGAGAATAACGGAGTTGTGGACTGCTTCAAGGCAGTCTCTTCCCCATGTGAAAGGACCGTGGCGGCAGACAAGAGCTGCCGGTATGGAGAGGGGAGCGATACCGCGGAAAGTCTCGACTATGACCCTTCCTGTTTCCTTTTCGTATTCGCCGGCTATCTCCTCCGGAGTGAGGAGACGGGTGCAGGGAACTTCACCGTAGAAGGTGTCAGCGTGGGTAGTACCTAACGGTACTATGCCTCTGCCTGCCTGTGCGAAGGAAACTGCCCATTTGCTGTGGGTGTGGACTACGCCGCCGACTTCCGGGAATGCCTTGTAAAGTTCAAGGTGAGTGAGAGTGTCGCTCGAAGGGCGGTATCTGCCCTCAACGACATTACCCTCCATATCCACGACCACCATATCGTCTGAGGCCATGGTATCATATTCAACTCCGGAAGGCTTTATCACGACAAGTCCCTTTTCACGGTCGATACCAGAGGCGTTGCCCCATGTGAACTTGACGAGACCTTCTCTCGGAAGTATAAGATTGGCTTCGAGAACCTTTGCTTTCAGTTCTTCAAGCATGTCGGTCAACTCCTTTTCGTGCAGGTCACTTTTCTGAGCAGAACTCTACCTTTTCACCGTTGAGTATCATATTTGTTGTTCTTACAGCACACATCTTTCCGCACATAGAGCAGGTGTGACGCTCGGCAATAGGTGTGCTCTCATAGTAGCGGCGAGCCTTTTCGGGGTCAACGGCTATCTTGAACATCTCTTCCCAGTCGAGTGCGTGGCGGGCCTTTGCCATAGCATTGTCAGCGTCCATAGCGTGAGGAACGCCCTTTGCGATATCAGCAGCGTGAGCAGCGATACGGCTTGCGATGATACCCTCCTTAACATCGTCAGCGTCCGGCAGACGGAGATGCTCGGCAGGAGTTACATAGCAGAGGAAGTCAGCGCCGTTTGCAGCAGCGATAGCTCCGCCGATAGCGGAAGTGATATGGTCATATCCGGGGAATATATCAGAAACGAGAGGTCCGAGGACATAGAAGGGAGCGTTGTGGCAGATACGCTTCTGGAGCTTCATATTAGCTGCGATCTGGTCCATAGCCATATGTCCGGGACCTTCTACCATTACCTGAACGTCCTTAGCCCATGCGCGTTCTGTGAGTGCGCCGAGCTCGATGAGCTCTGCGATCTGTCCGCCGTCGGTAGCATCGTCAAGACAGCCGGGACGGAGCGCATCTCCGAGGCTGATAGTAACGTCGAATTCGCGGAGGATATCGAGCACCTCGTCGTAGTATTCATAGAAGGGATTTTCGTTGCCTGTCATAGCCATCCATGCGAAAAGCAGTGAGCCGCCGCGTGAAACGATGTTCATTTTTCTCTTGTCGCGGACGAAAGCTTCAACTGCTCTCTTGTTGATACCGGCGTGGATAGTCATGAAGTCAACGCCTTCTTCAGCGTGTGCGCGGACAACTCTGAGGAAGTCCTTCGCTGTTATCTCAAGGAGGTCCTTGTCGAGGTAGCCGATAGCGTCATACATAGGAACTGTACCTATCATAGCAGGGGACTTCTCAACGAGAGCCTGACGGAACTTGTTGGTCTTTCCGTAGTTGCTGAGGTCCATGATAGCCTCGGCACCGAATTTGATAGCCATATCTACCTTTTCCATCTCCATGTCATAGTCCTTGACATCGCCGGAGATACCGAGGTTGACGTTTATCTTGGTACGCATACGGGTTCCGATGCCCTCGGGGGATATGGACTTGTGGTTGATGTTGCAGGGAATGGCTACTTCGCCCTTCGCAACGAGTTCACGGAGCTGTTCGGGCTCGATGTATTCCTTCTTTGCGACGATCTCCATTTCGGGAGTGATGATGCCTTTCTTGGCTGCTTCCATCTGTGTGCTGTAATTTCTCATAGATTATTCCTTTCGTGCGGTCAGTCCGCAAATTTACTTTTAAGATCAAACATATGGTCAAGCGGACCGCTGCCGTGACCGAGATCGAGCATTGCTCCGAGTGCGCCGGAAATATAGTCCTTTGCTCTCTGTATAGCCTCAGGCATGGATAGTCCCTTCGCAAGGTTCGCTGTGACAGCGCTTGAAAGAGTACATCCTGTGCCATGGGTATTCGGGTTGTCCACTCTCTTGCCGGTGAACCAATGGTGTGAGCCGTTGAGACGGTAGAGAACGTCGTTGGCTTCATTCACGCTGTGTCCGCCCTTGACAAGGACGTTGCAGCCGAATTTTTCGGTTATGGTCTTAGCTGCGGCAAGCATATCCTCCTCGCTTGCTATCTTCATGCCGGAAAGCAGCTCTGCCTCCGGGATATTGGGGGTCGCAAGCGCCGCTATGGGCAGAAGATGAGCTTTCAGTGCCTCATAAGCCTCGTCTGAGCTGAGGTTTGATCCGCTTGTGGATATTGCCACAGGGTCAACGATTATGTTCTCGACCTCATAGTGACGAAGCCGCTCTGCGATGACTTCAACAAGTGCCGCATCCGATACCATTCCGATCTTTACAGCGTCAGGTCTGATGTCCTCGAAGACCGCGTCTATCTGCTGACGGAGAAATTCCGGGGTCACAGCGCTTATCGCTCTTACGCCCTCGGTGTTCTGAGCCGTGAGGGCTGTTATAGCGCTCATGGCGTATACTCCGTTCATAGTCATCGTTTTTATGTCTGCCTGTATTCCTGCACCGCCGCAGCTGTCGCTTCCGGCGATAGTCAATGCTGTCTTCATCTGATTCTCCTTTCGGGGGGGGTGATTAGTCTTTAGCCTTTAGCTGAATTGAGAATTATGGTATCGCTGACGCGATATTATTTAAAATCCGTCCGCGCAAGCGGACACATTAACTCTCAACTTTCAATTAAGCTAACAGCTATTGGCTAACGGCTTATTATTCCAATAGCTTTATGAGTTCGGCTGCGGCAGCTTTTACGTCGTCCTCGCCGAAAACGGCTGATACGACTGCTATTCCGGCCTGTCCGCAGCCCTTTATAGTGCTGACGTTATCCTTGGAGATACCTCCGATAGCACAGACAGGTATCCTTACTGAGGCGCATATATCACTGAGCATATCCGGGGTTATACGGAGAGCGTTTTGCTTTGTCGGGGAGGGGAACACTGCGCCTACGCCGAGATAATCCGCACCGGAAGCTTCTGCGAACTGAGCCTGATGAATGGTCTTGGCAGTTGCGCCGATGATGAAGCGTTCGCCGGCAGAGCTTCTTATATCCGATACGGGAGCGTCCTCGATCCCGACATGGACTCCGTCAGCGCCGCTCCTGAGAGCGACCTGCCAGTTGTCGTTGATTATCAGCGGGATACCATAGGGACGGCAAACGCTGAGCAGGAGCCTGGCTTCGGCAAGCAGCTCACGTTCCGTGATATCCTTTTCGCGGAGCTGTACGCAGGTAACACCGCCGTGTATCGCAAGCTCTACCTGTTCTGCGATATCGCGTCCGCGAAGGCATCCGCGGTCCGTAATGGCGTAAAGCTTCAGGTATTTCTTATCGAACATATCATTCACCTCCGAGGTAAGCGAGCGGATCATCGCATTTCATAAGTCCGCTCATGATGCAGCCTCCGGCAGCGCCGCAGGCGAGCGTGTCTTTCATGTTCTGCGGTGATATACCGCCGATTGCGTATACCGGTATGCTCACAGCACCGCATACATCGCGCAGGAAGTCAAGTCCGCGGGGCGGAAGTCCCTTCTTGCAGTCGGTGGCGAAAACGTGACCGGCAGTTATGTATGAAGCTCCTGCCTGCTGTGCCTGCAAAGCGTCGCTGACTGAGTGGCAGGAAGCGCCTATGAGCCTGAATCTTTTCCTTATATCCTCCGGCAGTTCCAAAAGCTTGTGAAGCGGAAGATGTATCGCATCCGCACCGAGTTCGAGGGCGGCTTCCGTGAAGCTGTGAAGTATGCAGAGAGTATCTTGCCGTTTGCAGATATCCATGACCTTTCCGGCAAGTTCAGTGTATTCCTCCGGGGACAGGTCCTTCTCGCGGAGAATGATGGCTTTCGGGTGAGCTGCGGCGATCTTTTCTGTCTGTGCGAGGAAGTCTCCGCCGCAGAGACTTCTGTTCGTAACGCAGATTATATCAGACATAGAGGTAATCATTGAGGACCGGCTGCAAGCCTTCACCGGACATATCCTTATACATCTGGTCGAAGCTCCTGCTGTCGTTTATCTCGAACTGCTCGTCGCCCTCAGCATTTTCAGCTTCTTTGCCTGTGTATTTGCTTTCATGGTCGCCTATTCCGGTGGAAACACCTGCTGAGACCTTGGTAGCGGCGATCTTTACAATGCCGTCGCGGAAGGTCTTGCTCTCTCTCGAAGACACGGTTATGCCGCAGAAGGGGAGGAATATCCTGTATGCACAAAGTACCTGACAGAGCTGTTTTTCGTGAACGTCGAGAGGGTTTATCTCGTCGTTGTTGATTATCGGGCGAAGTCTCGGACATGAGAGCGATATCTCAGCCTGAGGGTACTTCCTCTGTAGATAGTACATATGGAGAGCACTTGCGAGAGCGTCCTTGCGGAAATCGGAAAGTCCGAGCAGAGCCGAACCTGCCACGCCGCGCATACCAGCCATGAGAGCACGTTCCTGAGCCTCGAAGCGGTAGGGGAATACTCTCTTGTGACCGAGAAGGTGGAGCTGTTCGTAGCGGTCACTGTTGTAGGTCTCCTGGAATACCGTGACGTAGTCAACGCCGCATTCGTGGAGATAACGGTATTCTTCGGTATTCACAGGGTATATCTCAACGCCGACCATGCGGAAATACTTTCTTGCGAGCTTGCAGGCTTCGCCGATATACTCCACGCTGCTCTGAGCGCGGCTCTCACCTGTGAGAATGAGTATCTCCTCCATGCCGCTGTCAGCGATGACCTTCATCTCATGCTCTATCTGTTCCATATTGAGCTTCATGCGGCGAATGTCGTTGTAGCAGTTGAATCCGCAGTAAACGCAGTAGTTCTCGCAGTAATTGGCGATATACAGCGGGGTGAACAGATATACCGTGTTGCCGAAGTGCTTCTGTGTCTCAAGCCTTGCCTTTTCTGCCATTTTTTCGAGGAAGGGCTCGGCGGCAGGGGATAGCAGAGCTTTGAAGTCCTCGACAGTGCAGTTGTCATGTGCAAGGGCAGCTCTTACGTCCGCATAGGTGTAGGCATTACAGTCGTAGGAGTCCAGCTCTGAGAGCACCTTGTCCATGATATCGGAGTTTATGCGCTCCATTCCCTCCATGTACTGCATATGGTCAGCACGGCAGGATGGATCGTTTTCAAGTTTATGTTTTTTTGCAAGTGCAGCTTCGGATAGCTTGTCCGAATCCACAAAGTAGTTATTGTCCATCAGTATTACTTCCTTTTTTGCTTTCGATATCTATCTTCATTATTTTTTCAACGGCAGTATTAATGAAGCGCGAAAGATGATGCTCCTCTATCCATGCATAAACCCAGAACAGAACAAAGCAGCAAATAACCACAGGTATGGTACCTAATCCGATAAAGCGAATTATAAAGCCTGAACCGATTGTCATGAGCAATACTGTCATCAGATTTAATATCGCACATATATCTGAAGCTACGCTGATTCTTTTAGAGCAGGTATCTCTTCTTTTTTTTCTGCCATATCAGTCACGTAAAAAGCCTGTGAGCGTATCTGAGGGCGCGGCTCCTCTTGTGAGGACACGTCCGAGACCGGAGAGATATGCCTTTCTTCCGGCTTCGACAGCCTGACGGAAAGCATCTGCCATAACCGGCAGGTCACCTGCCGTTGCAAGGGCAGTGTTGGACATTACCGCAGCAGCACCCATTTCCATAGCCTCGCAAGCCTGTGAGGGACGTCCGATGCCTGCATCAACGATTATCGGAAGGTCTATCTCGTCAATGAGTATCTGTATGAAATCGCGTGTTGCAAGTCCCTTGTTAGAGCCGATAGGAGAAGCAAGAGGCATAACTGATGCTGCACCTGCATTGACAAGGTCACGGGCAGCATTGAGGTCGGGGTACATATAAGGCATTACGATGAAGCCTTCCTTTGCGAGTATCTCAGTAGCGCGGATAGTCTCCTGATTATCGGGAAGGAGGTACTTGGTATCGCGCATTATCTCGACCTTTACGAAGTCACCGCAGCCGAGCTCACGGGCAAGTCTTGCGATGCGGACAGCCTCGTCGGCATTTCTTGCACCTGATGTATTCGGGAGAAGTGTTACTCCCTCCGGGATATAGTCGAGGATGTTCTCGTGCTCCTTGGAATTGGTACGGCGTACAGCAAGTGTGATTATCTGTGCACCGGCGTACTTAACGGCAGCCTCGATAAGGCTGAGGGAATACTTGCCTGAGCCGAGGATGAATCTCGAAGTAAATTCGTGACCGCCTAAAATAAGCTTATCGTCTTTCATTATAATTGCTCCTTGTATCTAATTAGTAATTCAGCTATTAGCCGTGAGCAGTTAGCCTTGAGCTAAGAATTGAGAGTTGAGAATGGAGAATTATGGTATCGCTTACGCGATATTTTTTAAATCAGTCTGCAACAGCCGACACATTCATTCTCAATTAAGGCTAACGGCTTTTTATTCGGTATCAAATTGTCCGGCGATTATCCGGATAATTGCATTTGCCTGGTGAGCGGCACATATCAGTACACGCGAGGATACAAGTCCGAGACCGTCTTCGACGTCGCTGACACCGTCGCCGCAGAGGTAAAACCTCTTGGCTATGCGCTTTGTCGTTATGAGGTTGGATGGCCCTATGCCTGCCATGCCCGAGCCTGCCACAAGGTACTTCTCCGGCATATTCTCCAGCACGCAGTTCACCAGCATAGCTTTCTGGTCGGCTTTGTCGAAAGCCTCGCAGATTATCTCCTCATCCCTGAGAAGCATCGGGATATTCTCCTCAGTGAGCTTCACACAGTCCGCCTTGATATCGCAGTACGGCGCTATCCTGCAAAGGGTATCGAGCATGGCTTCGGTCTTCGGAAGGCCGAGCTGCTCCGGGAAATACTGCTGGCGGTTGAGGTTCGATATGTCTACGCAGTCGAAGTCGATGATGTGCAGGTGTCCGACTCCTGCCCTTGCGAGTGCAATGGCGATATTTGAGCCGAGGCCTCCCAGTCCGCAGACCGCGACCGATGCCGCGGAAAGCCTCTCCTGCAATTCGGCACCGTGGCGTTCCACAAGCGCACGGTACATCTCCTCCCTTGTGGTGAAAGCCATATCAGCCGCCTCCCACAAAGCGTACAACTTCCACGCTGTCGCCGTCGCTGAGCACGGTCTCGCCGTACTTAGACTTGGGAACGATGTCCTCGTTCAGCTCCACGGCAACGCGCTGACCGCTTATGTTCATCTCGGCAAGCAGTTCAGTGACTGTTCTGCCGTTCATATCGAGCATTTCGCCGTTTACCTTTACCATAGCATACCTCCGAAAAAAGGGAACTGCACGCCGCAGTTCCCTGAAAGTCGTTATCAGCGTCCCTACGTTGGCATTATCCAAATCAGGTTACGGGTCGAAGGTCTCACCTTCCTCTCAGCCTGTTCACAAGCTCCCCACGTTATCATTATATCACACATTTTCAGAAAATGCAAGAGTTTTTTCGCATCAGCCGAGGTCTATGTGCTCAAAGCCGAGAGCGTTCTCAGTGACTTCTATCATGAGATACGATGCTCCTTCAAGACCTGCTGCCGAAACGGAAACAACGTTGCCCTTTACGAAATTCCGGTGTGAATGTCCCACAACGGCGAGGTCGTACTGTTTTACCTCTGCGTTTTCGCAAGCCTTATCGAACTCACCGTTTTTCAGGCTCGAAAGCTGCAGGAAAGGGTAGGGCAGTTTCACATCGGAGAACAGGAAGTGAGAGAAACGCATCCTGTGACCGTAGAATTCATCCTCATAGAACAGCGGCATTTCGCGTATGAACTGCATCTGCTCGTCCGTGAGCCTTTCTCTTACACCGTCGTAATAAGCCCTGAGATGTTCGACGTCCGGGTCAACGTCAACTCCGTGCTCGGCGTAGAGCTCACAGTTTCCCTTTAGGCAGATTATTCCGCCGGCTCTCAGGAGGTCGAGACATTCAAACTCTTCGTTCCCGCGCTGAAAGATATCTCCTAAAAATACCGTAAGGTCAGCGCCTTGCTCTCTTATCCGCGCAAGAACATTTTTCAGTGCGCTGAGGTTTCCGTGAACGTCTGAGAATACTGCAATCTTCATGGATATCCGCTCCTTTTTGTTTAATAGAAGACCATTATAGCACAGCGAAGCCACTGTGTCAAGCAGGCGCTTTACGTGACTCACAAATAAGTATGGGCGCACAGTGTGCGCCCGCATAATTCTGTATTATGAATTGTCGATAAGGTATGCTCTGCACGGTGCTCCGTCGCAGCCGCCGAGGTTCATAGGCGCTGCACTGAGAAAGTACCTTCCCTCGGCAACGTCCGTGAGGACTATGCCTTCGAGCAGAACAGTTTCCGCGCCGAGAAGGATAAGGTGGACCTCCTTGGGTGACGCCTCCGGTCCGACAGTCTGGCTCTCGTTGCCGAGAAGACGTATACCTGCGAATATCCGTGCGGCTTCCGCGGTAACGGTAGCTTTTCCGGCAATGAGTATACGCTCCGCAGCGCCGGCAGACTTTGCCTTTGCCATGATGTTTTCGGCATCGGCAGCAGTCACATCCCCCTCATGCCGGGCAACGAAGCAGTCCCCGACGAAAGGTTCAAGACCGACCTGGTCTATCGTTTTGCCGCTGTTTATGAAGTGGAAAGGTGCATCAACGTGAGTGCCGTTGTGGGCGCACATTGAAAAGTCCGTAAGGTTGCATAAGTCGCCGTTGGAAATACTAAGAGTAAGCTTATTCTCCGGGAGCGGGTCGCCGGGAAACACATTGCAGGAGAAGACCTCCTGAGAAATATCAATGATCCTGTTCATATCCTTACCTCATATCTCTGCCGGCCTGACGGTATAGGTCTTCTTGCCGCCGTGACCGCCGAATATCTGCCATGTGCCTACGCCCAAACGCTGGAAGAGAGCAGTCCTCTCAGCGGCACAGAGCGCCTTGTCGGTATCCACCGAGGTCATGAGTATCGGCGCATAGCGGTTGTATTCCGCCTGCTGAGCTGTCATATCCTTCATATTGATGAAAATGTCGCCTGTGAATGCGATATGGTGCTCGAAGTCGATGAGTATGGATTCGCCGGCAAGATGTCCGCCCTTGCCCTCGTAAAGCTCGAAGTGGAGCTCGCCGATATCGAAGAAGCCGGTCTGCTCTATGAGCTGGCGTATCTCATTTTTGTCACCGCAAACGGTCACCTTCTCCGGCTTTACGGGCGCATAGGATGTAAGCACCTTGCATATGCGGATATATGGCTTGTGAAGCGGATTTTTCTCGCGGAAGCCGTCCTCGCCGATACTTTCAAGGCGGAGACATTCTGCACTTCCGGGGCTTGCGTAGACCTTGTCGAAAAGCGGGAGAAGTCCGCAGTGGTCAACGTCTGCATGGGTGATGAAGCACTTTTTCTCCATGCTGTCAAAATCCGGGATGATGCTCCTTATCAGCGGCAGCATCTCAGTCTCATAGCAGGCGTATCCGGTATCAACGAAGAGGTATTCGCCGCCGCTCCTGATTATGGCGGTATTGCTTCCGCAGGGCGGTTCGATGAGGGTTATCACAGTGTTGTCGGTTATCTGATGGGTGGTTATTCTCGGGGAGAAGTTGCTGCCCCTTGAAGCCGCAAGAAGCTCCGCAAAACGGCTTATGCTGTCAAATGTGCGGTAGGGCGAAACGCCGGTCTCATCGAGTATCTGCATTGCGAGATTGGTGTTCACT
>Ga0310786_10012904_pt1 | contig 10321 bp, 16 predicted proteins | sample AusTroGonzalo_MG_FD_203881 | JGI IMG/M metagenome (GOLD analysis project Ga0310786, IMG submission 203881) | Bovine rumen microbial communities from tropical cattle in Woodstock, Queensland, Australia - Gonzalo_03 (v2) (version 2) | ecosystem: Host-associated > Mammals > Digestive system >... | reverse complement strand
CTTGCAGAACCGACTGCAGCAGCTTTGAATAACCTTGATGCCAGAATCGATAGCCTTACCGAAAACGCTTTGGCTAAGAATCTTGGTGATAGGACTGCAGACAAGCTGAATGCTCAGGAGTTGTATAAAGGCGGTAAGGCGGTTGCAACCGTCAACGATCTTCCTACTGTCAATAATGCTACTCTCACGATTCAGAAGAACGGAAGTAGCCTTGGAACGTGGACTGCAAACCAGTCTACTGCTAAGACTATTAACGTGACGGTTCCGACTAAGACTAGTGAGCTTACTAACAATAGTAACTTCGTGTCTGACTCTTCGTACACTCACACGGATAACAACTTCACAACAGCCCTTAAGCAAAGGCTTGAAGGTATTGCAGCTGGAGCCGAGGTGAACGTACAGAGTGATTGGGATGAAAGCAATAGCAGCAGCGATGCCTATATTGCCAACAAGCCCACGCAGTACACGCTCATCCCTGGTACCGGGATTGTGCTAACGGAAGATACTGTCAACCACACGCTGACCATCAGCTTAGCGTAAAAATATATTCCTATAGACCTTTCGATCTATAGGAATATTACATTATGTCCAACACAATGGATTATCGCTCCCTCCTACAGGAGCGTAACCTTACCGAGAGACTGACTGGAGCCTCAGTCTGAAATAAGCAACACATTTGCAATACTTCGTCTCTCACGTGTCTTACAGTCTAGACATGGCTTGTCATCGACCATTATTTAGTTGAGTTCCTATACTCATCATCATATAACGCCAACATTATATTGAGGTTATTATGGAATCCAAGAAGTTTAAGTTACCTAAATCTGGTGTGATTGTTACAGCTTACGATGACGGTCACTTTGAGTACACGAACATCTACGGAGAACATCTGAGCATTCTCGGCTCCGTACAGAGCAACGGCACGCTAAAACTCGGAGTGAGAGGGAACGGCACTAGAGACGACATCGCAGCTCACCTGATCATCGCAAACTTGTTCCTGCCTAATCCTAACGGTAGCACTAAAGTTGAGTGGAAGGACGGAAACAAGTGTAACAATGCCGTTTCCAACCTTAGATGGAAGGCTAAGGGCAAAGGCACGACTAACAGTATCCTGTCACGCTCGTGCACTGAAATCCCTAAGAACTATAAGGACATCGACAGGTCTAAGCGTGAGACGGAGATGTTCATCATTGAAGCCCACGGAGAGGAGTACAAATTTATAAAGACTCTCTCCTATAACCCCAAACTTCCCATTGAGTAAGAGGATATGCATATGGTAATTAAAGACTCAGACTGGGTGACTTTAATCAGTATTGTTCAGCACATGGAAATCAGGATTCAAAAGCTCGAAGCTGCCGTAAAGAAGCTTGGGATTGATACTCACCCTGAGATGACTGACACAGAAGTTCAACAGCTTATCGATAGCTTAGTATAGGAGGAGCTATGGCAAACATTTGGTATACCTATAACGGTCATCCGCTTAATAGTGGACACGGCATATGCGGAAAGTCTATCATCCCTCCTCAACCGCTAACGTTTAGATTTCAGTTCGGCTATAATGATGTGGGCTATGATCCTAGTAACTTAACTCCTGACTCAAATAGCTGTGCAGAAAGCTATACATGGTCTAATGTATCAGCGAACATTTGGGATTGCACTGTTACTCGTAAGAGTTCTGTTAGCAATAACTCTGCAGAAGGATTATTCCGCAATGTATTTACAGCTTCAAACATTCCATATAGCACAGGAGTCTATACTGTCTATCTGACTCAGGTTCCCGATACTAGTGCTATCACGAACATGAGTCATATGTTCGACTATTCTTCCATGCTTAGTGGTAGCGTTCCTCTCATGGATACGAGTAACGTAACTGACATGAGTTATATGTTCAACGGTACTGGATTTTCTAGCTTCCCGGCTTTCAATACGGGTAAAGTTACTGACATGAGCTGGATGTTCGCTAATGGTAGAGGAGGATTTACTCTTCAGTTGATGGACACAAGCAAAGTAACGAACATGAGCCACATGTTCTACTTTGCTTCTCCTGCTGGAACTCTTCCTTCGTTCGATACGAGCAATGTGACGGATATGAGCCACATGTTCGAGCAGGCTTCTCTGTCTTATGTACCTGGGCACGTTACAACTATTCCACAGTTCAATACGAGCAGAGTTACAAACATGAGCTACATGTTTGCTAATAATAGCGGCTTTACGAGCATTCCGCTTCTTGATACGAGTAATGTTGAAGACATGAGTTACATGTTCTACAAGTGTGAAGGTCTTACATCTATTCCGCAGTTTGATACAGGCAAGGCTGTGGATATGAAGTACATGTTCTCAGGAGCTAAGGATATCACGACCATTCCTACGCTAAATGCGGCATCAGCTGTTAATATTAACGGAATGTTTGCTGTTTCTAATTACTGGTATAGCGATGCTCCTAAGATTACGACTGTGCCATTGTCTAACACTGGTAACGTGCAATCGATGTACAATCTTTGCCAGAAGTGCTCTACGCTGACTACTATACCGTTGTTGGCTACCGATAGTGTTACATCTTGCAGCTTTGCATTTGAAGAATGTGTTAATGTGACAGGAGGGGCTTTGGCTCTGTATCAACAGATGAGTACTCAAGCCAATCCGCCTTCTAGCCATCAGAACATCTTCATCAATTGTGGTTCTAGTACAACTACAGGTGCTGCAGAATTGGCAAGCATTCCTCAGTCATGGGGAGGATTGGCAAATGGATAAAGCCCTATCTGCATTAGATCAAATTGGTAAGAAAGTAGGTGTATGTGCAGCGTTATTCGTAGCGTATTTGTATTTTCAAATGCAAGATATTAAGAAAGATATAGAACGGCTAGACCGAACTACATCTGATCTAGCCGAAGTAAAACAAGATATAAGTGCGATTAACGCTAAGCTTCAAATTATTCTTGATGATTATTCTTCAAAGAAATATATTCTAAAAAGCGGTCACGCAAACTAAGTGGCTTAAGTCTTTTGTATAGCCACTCAGGAATATAATGATACGCAGTTTTAGTTCCGTCTGGCTTGATCATATTAAGAGACTTACCTCTTAAATGACGTAATTGCTTTTCGTATTCTCTCCTACTCTCACAACGTCTAACAGATATAAAAGGATTTCTATTAATAACAATTGATGAATTCTCGATGTTTTCTTTAGCTGTAACCCATCTGAGATTAGTAGCTCTATTATCACTACGATTTCTATTAATATGATCTACGAAAGGTACATTACGCTTGTTTGGTATAAAAACTTCAGCTATTAGTCTATGTACTGAATAGACTGTTCCTCCTATGCGTATACAATAATAACCATTGTGATGCATGAATCCTTTCGTATAATTGCATTTCTTGCTCATGCTTCTAACACGATTAAGTATCATTCCGTCCTCTCTAACGAATCTCTTAACGAAAGGATGGAGAATGGACATTTTACCAGTGAGTGTTGAACAAATCATATTATATCCTCTCAAATTAAAAATACCTCCTAGAGTTAATCCCTAGGAGGTAGTCACGTTTCACAACGTTACATTCTAAAGTTGTGAGATTAGTCATATCAAACTTGACATTGATAACAATAAGGAGACAATTTATGAGCGTCCCGAACAGTTCAATTCTTTGGAGCGTTACTCAAGATCTTACCGATAGTCAGAAGCAGCAGGCAAGATCTAACTGCGATGCTGTGAAAGCCAAGACCACTTCTACAGCCATTCCTCCCGTAGATACAGTCATACAGACTCTTCAAATCGTTGCTGACGGAAGGGTCAAAGCTGATGGAAGTGATGTTGGGCTACTTGCTCCCTCCGTTGGGCAAACTGACGCAGGAAAACTTCTTGTGGCAAATTGGTCGGGATCTCCTGGGATTGGTAAAGCAAACTGGCAGGATGGCAGTAACTACCTCAACAACGTCTTTATCGCTGTCTATGGAACAACAAGCTATTCTGATATTGTTGCTGCCATCAGTGCAAACAAGGCTATCTTACTTAAGGTTGCAAACACCAAGTTCATTCCGCTAAGTAGATACGTAGCCAACTCTAGTGCTATCTTTACTTCCATCAGCATGGAAGGCAACATGATTACTGGCGGTATCATCCACTATGTTGTAAACTCTTCTGGGTGGCAGACTAGTCCGAACCTCTATAACGGCAATCATCAGACTCATCTTCCGTCTTGCGGTACAGCCAACGTAACTACAACCGTTCAGGATACAGCTAGCGAATGGCTCGTTGTAGGTCATCTTAAGATTGGCGGTATGGGTACACAGGGTGGTGGTATCGATATCTTGCTCAAGAATGCCTTTGCAAACGGTAATATCACTGTTCAGTATCATACCCTTTTCCGTACCAATGCTTCTTCTGGCGGTGAAGATAACACTTGTACCTATGGAAGTGCTACCTTGACTCAGGGTTCTTGGTCTAGGCTCTTTGCTATCGGTCAGTATAGCGGTACAAACAACGTTCAGTGTCAGCTTGATGCAGACGTGTGGATTACGGATACGGATACTCCGGATCACTACAAGATCACAGTATACAAGTATTGGGATGGAACGCACACCAGACTGCTTATCAGTATTCGTGAGTACTGGGGAGACGAAAATTAGCCATTATATTAATATTCTTGTAGCTTAGGCTACAAGAATATTTTATTTTGCATTATTCTTTCTGCTACAATATATAGGACAACAGGTTTTATTATATGCCTTATTAACAGAAAAAAAAAATAGTACCACAAAATTTTCTGGTACTACATCTGGTACTACCCAATTTTTCAGGAACGTTTCTTCATTTTTTACTACAGTACCATACAGTACCACACTTTCCGAAAAAATTTTTTAAAAATAAAAAATTTAAGATAAAAAATATTATAAAAATTTTTTACAGGAACCCACGAGTTGTCCGAGTCTGGTACTTTTGGTACTGAAGGGACAACTTTTCAGGAACGTCAGTCAAAAATTAGCAGTACCAGACTCAAGAAGTCTGGTACTACTTTGGTACTCTGGTACTACGGTTGCCTTTTTAGTTGTCAATAAGGCAACTGAGTCTCAAGTTCAGAGTGGTTATATATATATATATATATATATATATATATATAGGCTTCTGGCGTTTTCCTATAGGAGAGTTGGGTAACACCAAATTTTTACCCGATACCTACCCTGATACCCTGCTCCTCTCCATGTCTCACAAGGACTCTCTTTGTTTCACGGTATCAGGTACACTATAATTTATACTTAATTTATAAAAGAGAGAAGTAAAATTAAATTAAATTAAATTATAATAAGAATACACGGTTTAATTTTTCAGTGACACTGACCCTCCGGTACACAAAGTGCGACAGACGTTCCTCACTTTTCGGAGCACAGGTCGCAAAAAGTAGAACGCAAGAGTGTGTGTCCCTTGTGTTCTTTGATAACATGAATTTCATATCCTTCGCATCATAACGCTACTAGATGTAGTTTATAGCGATCAGGACTAACAAAATTAATCCCTATAAGGCAGACGAAAGCCTTATAGGGATTTGTTTCACACATCACAAGAGGTACACATGGATATGCTAGCCACATGTAAACGGGTCACTATTCCGTTCATTCTTAAGTTAGAAGATTACTGTTATACACTCTGAACATTCAGTGGAACTTCACTCCAGTCAGTATATCCTTTTAACAATGCTTCGGCACATTGTAGAAATTCTTGGCATGAAGCTTGGAGTTGGAGTTCTATATCACAAGATGTGTTGGAGGAAGTATCAGAGAATAGAGTCTTAAGGTGAACATCAAGATGTTGTTTTAAGGCGGTAACCTTGTCTGATGCTTCTCTAAGAAGATTGGTAGTGTTATCGACTGGCATTTGCTTGATCCCTCAGAGCCATATGAAGAGCTTCTTTTTCAGATTCAGCCTTTGCATTAGCCAAGCCGATAGATTTGTTATCAGCCTTAGAATTCATTGTTTCAATAGCTTCAATGAGCTCTGACGGTTTGATACTCATAGCCTGAGCAAAATGCACACGGTCAGCCATTACGGTTCTAAGGTATTTTACGACCTTAAGAGTCTGAATGCTGCTAGCTTCTACAGCGTTCAAGGCAATAGCAATATCATCGAACGTATGCTTATTTTCCTGAGGAGCAAGCACTGCGGTATTGATATCTTCAAGTGTGGACTTAAGGAATGATTCGAGTTCATTCTGTTTCATATATTCTCCTTTATCTAGGGCTTTGTCCGTTATGTTTAGATTTGAAAATTTCTAGAGTCCTGCAAACCTTGCAGATACTCTGACGAGTTAGAAGGTTTCCTATGCAATCACGAATCTCTCCGCAAATGCTACAGCGATCTCTTCTCCATCCAGTAACCTTATTGAGCGAATCGAAGATCTCTTGGCATTCAATCAGATCGGCCTTACTGTTCTCTTCATCCTTTCGCTTATCAAAGGGTGCCTGATTCAGAACAGGTTCGAGCATCTTTCAACTCCTCGTACTTAAGGTATCTTTCTTTCATGTTACGCCTCTTCCATTCTCTTGGCTTCTCGTTCCTCCGTGAGTTTATCCCAATCAGGAACAGGTTCACCATTAGCTCTACAGAGTTCGTCTATGGCGAATTCCATGTCTTCTTCGATTTCGCCTAGAGTCATATCATTACTATGAATACCCTCTTCGGAAACCTTGAGCATAGTATCAATAAGTTTGTCCAGTCCATTGATCATAGTTTAAATCCTTCCTTTTTCATACGGAATCTGACAAATTCGTTAAAGTTATGAGACTGTTTCCAGCGGTCAAATAACAAACCACGCTGAATCTTAGACAGACCTAAGAGATAAGCTTTGACGTCCACTGGAAGATTCCATAGAGTAGTAGACTTTCCGGTCTTGATATTGATCATTTGAAGCTTAGACTTCTTATGGTCATATCGGTAATCAGCAGCGATAGTTTCGCGTCTTTCGATTTCTTCCTTATAGGGAAGAAGCTCTTTAATTTTATCCTTTGAAGACTTAATCAAGTCGATAATCTTCTGTTTAAGGATTTGATTAGCCCATCGTCTGAACTCTATACCTCTCTTACTCTTTACACGATATCCTACAGATATAATGACATCTAGGTTATAGTATTCAATATTTCTGAGGACGTCTCGACCGCCTTCATTTTGAACTGTCGCAAAATTTGCGACAGTTGGGATATCTTTGAGTTCTTCTTTTATCGCGTTGGCAATGTGTTTGCCAATCGTTTTTACATCTCTACCGAAAAGGATGGACATTTGCTGTCGATTTAGCCATACATCTTCACCACTAGTAATAACTGGAAGTGCAATAGCGTTGTCAGAAGATACAAATGTATTAGTGATTTCTTTTGTCATATTATGATCCTCTGTGATATCGATAAAAAAATGAATCTCTCTACTGCCCTAAGTAGAGAGATCCCAAAGCATTTTATGCTTTTAAAAATCGTCGGAAACTAGGGCATGTTTCACTCAATTCTAAGTTTGTTTCATAGCGATAATTTTGTGAAATAAGGCTATATGCGTATGACAACGCTATTATAACAGTTTGATAATGATTATCATATCTTTAAAAGATATCCTTTGAATAATTATACCACTCATACTAATACTGAATCAAAAAATTTATTTATTTATTTTTTTTTTTTAAAAAAAAATAATATTATAAATATTTTTTTTTACAAATATTGTAGATAGGGGTAAGATTAATTAAAGGTAATTTACTAAAGATATCTTTTAAATATTATTATATTTATTAGGGCGATTCATCTTATAGTTCGAAGTATATACATAACACTGTCTGTAAACTGAACATTTTTATGAATAGAATTCTAACTTCTTAATGAGTGCGATTCAATCTAAACCATTAACACAGAGGTATATCTATATGGCTTTTAATGCAGAACAAACTACGGACCTTATCGTTGATCACTCAGACAACGATTACGTTTACTTCAAGGTTCCTGCCAATCTTAGAGTAAGAAAGGTTGATGGAGTTATCGAAGGTTTTAACCTTAGAGTAAAGGAGCATAGATGGATTCCTGTTACTCTTACGGAATCAAGATGCTCTAAGTCCAGTTTTACTATGAGATTCTTTAAGAATGACAGATCATACGGAGCAGCTAGAGTTATTGCTACGGCATTGATTCCTAATCCCAATCCTGAAAAGTTCAAGTTTGTGATTTGCAAGGATAATAATCCGGCTAATCTTGATCCATCTAACCTGGAATGGGGAACTAGGTTCGAAATGAGAGCTAAGATGCCTTCTACAATTCAGTGGACTGCAGAAGAGCTTAAGGAACTTGAAAAGATCCCTTATCCTCATAATGAAAAGAATCTTGAATACCAGAGATTTTTGAATAAGAAGAGAGACGCCAACGGATTAACCAAGGCTGAAAGATTTAAGCTTAAAAAGGATCTTGAAGAGGCCATGACCGATAAAGAAATCACCGAAGCTTGTTACAAAGAATTTCTCCTCTCCAAGCCAGTGTTTGATCCAATCACACACTTGGAGAAAGGATATAGACTTCCGACCAGAGAAGAGCTTAAAGAAATGTTATCGAAGTCTTCTTCCTCTCAAGCTGTTAAGTTTAGAGCAGAGGTTTTGTGGTACGGGTTAATGCTAGAAGTTGGTAGAAAAGCAGCCCTAGCTGCTAAACCTATGTTTGCAAATTCTTTTAATCTTGTTGATTCTAAGAAGGAATAGTCATATGGAACAGAGGACACTAAAGATAGGCGATCGTGTAGTATATCGCTTTGAAACCTCTATCCATGAAAGAAAGATTCTATATGCTAGGAGTTTAGAATGAAGAGAAAGAATATTGATTTAGACAAATGTTATCTCGCAGGTTTTAAGGCTCTTGACCTCATTCGTTTAGCTTCTGTCATGAAGAACTCAGAGGCATGGCAATATAACGCTACAGAGCTATCACATCTCTTAGATCCAGTTGTATTCAAGTTATGCAAACAAGATGAAGAAAGGATTAGTCAGAGAAGAATAGCCGGAATTCCAGACCTATCTAGAAACATTGCAGAGAGACAGTACCAAAAGCTTAGAATCCTTCAGCAGATTCTTGGATGGACTTTGTATAGAATTGCTATGGAAAATACTTGTATGAAAGAACTCATGGAAAGATTCCAAGGGAATATTGGCGATAAACTACATTATTGATATATATACATAGGAGAAGCAATATGGGTCCAAGTGAATTGCTACTGTCAAACGCTATGAACAGAATTGACTCTGGGAAAAAGCTTGTAAGAGTATTTAGAGCTAATCCATCTTGCTGTCTTAGGTGCAGACAAATGGACGGAAGAGTAGTATCAGTAGACAGTCCTGCTCTCTGTACTCATCCTCACTGCAAGTGTTCAGTAGTGAAAGAATATCGTTAACTAAACAAATTATCAGAGGTGATAATGAACGAGAAAGAATCTATTACTCCTACCGTTCAGGAGAAGAAGCCAAGTGGTATGGCACTGGTTTATCAGAGACTTCATAACTTAGAAGAATCCATGAAGAAGCTTTCTGACTCTGTTGAGAGTCTCAAGGCAGTTGTAGATACATGGACGTCTAAGACAGTCTCCAAGCCTTCTAATCCTGACGGAGAATCAGCTCTTCAATGTTTGGCTAGGGAAGGTTTGTATGGAACGCATAGATAAGATTAATCCGAAAGTTCGTCCTGAAGATATTGTCCTCCAAGAGGTTAGCCCTGATAGGGTTAATCTCTTATTCCATGAGTTTTCTCTCATGAACGTACGAAGGACTCTCAAAGCTCCATATAAGTATCAGCTGTCTACTATGATATCAAATACTTATAAAGGAAAGGGCAATGACATATACTGGATTCCAGAAGACAAGATAGAAGACTTTATGTTCAAAGGATATATTCCTGAGAGAGGTAATAGTCCTCATCATAAGCCTACCAGAAACAAAATCTCTTATAGGCCTATGCCTACAGCGAACGAGAACATCAAAGGAGTTTCCGGTAGAGTATTTGCGACAGCCGTAGGATATTTGATTAACGAATTTACGGAACCAGTTTTTCACTCTGGGGTAAAATCTCCTAAGGGCTTAGATGTATCTGCAATTACACAGATATTGATATCGGCAAAGACTCTTGGTCAGTTCATGACAGAAGCCAATGGATGGCTAGACCAAAAAGTCCGTCTAGATCCGGCGTTAGACCTATACTATCTTGACGTTCCAGACGATGATCCCAAGAAGCTTCCAGATACGATTACCGAGATAAAGCTTAGGGCATGGTACACCCAGATGAGAGCCAAAGCTAAAGCTATCCTTATGCAGCTTCAGT
>Ga0310786_10012901_pt1 | contig 10323 bp, 11 predicted proteins | sample AusTroGonzalo_MG_FD_203881 | JGI IMG/M metagenome (GOLD analysis project Ga0310786, IMG submission 203881) | Bovine rumen microbial communities from tropical cattle in Woodstock, Queensland, Australia - Gonzalo_03 (v2) (version 2) | ecosystem: Host-associated > Mammals > Digestive system >... | reverse complement strand
AATGAGTCGTTGTTGTGGCCCTGCATAATCTCGTTGACAGGCAGCGTCACTTCCGTAAATAGCCCGGCCGGCGACTTGATGTAGGTGCAGGTGTTGTCATCGGCCAGTTCAGCCAGCCGTTGGGCATCGTTGGCTATGCGTGTTGCCTGCATGACTTCGTCAGTACCGGCCAGCGTGATGCCAGACACGTATGTGGAGTCGACCGTACCCGAATTGTAATAGATACGCAGGCTGAGGTCGGGCACCTGTGAGTGGAAGCCGTATCCGTCGGTAATCTCGCAGAAGAAACCGGGACACACCTTGTGGATGAAGGTGTACGAGTCCTTGAAGTACTCTGGGTGCTGATAATACTGTTGTATGATGTACGTGCCATAGTTCTTATAGGTGACACCTTCGCGGTCAGTATATGGCATGTTCATCGGAATCCTGATGTTGCTGTAGTATTCGTCATCTTGGCGCACGGAACTGCTGACAGACAAGTCGGAATAGGTGAACATCTTATCCTGTACGAGGCCTCCGTTGCGCAGCAGTCCCTGCTTGACGGGGTCATAGTTGGAGTAATATTCACGCCCTTCCTCCATAGGAGCACCCATTTCGTGGACTCTCATCTTCATGGCGGCAATCGTGTCGCAGGCTGTTGCGGGAACAGCCAGATAGAGTGTCAGGACGCATGAGTCGGCTATGATCTGCCCGTTCTCACGACTAAAGATGCTGTCAGGGATGGGCAGCTTGAACGTCTCCAGAATGTGCAGCTGAGTCATGAAATCGCTGGAGATGCTGGCATTGGTCTCTGGGTCGATGATCTTGCCTAAGTAACAGGAGTTTCCACGTGTAAGCACGGAGTCGGCCACGATGGTTCGTGTGCTGACGTTGAATGTGGCGGAAATGGCATCCAGTTTATCGGCCTCTTGTGTCAGTGAGGCTCCAATGTCCAAAGTGTCATCATTACATGCAGAGAGTGCAATGGCAGTCAGCGCAATCCCTGCCAGAAATTTCAGTTTCATCATTGATGGTTTGATTCTATCCTAATTACAATCGTTATTCTTCCGACGGGCAAATCTGGTCGTAGAAAGCCTCGTATCCGTCGGCGAAGTCTTCTTCGTAGCCCAGTACGGGAACGTTCTTGTCTTTGGCGTATTTCAACAGTCCGTCGTTCACGTCGGGACTGGCCTTTATGATGCCGTCGCTGTAGTCGATGGACAGTTTTGCCAGTTCCTCGAAGTCGAAGTTGTCTTTGTATGCTTCCAACAGCTCAGCCTTGGCGTCGCGGAACTCCAGACTCTTCTTGAAATTATCGCCCAGGTCGTCTTTTATGCTCTTGGCAAAGAGCGATGTCACCACTTTCGTGTTGGTGTATGACGGTTCATCCTGATAGGCCGTCTTAATGTAGAATGGCACCGCTGCAGTCATCCAGCCCTGACAATGGATGATGTCGGGCACCCAGCGCAGTTTCTTCACCGTCTCTAAAACGCCACGTGCAAAGAAGATGGCCCGCTCGCCGTTGTCGGAATAGTCGTTGCCCATCTCGTCCTTATCCATCTGGCGCCTGGAGAAGTAGTCATCGTTGTCGATGAAGTATACTTGCACCCGAGCCTGCTGAATGGAAGCAACCTTGATAATCAAAGGGTGGTCGGTGTCGTTGATGATAAGATTCATGCCCGAGAGACGTATCACCTCATGCAACTGGCCACGGCGCTCATTGATGTTTCCCCACTTGGGCATGAACGTACGTATCTCGTGCCCTTTTTCCTGCATGGCCTGCGGTAATGCCTTTCCCATGACCGACAAAGTCGTGTCAGGGACGTATGGGGTAATCTCCTGGTTGATGAATAATATTTTCTTCTTTGCCATTATGAGTTGGTTTTGCTTTTGCAAAAGTACGAAAAAAAATTCACATTTTGCCAATTCTGTGCCGATTTTACGTTTTTTTGCCACTCTTTTGGTATATTTTTAGGTTATTTTTTCCATATTTGACAAAAATGTTGTTATTTTGCACCCCGAAACTGACATGTGTCCGCTGCTCAGGCAGCAATACAATTAACCAGGAATGAAAGTAATAACAAAGATTGTAGAGCTGAAAAACGAGCTTTTCACTGTTCGGAAGGAAGGCAAAAGCGTAGGACTGGTTCCTACGATGGGAGCGTTGCACGAGGGACATGCCTCGTTGGTACGGCGCAGTGTGAAGGATAACGACGTGACGGTGGTGTCGGTATTTGTCAACCCCACGCAGTTCAATGACAAAAATGACCTGAAGAACTATCCCCGCGACCTCGATGCCGACTGCCGGCTGCTTGCAGAGTGCAAGGCCGACTATGTGTTTGCACCAGAGGTGGACGAAATGTATCCAACACCCGATACTCGCCATTTCGAATATCCTCCCATTTCCACGGTCATGGAGGGCGCTCACCGTCCCGGCCATTTCAATGGGGTGTGCCAGGTGGTCAGCCGCCTGTTCTACATTGTCCGGCCCGACCGCGCCTATTTTGGCGAGAAGGACTGGCAGCAGATAGCTGTGGTCAAGGCTATGGTGCGCCAGCTGGGAATTGGTGTGGAAATTGTGGAGTGCCCCATTGTGCGTGATGCCGACGGGCTGGCACGTAGCAGTCGCAATACGCTCCTGGCTCCAGACGAAAGGGCCATCGCGCCGCGCATCTACAAGGCATTGAGCGACAGTCTTAAGTATGCCAAGACCCATACCCTGCAGGAGACGCACGACAAGGTCGTGGCCGACATCAACGCAGTCGACGGGCTTGACGTTGAGTACTTCGCTATTGTTGACGGCAACACGCTGCAGGACGTGAGTGAATGGGGCGATTCTAACTATATCGTGGGCTGCATCACTGTCTATTGCGGAAAGACGCCCATCCGACTGATTGACCACATCAAGTATAAATCGTAAATCGTAAAAAGTAAATTGTAAATTGTAAATCGTCAAATCGTAAATAAATAGATGTTGATAGAAGTACTGAAGTCGAAGCTGCATTGTGTGACGGTGACCGAGGCCAACCTGAACTACATGGGCAGCATCACCATTGACGAGGACCTGATGGATGCCGCCAACATGATTGCCGGAGAAAAAGTGCAGGTGCTCGACAATAACAATGGCGAGCGTTTTGAGACATATATCATAAAAGGTGAACGCGGATCGGGCTGCATCTGCTTGAACGGTGCAGCAGCTCGGAAAGTCCAGGTCGGCGACACCATTATTATTATTTCATACGCACAGATGGATTTTGAGGAAGCACGACATTTCAAACCTTCCGTCGTCTTCCCTCAGGAGGGTAACAAACTGGCAGAGTCCCCTTGTTAAAAAGGGGGCTTTTTTCGCCATTTACCCATCCTCTTTTGCCTCTTTTTGTCAAAATATTCAGTTTTTTTGAAAAAAAAACAGTAGAAAATTTGGATATTTGTGGAAATATTGGTAAATTTGCACATAAAACCTAAAGATGTTATTAATCTTAAGAGAGTATGGCTAAGTATAATATTACCGAACCGAAGGAAAAAGAGGCCGCTTACAGAAGTCTGGTAAGCCCCAGGTTGATGGATGAGATGAAGGAGAAAATCCTGAACATCATCGTGATGCAAAAAAAGTACAAGGACAAGGACTATTCTGCTAAAAGGCTCGCAGAAGATCTGGGTACCAACACGCGATACGTCTCTGCCGTAGTCAATGTGCGGTTCCACATGAATTACACTTCCTTTATTAATAAGTATCGTATAGAGGAAGCTATGTCTATCCTTGTTGACAAACGCTATCAGGACCTGCGTATGGAGGAAGTCAGCGACATGGTCGGATTTGCAAATCGCCAGTCGTTCTACGCATCGTTCTACAAGCAGATGAAGATGACGCCGCGCGAGTATCGGCTTGCTCACTTGGCACAGCATCCCCAGCAGAAGGCTAAGAAAACAAAGAAATAAGTCCGGTTGCTGATGTGTGATTTCAATTATGCCGATGAGCGGTTTGCCGACCTGCAGTTGCTCAGATACAGACTTGCGGGATTCGGACAATTATCGCTCAGACAGAAACAACTTGTCTATTACCTTTCGAAAGCCACTCTTTACGGACGTGACATCACGTTCGACCAGTTTGGCAAGTTCAACCTACGTATTCGCAAGACGCTCGAAGCGGTCTACACCGACCTCTCCGTCGACCATACTACAGATGATTTCCGCGCTTTGGAGGTCTACCTCAAGCGGGTATGGTTCTCTAATGGCATCTATCACCACTACGGATGCGAGAAGTTCGTCCCTGGATTCAGTGAAGACTACCTGCGGTGTGTCCTGCATACTGTCGATGCACGCCGGTTGCCACTCAGCAGCGGACAGACGGTAGATCAGCTTTGCGACGAGCTGTTTCCCATTATCTTCGACCCTGCTGTGCTGCCTAAGCGCGTTAATAAGGCCGACGGGCAGGACTTGCTGCTCACCTCTGCCTGTAATTTCTACGACGGTGTCAGCCAGCGGGAGGCAGAGGAATACTATGCTGCCATGAAGCAGACGACCGATGAACAGCCGCCTTCCTACGGACTTAACACCACACTCGTGAAGCGCGACGGCAGACTCTCTGAAGAACAGTGGCGTGTTGGCGGACGTTACGACAATGCCATCCGTCACATCGTTTATTGGCTGAAGAAAGCTGCAACAGTGGCTGAAAACGAACAACAGCGGCAGGTTATAGAGACGCTCATACAGTATTACGAGACTGGCGACCTGCGGCTCTTTGATAAATACAGCATCCAGTGGTTGCAATGCTTAGAGGGTAGGGTAGACTTCATCAACGGATTCATCGAGGTGTACGGCGACCCATTGGGACTGAAAGGCTCATGGGAGGGGTTGGTAGAGTATGTCGACGAACAGGCTACTCACCGTACTGAGACCATCGCTCGGAACGCACAGTGGTTCGAGGACCATTCGCCTGTTGACCCGCGATTCCGTAAGCCAGTTGTAAAGGGTGTGTCGGCTCGCGTCATCTGTGCTGCCATGCTCGGCGGCGATGAATATCCTTCTACGGCTATCGGCATCAATCTGCCCAATGCCGACTGGATTCGTGCCCGCTATGGTTCGAAGAGCATCACCATATCGAACATCACCGATGCCTACAACAAAGCTGCACATGGCAACGGATTCAAAGAGGAATTCGTCATCGACAGCGAGACGCTGGCCTTGATAGAACGGTATGGCGACGTTACTGACGACCTGCATACCGATCTGCATGAATGTCTCGGACACGGCAGTGGACAGTTGTTGCCTGGTACAGATCCTGATGCGCTGAAGGCATACGGAAATACCATCGAGGAAGCACGTGCTGACCTCTTTGGACTCTATTACATGGCCGACCAAAAGCTTGTCGAACTGGGACTGCTGCCTGACGGCGAGGCATACAAGGCTCAGTATTATTCCTACCTGATGAATGGCCTCATGACGCAGCTTATCCGTATTCAGCCAGGCCACCAGATTGAAGAGGCTCACATGCGCAATCGGGCACTCATTGCCCGTTGGTGTGCAGCCCAGAGCGATGTTCTTTCTTTGATTCAGCGTAATGGCAAGACTTATTTGTTTATAAGTGATTACGATGAATTGCGGAACCTTTTCTCGAAACTACTTGCCGAAGTGCAGCGCATCAAGAGCGAAGGCGACTTTGACGCTGCCCGACAGCTTGTCGAACAGTATGCCGTCGCTGTCGATGCCGACTTGCACCGTGAAGTGCTCGAACGCTACAGCCGTCTGAATCTTGCACCTTACAAGGGCTTCATCAATCCGCAGATGCTACCTGTCATCGGCTCCGACGGGCAGATTACGGACATACAGCTGAACTACTCTGAGAGCTATGCCCACCAGATGCTACGCTACAGTTCCGAATATGCCACATTGATTTAATGTTCAAAGTTGATACTTCGTATCGAGTCTGCTCACGCTCGGTATAGCTGATGCAAGCATCACTCTGCTCTCGCTTAATCGCAGACTTCAAAGTTCAAAGATTAAAGTTCAAAGATAAATGTCACAGTCTGATCGTATCCGTGAAATCAAACAGTCGTTCCGCCAGATGATGGATGGTGCCGTAGCCCAGTCCATGCGTCAGAAAGGTCTTGACTACCATCTGAACTGGGGAGCCACACTGCCGCGACTGCGCCAGATGGCCGAAGAGATAGGTCCCGACTACGACCTTGCCATCGCCCTTTGGAAAGAAAATGTACGCGAGTGTAAGATTCTGGCCACCATGCTTATGCCGCCGGATCAGATGCTGCCCGAAGTCACCGACATCTGGATGGAACAGACCGACACCATCGAGATAGCCGAGCAGGCAGCCATGAACCTCTACCAGCATCTGCCATACGCCGCTGAGAAAGCGTATCAGTGGATGGCCAGCCCCCACGAACTCTACCAGCTCTGCGGCTTCCACGTGCTCAGCCGCCTTTTCATGAATGGCCAGGAACCGAACGAACGTGGCATCAACGAATTCCTCGACCAAGCTCTTGCCGCACTTCAAGGTCCAAACCTCTCCGTCCGTAAGGCTGCCCTCAACTCCATGCACCGCTTTGCCGCCCTCGGCCTCGTCTACCAACGTCTCGCTAACAGCGCCCTCCGCACCGTATTCCCCGAAGGAATCTGATAGGGAATCGGCGGTGGAGTTGAAGAAATCAATGTGTTTTGGACGATATATTAGAAGAAATACGAAGGTAAGCTAAAAACACATAAATTATAGCACTTTTTTATATAAAGTGGTGGCAATGCGGAGTTTTTTGACTAAATTTGCATCGTTTTAAGAACTATGAATATGAGACGAACGGAAGTTGTAAACCAAATAAGCAAGGCGATTCACAAAGTTGCCCCTACTGCGACGGCTATAATCTATGGGTCGGAGGCCCGTGGCGATGCCCGCAGCGACAGTGACATTGATGTGCAGATTCTGCTTGACGGCGACAAGCGCGACCTGAAACATGAGGACAAACTGTCTGGGGAGCTTTATGAAATAGAACTTGCAACAGGAGTACTTATCAGTCCGATGATTATGCTTCGCAAGCAATGGGAGAACCGCCCGTTCAAAACGCCATTCTATGTTAATGTAATGAACGAAGGAATAAGAATATGAGCGAGACACTTGATGAACAGAGCCGAGCCGACTTGGTGAGATATAGGATTGAGCGGGCAGATGAAACCTTGATGGAAGCAAGACTGATGACAAAGGAGGGCTATTACAATGCCGCTACCGGTTGTATTACGCATGCTTCTACGCTGCGCAGGCACTGCTTGTAAAAAACGGCAAATCTGCTTCTACGCATGCTGGAGTAAAGACGATGCTCGGACTGCATTTCTTATCCATAGGCTTGTTGGAGAAAGAACATGGCAAACCTTCAGCCGCCTGTTTGAGATTCGGCATAGTGGTGACTATGATGATTTTGTGTATTGCGAGAAGGAAATGACCGATGAATACACACCACTGGCCGAGGCTTTCATCCAGAGGATAAAGGAACTTTTAGAAGAAATCAAATAGTAAAAACCTATTAAACTCAAAATCAAGAAACAGTAAGAAATGATTCTGCTTCTTTTATAACTCTACATAAGTATGCGTAACTTTTTGTAAATAAGCAAATTTGTCGATTATAAACTATACACAATCTATACATAAACTATACATTAACTATACACTACAGTCCGTATTTGATTTTTGACTTCATCCGGTTCGTTTGGAGCCACCAAAGCAATCGAATGTAGGCTCCAAAAGGGTAGATTGGATAGGGCAAACACTAAGAGAGGTTACGGCTCACTCCAAGAGAGGTTACGGAAGGAGGCCAGCGTGGGGGGCTTTTCTTTCCTTTGTGTAAAAGTCTGTCTTTTTCGTTATTATTTATTGAAAATGGCTGATTTGTTTTGTTGTTTACAGATGTTTTTGTACCTTTGCAGCGCAATTATGATTGTCAAGTAAAAGAGATATGAAAAGAGTTTGGTTTATTTTGGTATGTATGGTATGTGCGCTGGCCGTGCAGGCGCAGTTGCCCAAGACGACATTGAAGGACATTAGTGGCAAGGAGGTTTCGACAGATACGCTTTCTAATCAGGGGAAGCCTTTTATTATCGACTTCTTTGCAACGTGGTGCAAGCCCTGTAACCGTGAGCTGGATGCCATTAGCGAGGTGTACGAGGATTGGCAGCAGGAAACGGGAGTCAAGATTATTGCCGTGAGCTTGGATCAAGCCCACAATATAAATAAGGTGAAACCGCTGGTTGATAATCACGGATGGGAATACGAGGTGCTGCTGGATCCTAACGGCGACCTGAAGCGTGCTTTCGGCATCCAGACGATTCCATACGTGTTGATTATCGATGGGCAGGGGAATATAGTCTACAAGCACCAGGGATATACTGATGGTGCCGAAATGGAACTGATCGAAAAGGTGAGGGGATTGCAAATCCCCCAGCAACAGTGATGCGGGGATTGCAAATCCCCTTGAACAGTGAGAGAATGAGAAAGTGGTGGGTGTGTTTGTCGTTTCTGTGCTGTTGGCTGACTATGTCGGCACAAGAGCAGCATGGTGTGACGCTGAGTGGCAGCGTCCAGAGTGACGTGCTATTGCCAAAGAATGACTCGGAAACAGGAGCCCAGAAGACGGATGATCTGCAAACCAATACCTACGTAGACTTGATGGTGCAGAGCCAGTATGTAGATGCTGGTGTTAGGATGGAGTACCTTGAACACCCGCTTCCCGGCTTTGAGAACGATTTCAAGGGCTGGGGCGTGCCTCACTTCTGGGTGAAGGGACGACTCGGCTGTGCTGAACTGACGGCAGGAACTTTCTACGAGCAGTTTGGCTCGGGCTTTATCCTTCGCACTTACGAGGAGCGTTCATTGGGTATTGACAACTCGCTATTAGGCGGACGGCTGGTGCTTAAACCCGCCAAAGGTGTCACCGTCAAGGCACTCAGTGGCAGACAGCGCCGTTATTGGACATGGAACAAGGGGTTGGTGAGCGGTGCCGACATGGAGCTGAATATAGACGAATGGATTCCCAAACTCCAGCAGGGTGATACGAAGCTGATGCTGGGTGGTTCGTGGGTGAACAAATACGAGAAGACGGAGGATATATTCGCCTCACCTACTTATAAATATAACCTGCCGAAGTTTGTTAATGCCTGGGATGTCAGGGCCACACTGAACACTGGACCCTGGAGCATGCTGGTTGAATATGCACAAAAGACGCAAGACCCCAGTTTCGACAATGGTTTCAGCTACGACAATGGTACGGCGGCTATGTTTTCGGGTTCTTACTCCAAGAAGGGGCTGAGCCTGCTGCTTCAGGTAAAGCGCAGTGAAAACATGTCGTTTCGTAGCCGTCGCTCTCAGTTAGGCACCTCATCGTTCATCAACCATTTGCCGGCTTTTACGCAGGACCAAACCTATGCTCTTGCTGCCCTCTATCCGTACGCTACGCAGCTGGCTGGCGGCGAGTGGGCTTGGCAGACGGAGGCGGGTTATAACTTCAAACGAAAGACGGCATTGGGCGGTCAGTACGGCATGTTTGCGAAGGCTAACTTCTCGCATGTGCGTTGGAAGGGAACGACTTACTATCAGGACATAGACGTGCAGCTGAGCCGGAGGCTGAGCAAGAGCTTTAAACTGAACCTGATGTACATGAATCAGCAGTACAATAAGACTGTGATAGAGGGTGAGGGCGGTATGGTGCACTCCAACATCTTCATTGCCGACGGGTTGTACCAGATAGCACCTAAGGTGCAGTTGCGCAGTGAGCTGCAATATCTGACCACGCCCGATGATCAGGGTGACTGGTCGTTCGGCTTGCTGGAACTATCGTTGGCTCCCCGCTGGATGTTCACCGTCAGCGATATGTGGAACAACGGCGACACCAAGACCCACTACTATCAGGGGTTGGTTACGTTTAATATCGGCTCGCATCGCCTGCAGGCGGGTTATGGCAGGACACGTGCCGGCTATAACTGTGCAGGTGGTGTCTGCCGCTATGTGCCTGCTACAAAGGGATTTACACTCTCATATAACTATAATTTCTGAAGAAATTGAGAAAATGAGAGAATGAGAAATTGAGAAATTGATAAAATGTGGAAAAATAAGTATATCATCCTGTTGCTGTTGGCGCTGATGGCTGTGGCATGCAGTCATATCGACGAGAGTGAACAGCTCATCTATGTCAAACCGGAGTCGGTGAAGCGTGTCGTTCTGCTCGAAGACTTCACTGGCCAGCGCTGCGTGAACTGTCCGAAGGGAACGGAGGTGATAGAGCAGTTGCAACAGACGTATGGTGACTCGGCCTTCATCGCCGTAGGCATTCATGGCGGACCGTTGGGCTTCGC
>Ga0310786_10012899_pt1 | contig 10324 bp, 6 predicted proteins | sample AusTroGonzalo_MG_FD_203881 | JGI IMG/M metagenome (GOLD analysis project Ga0310786, IMG submission 203881) | Bovine rumen microbial communities from tropical cattle in Woodstock, Queensland, Australia - Gonzalo_03 (v2) (version 2) | ecosystem: Host-associated > Mammals > Digestive system >... | reverse complement strand
TGATCGTGACCCTAGGCTGGCCGCTGACGGTGGTAACTGAAGGAGCGGAAAGGATGTCAGCGTTAGTCTTGTTGTCAATGGCGTTGAAGATCAAGCCGACCTCGGGGTCGGTAAGGGCGTTGGTGAAGAAGCCCAAAACTTCGTCGGTCACCTGGTTGTTGCCCATCGGCGAAATGCCGGTGAGGTTCATGACGGATTTAAGGCGGTCGGCGTAGCGGCTGTTGCGTTTGCCTTTGGAGTAGCGGCGGAGGGCGCCGGTGAAGTCGGTCGGGTTAGCGACCAGGGCGTTGCCGTTCTTGTTGTGGGCGCCGACGACTTTCCAGGGGCTCTTAAGCTTCATACCGAAGCTGATCTCGTTGAGGTCCTCGTCGCTGATCTCAACGAAGCGGGCCTGGATCTCGACCTGCACCTGATCGCCGCTCTCGTCGAGGTTCTTCAGGTAGCTGTCGATGAGTTCCAAATTCTTGACGGTGTTGCGGGCCACCAAGGTGCCGGAAACGGGTTCCAGGAAGATCGTGCTGCCTTCCACTTCGGCGCCGATGTAATCTTTAAGAGCGCGGACCAGTTCCGGTTCCGTTTCCATGGCGGTGAAGTCTTCGTCGCTGCCGGTGTCGGTGTCGAAGATGCCGCCGAAGGCGTCGGAGCTGCTCTCGTCGCTTTCGATCTCGGAAGCTTTGGAAACGACGCCGGGAGAGACCGTCCAGATCCTGGTCTCCATCTGGCCGTCGCCTTTCGCGATGATGACGGCGTCGCCGGTCACGACGTAGTTAAGATTGGCGGTGTCGCAGATGTATTCGATGACGGTCAAGATCGTCGGGCCTTCGGCGTCCAGCGAGATCTTGTCGGTCACGCCGGCGGCGTCGAGGACGATCGGGATGTTGCCTTCCTCAATGAGGAACTGGACCGCCTCGGAGACCGTGTTGTTGTCAAGGCTGACGGCCGGGATCTTGTTCATCAATCTGTTCCACATGGCCTTGCGGGCGCTCTCGCCGGGGACGTCGGTCGTTTCGCTGCCGACTTCCTCAGTATCCTCGGAAGCTTCCGGGGAGATCTTGCGGAGCACTTCGAGCATGATCTGGGAGCGTTCCAATTCCTGATCGCTCTTGATGACCTTGGTCTGCTTGGCTATGACGTCCCTCAGCATGCGGCGCGGACGGGGGTCTTCGCTTTCCAGCTTGATAGCCTGCTTCAGGATGCTCTTGGCTTCCTCATACTGCCCGTAGACGACTTTTTCCTCAGCCTGCTTGATCATCTGGTAGACCTGTTCCTCTTCGGAAAGGTCGGTGTTGACGATCTTGGAGAGCTGCTGGCTAGAGGCGGTCTCGAGAAGCTTGCGGGCCTTGTTGATGCCCTTCAGAGCCTCGTCGCCCTGTTTGTGTTCAAGGGCCTGGCGATAGAAATTGATCGCGGATTCGTAGTCGCGCATCTCAAGTCTGTCGTTGGCTACCGAAGTGTAGTAGTCGTAAAGCGTGCTGTTGACCTCGCCGATCTTGACTTTGGAATCGGAATGGTTCGGGCAGCGCTTCAGGGCTTCGGACAAAAGCGTGTGAGCCTTGCGGTACTCACCCTGTTCGATAAGGGGCAGCGCCTGCTGGAACAGAAGGTCAGCCATCTGTCGCTGTTCCTGACGTTCGATCTGCAGTTCGCGCGCCAATTCCTGGGCGCGGAGAGCAGCCGTCTGTCTCATGGCCTGATCCACAGCGGCTTCAGCCATCACGTTCTGCGCCAGAAGCAGGATCGCAGCCAGGGAGACTGCAACTACTGTCAGGGCTTTTGTGTTTTTCATGCTCGTTAACTCCATCAGTTGTTATATCTAGGTTTTATATTTTTATTCAGCTGTTACTGTATAGTCAATATCGTTCACCTTGACGACGGCGGTCTTGCCTTCCACGTCGATCTTGGTGACCTTGCCTTCCTTGCCGGCCATGGCCACGGGCAGATCGTCGCCTTCCTTGCACTCGACCTTCTTGTTGGCGTCGTCCTTGCTGACGAACTCGACGATGCCGTAGGATTCGAGGCTCTTGTCCTTCTTGGTGCAGAAGAAGACCTCTCCGGTATCGCCGTCCTTCAAGGTGACTTTGTAGTCGTCAAACTTCTCGTTGCCTTTCTTGTCGGCTTTCATGACTTCCTCAATACCCTCTATATAGTAGATCTTGCCTTCTTCGGCTTCGATCTGGGTCGCGTCGAGCTTGGTGGGAGAGAGGAATTTGCCCTTATACTTGAATTTCAAGGAAGAGCCCTTCGTGAACATGCCCAGCTGGATGCTGCGCTCGGGATGATAGATCTTGCCGATGCGCCAGTCCTGAGCGACCACGTTGGGGCTCGCGGGATCCTTCGGATCCACGTCCTGGCTCCATTCGACGGAAAGCTGATATTCCTTGAGGTTCGTGAAAGTATCGTTGTCGGGATCTTCCTCGGCGTCCTTGGGGTTCGTCCAGTCGAGTCCGTACTTCTGCTCCCACTCGTTGGGGATGCCGTCGCCGTCAGCGTCCGGACGATAGGTGATCATCTGGCCGGTCTCGTCGCAGATGATGCCCCACTTCTTCGTCAGAGCCGCCTGGTTGGCGGTGCTCCTCTGGAGCCAGTCGTGCGTGAAGACGTTTCTTACAAGGGCGGGAGATTTCGCTTTGACGATCTCGACCAGGCCGGGGATGCCGACCAGGGCGCTTTCCTTGACGTCCTTGGCTTCTCCCTGGGCTTCAAACTGGTCAACGTCGCCCTGACTCGTGAAGGCCTTGCCTACCACGACCAGTACGATCAGAAGGATCACCACGAAAAGCAACTTTTCCCAATGCTCATTTAAAGCTTTCATTATCTGTGTTTCCTCTTGATTTATTTAGCGGCCTCAGCGGGCTTGTTTAACTTGATCATTTCAACGGTCATGTCGACGGTCACGCGCTCCAGGATGTCGGAGGGATCCTCAACGGTGCCGACCGGATCGGGCTGAAGTTCGGTCCTTATGCTTCTTATAATATAGAAGAAGGGCTTGTCGCGCAGCTGAGCGATAACGTTGTAAAGTTTGTCGGGACGGACCGCGAACTGGAAGACGACGGGAACGGCCTCATACTTGGCGGTCGTCGTCTCCTTTTTGGCGGCGGAACCGAAAGATTCTTCCTCTTCCTCAAAATCCATCTGCTGTTCGCCCTGGTTCCTTTCAATGGTGACGATCTCCAAAACGTCGTTGTCCAGCAGGACCGAGATGACGTCCTTGACGATCTGGAACTGGGCGGAAAGCTTAGGCATATCGGCCTCTTTCGCGACAACGTCGCCCAGGTACTCGGAGAAGCCTTCGCCGGGGTAGATGTTGATGTTGCGTTTTTCGCGCTCTTCCTTTATCTGATTGTCGTATTTGCGCAGCTCGATCTTGAAGCTAGAGGGATCGAAGGACGGGACCTGTTCGGCGCTCACGGCGCCCACGAAATCGACGGCCTGTTTTTTGAGAGCTTCCAGATCGGCCTCATAAGCCTTCTTGAGGTTCTCGCCGGGGGCGCCGTTGTAGGTCCTGCAAAGCGTCTCGTAGTCGCTGCTCGCGGAACTATACTCCTGGGACGCTTCGGTCAGTTTGTTGACAGATCCTCTCCAGAGCAGCAGGGCCACCACCACGATGGCAACAACGATGCCCAGCGTAACGAGGAACAATTTGTTTTTCTGTAAGTCGAATTTCATTGCTCTATCCTTGACATCCTGTTAACGGCCTGATTTGAGGCTGAACTTTTCCTTGTATTCGGAGAAGTCGTCCTTGCCATTGTTATTCCAGTCGAGATCGACCACCATCTGAAGCTCGGTATACTTGCTCCAGGGAAGGTCGCGGCCGACCTTGAATCCAGCGTTTCCGACGGTCTCGGCGACCAGTTTCTGGATCTCCGGCATGGCCTCGGCCCAGTTGCCGTAGTAACCGCATTCGATACCGATCCTGACCAGTGTCTTGGCATCCTCCTCGTTGTTTATGACGAGCACGTCGGAAGCGTTGCTGGAAAGGGCGTTCTCCTCAGAGATGTCGCCCAGAGTGAAGGAGCGGACGCCGTAGAGCCACATGTTGGTCGGCATCTTGGAGGCCAGCTGGGAAAGCGTGTAAACGTAAGCTTCCCTTTCCCAGAGCAGGCGGCCGTAGAGTTCGTTGTCCGCCAGCTGGGCCTTGATGTTCTTCTGGACATCCTTGATGGCCCTGTCGTATTTCTGAGCCTGCTGCAGGGTATCCTGGGCCGTCTGGGCGGCTTCCTGCTCTTTGCTGATCTTGCCCTGGTTGAGGAACCAGAGGGCGCCGAACAGGACGGCCAGCAGAGCGATGGCGGCGATGATGAGCGGCTTCTTGCCGTCGAAGGAACGCTGCCACTGCAGATCGCCGGGAACCAGATTGACGCTGTAGGGAGCCTGTCCGGAGACAGCCGTCAGAGCGCCCAGAGCTTCGGCGAAAGCGAAGGAATCGCCCGATCCGCCTTCGAAGGAGCTGAACGCCTCGAGGTAGGCGGTGTCGGTTTTAAGCTTGTCCTGCAGGAAAGCGTCGAGGCCTTTTATCTTGGCGTATCCGCCGGTCAGAAGCAGTTTGGCCGGTTTCTCGCCGGAAAGGCTCGTGCGGTAGTTCACGATGGAACGGGTGATCTCCATGACGAGGCGGGAAAGCGACTGACCGATGGTCTTGGCGCTCTCGGACTCGGCGTTGGAGAGATCGACCTCGTTCAGCAAGGTCTTGCGGGCGTCGTCGAAGCTCGCGCCGCCGGCCGTCAGGGAGGAGACCAGCGAAGCGCCGGTCACGGGCAGGGTGCGCATCCAGATCTTCTTGCCTTCAGCGATGACGAGGTTCGTCGAGGAAGCGCCGATGGAGAGGACAGCCGTGGGAGTTTCAACGCTGCCATTGCCCTGAGCGATCAGGAGATCGGCGAGGTCGAGAGCGCCGCTGGTGGCGCCGGCGATGGAAAGGCCGGCCTCTTCAAAAACGGCGTTGATCTCTTCCACGACGGAAGTCTTGATAGCCAGAAGCGAGATGTGGCTGGCATCGCCTGCCTCGGCAACGACGTTGTAGCCCCATTCAGCTTCCTCGATCGGCAAAGGCAGATTCTTTTTCACCTCTTCCTCGAGTTGGTTCTGAAGGTCCGCGGTGGGGATCTTCAGGGCTCTGGCCAGGACCTGGGAACTGGGAAGAGTGACGTATATTTCGGATTTTTTGTCCAGGGAACCAGCAGCTTTCTGCTGCTTGAGCACTTCCAAAACAGCGGCGCGCCAAGCCTGGTCATCGGCGTCATGACTGATCTCCAGAGTTACGCTCTGACAATCAACGAGCTTAACGCTGCCTTTATTGACCTGAGCATACACGAATTTGAGCGCTTCGCGCCCCAAGTCAATACTAACAACTTTTTTGTCTGCCACGGTTTTCCTTGATTTGAGTTAGCTCCTTTCGGAGGTTCATACACATACACGGCGAACGGATATAATCCGCCGTATAAAACTTGAAATATATTCTACTTGAATCGACCTTTAAAGTCAAGCGAGAACGCAAGGGGAAGCCAACCCCTCTCCCCTACCCCGTCGGAGTCAATTATTCCCTTCGCTCTTTTTCATGAGCGAGGGATCTTCCGGAAGGAAGCGGAGGCCCTGTTTATAAAGGGTTTTCGCGGTTTTCTCGTCGCCCGCGGCCAAAAGGGAATCGCCCCATTCCTCGTAGATCTTTCCCAGGAGAGCTGCCCAGCTTCCCAGGCCGTTTTTCAGCTCAACTCTCTCCAGGAGTTCGCAAGCCTCGCGGTACTTTTTTTCCGCGTGCAATATTTGCGCCAAAGTCAGGTAGGCATCGGTGTAATCCTTGGACAATTTCAAAGCCATCCTGACGTCGCTCTCGGCTTTGGGAAGATCGCCCAGGCGCCTCTCCAAGCGGCTCTTCAAAAGGTAGGCCTGCGGAGCCTCGGCGCAGTCAAGTTCAACCTTCTCAAGGAGACGCAGAGCCTCGTTGGTCTTCCCTCCTTCCAGTTCCAGCATGCCAAGCCTGAACCAGGCCGCGCTGTAGTTGGTGGAGATGTCCACTGCCGCCCTGAAACACCTCGCCGCCTCGACTTTCTGGGTTAGGACCAGACAGGAAAGCCCTAGCTGATAAACGTAGTCCGGATCGGTCGGGTCGGCGTAGACCGCCTGCTCGAGCATCTTCTTTCCCTCGAGCGCGAGCCCGTGGCGCATTAGCGCGCCCGCGTAGATAAAGGCGAAATTGGCGTTGTCTTTCTCAAGTTTCAGGGCTTTTTCGTAAAACGGCTTCCCCTTCTCGAACTCGCCCAGGCGCTCATGGCAGGCGCCGATGTTGAGGTAGGCGGCGGCGAAGGTCGCGTCGAACTGCGTGGCCTGCCTAAAAGCTCGCAGCGCGTTGCGGAAGTCGTTGCTGCGGACCATCGCGAGCCCCGAATTGAAGGCCGCGGCGGCCTGCTCGTCATAGTCAGCGGCGAAGGCCGTCAGCGCTCCCAAAAGGAGGGAAAGCGATATTTTCAAAAAATTTTTCATGATAAGAGGAGGAGACCCGCCCATAAGCCGGATTCTGTTTTTGCCTTGCGGCAAAAGGCAGTCATTCAACTGACGCGATCTACCCGGCGCGACGAAAGACACGCGCTTTTGGAGGCGAACCTCCGCGCGCCCTATGCGATCTTGCTCCAAACGGGGCTTGCCCTGCCCGGCGCGTTGCCGCGGCCGGCGGTGGTCTCTTACACCGCCTTTTCACCCTTGCCGTTGCCGGCGGTCTGTTTTCTGTGGCGCTTTCCGTCCGCAAAAATGCGGCCCGCGGTTTCCCGCGGCGTTTCGCGTGTGGGAGTCCGGACTTTCCTCCCCTTTCGGGGCGACTGCCGGACGGATCTCCAAAGATCTTAAGGTAAAAAAAAACGGCCTCGGCCGTTTTTTATTTTTCCGTTTTCTCGACCAGATACAAGATCCGGCCGCAGTTCTCGCAACATACCAGCTGGTCGCCCTTCATGATGTCTCCCTTGACTTGCGGAGGCAGGCCTATGTTGCAGCCCGAGCAGGCGTACTCGCCGTCCCCGGTCGACTGGACCTCGACGACCATATGCGGAGCCCTCGTCCTGATGAGGTCGGTATATTGCTTCATTACGTTGGAAGGAATGCCTGAGCAGAGCGCCTTCCTCTTCTGATCGACTTTCGCGATCTCGGCGTCCATCGCGGCCAGTTCTTCCTTGACGGCGGGAAGTTTTTCGGTCACTTCCGCGCGTTTCGCGAAGAATTCCGACTGCAGCTGGGCCAGTTTCTGCAAACTGTTCTCCAGATCGGAATGCTGACGGTCGACCTTCTCAAAATGCTCCTGCATTTTGTTTTCATTGGCCACTATCTCGCGGCCGACCGCCTGGCTCTCAGTCGTGTTCCTTACAATGTCGAGCCTCTTTCTCAGCTCGTTCGCCCTGGATTCCAGCACGGCCTGCTCGCGGGCCAGACGCTGACCCTCTTCCCTGATGTTCTGCTGACGCTGTTTCTCGTCAGCCACGCGGCGCTCGAGGAGCTCGTACTGCTCCCTGTCGCGCACCAAGCCATCGAGGACTTCTTGCCTTTTATACTTCAGTTCGAGTTTTTCACTATCGATCTGCTGTAGTTCGACAAGCTTTTTCAGCGTTTCTTTCATCAGTGCATCCTATATTCATCCAAAAACCGCTGCCCCGCGGAAAGCGGGGCAACGGTATGTCTCAAAATATCCCTTTACTTAACGAAATCGTTGAGGTCGCACTTGCCCCATCTCTGAACGAAGATCGTGTTGCCGGAGACGGAAGATTTCATCTTGCCGGTCACCCTGGGGGCAGTGGCGCTGGTGAAGACGCCGCCGGTCTGGGTGGTGTAGGTTCCGTCGCCTTTGTTGTTGACGCGGAAGAGGCCGATGCCGCCGTTGTAATAAGTCGGAGGATTGGAAGCGTAGTTTCCGGATTCCTCGCTGCCGGCCACCACGCAGGGCTTATCCCAGCCGCGCTTCACAACGATCTGGCCGATGGAGGCGGGAGAGTTGTAAACCTTGGAAACGCTGTTGTAACCGGACACGATGCGGTTGTTGGCAGTGCCGCCGCCGGCTCCAACAAGACCGTTGCGGGCGGAGATGGTGCCGATCTGGCCGCCGGCAGTGATCTTCACGCCGCCCAGGGCGCCGCCCTGAAGGACTTTCTGCTTCGTGCCGCCGGGCTTGATGGTGCAGGTGCGGGCCTGGCTGAGCAGGGTGCCGCAGTTGCCGCGGATGGCGCAGGCGCCGAACTGGCCGCCCATAACGTCGATCGTGCCGATATGGCCGTAATCGCGGCCGACGAAAACGCCCGGATTAGGTTCGGTGGCGCCGGTGTTGACGACCACGGAGCCCGCGGGAGCGAGCTGTGAACCGCCGGCATCGACCGGACGCGGAGGATAGACCACGCGCACGCCGGAGCAGATGCAGTTGTTGAAGGTAAGCGTCACGTTCGGGGAACCGCCGCTGTGAGCGTTTTTGGCGGGCTGGGGCATGACGACCACGGAAACTTTGGCTTTCCTCTTGGCGAACTTGTCAGCCAAATAAACGCCGAAGGTGATGTCGCCGGCCGTGTTGAACATCTGGGCGTCGGTCAGCATGATCGAGCTCATCGTCTCGGTAGCGGCTTCACTGTCGCCGTTGCCCGGCTTCGCGAAGGCCTTCCAGTTCATGACGGACTTTTTGAATTCCTCATAGCCCACGCTCTGGAAAGTGATGTAGACGCGGAAAGAGCCGTTGTTCTTCATGATGGTGAAGTGATCCTCGCCGACTTTGTAGTAGACTTTGTAGCTAACGGAATCACTGCCGGACGAGAAGCTTTCGGTCTTCCAGCTGGCCATCACGCTGCTTGTGGCGACCGCGATCAGAAGAGCGGCCACTAACATGCTTCTTTTCATATTTTCCTCCGTAACGGGATGATTTAATATTTTTCTCTGAGAAAGTCCCGCCGAACGTTTTCCCTGGTGGAGAATACCGGACTCGAACCGGTGACATCCTGCTTGCAAAGCAGGCACTCTACCAGCTGAGTTAATTCCCCACTTAGGATCTTAGCCCGGCAGTTATCGGCCATGATAAATTGGTGGGCCTAGTTAGACTTGAACTAACGACCTCGCGCTTATCAAGCGCGCGCTCTAACCAACTGAGCTATAAGCCCACGAATTTATTATTAGACATAGTGTACAAAAAGTGCCCCGCCATTGTCAAGTGGCGGGGCATCTTCCCTACCGGCGCCTGGCTTTCAGGAGCAGAGCCGCCAGAAGGACGGCGAATCCCAAAACGGCAGGCTCCGGGATGGCGCTCTTGGGCACCAGATAGATCTTCAGGTCGTCCAGCAGGATGCCCGCCTGTTTCTTATAGCTGTACAGTTTCAGCTTGGTGAGGTCTTCCCTCATCAGCACTTCGTCCTTTATGCCGCCGTTGGGATAAGTGAGGTAGCCTTCCTCGCCCTCGAAGCTGTATTCGTTGGGTCCGAAGTTGTAAGCGCTAAGTACCTTGTGATCGTAATCCACGAACTTGCAGTTGAAGCGCATGTAGAAGTTGAACCACTCGTTGTTCATGACAGGCTCGGCGGTCTCCTTCTCCTTGTCCCACCATTCCTGATCCTCCAAGTCCTCGAGATGGGTGTAAACGGGCAGCGTGTCATCCGCCTCGTTAAGATAGAGCTTGGCTTCGCACTTGCGGCTGGAGTTCTCCTGCGAGACACAGAACAGGGCCGAGCCCAGTTCCTCGTCGTCGATGTAATCGTCAGGGATGCGGAGGCGCATGGCGTAGACCACGTCGAAATCTTCTGCCGCCTCGGCCGGCACGTTCAGGGCCAGATGGTAGCCGGAGCTGCTGTGGTTGAGGTCCATCAGCTTGAGGCACTGGTTCTCCTCGTTCTCCGGATCCTTGACCACGTCGATGCGATTCTTGGAATTGGTAATGAGCCAGCAGCTGTCCTGCTCGCTGAGTTCGTTCACAAGTCCGGTGGCCGTGTCTTCCGTCAGCTCAAGGGAATCAAAATCGCTTTCGTAGAGCATGTACCCTTCTTCGTTGTTTCCGGCCTGGATGTGCAGCTTCAGGTCGAAGGGCTCCACGCCCTCCGTGGTGGAGGTGAAGCGCAGCGTGGCGGTGTGGAAGCCGAAGCCGATGTTGCTTCTTCTGACGATGGCGCTGATGCTGTCCTCGGAATCCACCGTGCCCTGGGACTTCGAGAGCCTGACGCAGTTCGCGCCTTCCACGATGGTGACTTTGTAATCGAAGGAACCGCCGCCGACGTTGAAGATCTTGATGGGGATCGTGTTCACGTTATAGGGCACCGGGTCGTAATCGGACCGCACGCTGATCGCGGGCGGCTTGCCCTGGGCCCTGGGAACCAGCGCGATC
>Ga0310786_10012897_pt1 | contig 10326 bp, 11 predicted proteins | sample AusTroGonzalo_MG_FD_203881 | JGI IMG/M metagenome (GOLD analysis project Ga0310786, IMG submission 203881) | Bovine rumen microbial communities from tropical cattle in Woodstock, Queensland, Australia - Gonzalo_03 (v2) (version 2) | ecosystem: Host-associated > Mammals > Digestive system >... | reverse complement strand
AGTGCGGCGCATGGGTGGCGGGTGTGCTTCGCGCCCGCAGGGCGCATGGGTGTGGCTTCCGGCGAGGAGGCGGGACGCGGGCAAGGCATAGGCGGGGCATACCTGGAGCGCTCGCTCTGGGCATGGGTCATTCCGCGCCGACCACGCATTTAGGCACTGCATTTGCTTCATCGCGGCACTACTATTACGGTGCCGCAATTACGCAATTGCGCAGCCTTTATATGTGCCCGGCGCGACTACCTGACCCATGCCCGACACTCGCAGCGAAAAAACGACCTTGTACGAAATGCTGCGCACTCCGTACATAAAGCAGGAAAACAACGCGAAAAACTTGTTAGCGGGTCAGCAACTCTCCGAAAACCCGCGAAAGAGCCAAGTATCTTGCAAAGCCGTGAGGGCAGAAAATGCGGAAAACCTCGCTGCGTTTCGCCCGTAGGGCCGCGCGGCGCCGTTGTGGTTGGTAGTGGGTGCGCCGTGTCGCTCTCCGTGTGCTCCTTGTTCGTGTTGCCGCATATTCTGCTTTTTCCTCGCGCCTTTGCAGGGCTTTTTGTCTCTTTTCGCGACCTTGTTTCTCCGAGTCGCTGTCACCGATAACCGTTTTCGCGTTTTTAAGTTTTCCCGCTTTTACGCCGCAAAATTTTTTGCGGCTGGTCGTTTTTTCGCTTAGGCGGTTTCCTCCGCCTATGCTCCAGGTATGCCCCGCCTATGCCTTGCCCGCGTCCCGCCTCCTCGCCGGAAGCCACACCCATGCGCCCTGCGGGCGCGAAGCACACCCGCCACCCATGCGCCGCACTAAGGCGGCAAGCCGCCCAACTGCGCCCTGCGGGCGCGCGGCGCAAGCCCAGAGGAAGCCACACCCATGCGCCGCTGACGCGGCGCGAACGCGCCAAGGCTGCAAGACATGCGCTCCGCTGACGCTCCGCGCAAGCCAAACGGATGCGCCACCCACGCGCACCGCGCGCTCCTTATCCGCATCGCGGGCATTTGCGCGATTGCTCGCGCGTTATTGTTTTTTCGCCTATAGGTGCAGCGTCGTGCGCTGCCTGGATGGCCAAGTTCCCCAGCCCCTCAGGGCGTGCAGTGCTGCCGGCAAATTGCACAGTCTATCGGCCATTCCGAGGATATCTATCCCCAGCAATGCAAAATCGGCTTAAAATCGGCTAAAAATCGAGCCAAAAACGGCAGAAAATCGATGCCAAAGCAAGAGAAAGGCATCCATGAGCCCATGTCAAAGCAAGAGAAAGGCAGCCATGAGCCCATGTCAAAGCAAGAGAAAGGCAGCCATGAGCCCATGTCAAAGCAAGAGAAAGGCAGCCATGAGCCCATGTCAAAGCAAGAGAAAGGCATCCATGAGCCCATGTCAAAGCAAGAGAAAGGCAGCAGTAAGTCCATGGAAAGGCAAAAGACAGCCAAAGGAAAGCCGAAAGTAAGTTGTATGCAGGTTGATAGCAGGTTGATAGCAAGTTTGATACATATGCAATACACACCCACAACAGCAGCCGGTAAATTATGCAGCATCAGTTGATATCAGTTATCAAAAAAGTAGTCATCAGATAGTAGCAGCGTATATGAGCAATGCGTAGTCTGCCAATGCTACTCTGATAGATAGTCCATGAGTAACCGATACACCACCGATGAGCAACACTACTTCCGGCAAATGTATGGTGGCACGTTAGCATGGCAATATTGCAGCAGTATAGATGAGCCTGCATAGTATACCCAACGCGATATCATGACAGCAGCAGGATAGTTGCAGGATAGTTGCAGTAGAGTTCGGGAGATACAAAGGTTAGCCATACACCAGCCATGCCAAAGGGAGCAGTAACCGCCAGGAATGAGCAATACACATGCTACACCACAATGCACTCCACAACGCCAGGGCGTGCCGGTCATGGCATCGAACCAAGACCGGCAGCGTGTGCTATGCACAAGCAATGTATGCCACACAATGCACTCCACAACGCCAGGGCGTGCCGGTCATGGCATCGAACCAAGACCGGCAGCGTGTGCTACGCACAAGCAATGTATGCCATATCCACCAAGGTAGCAAAAGGGAAGCAGCAAGGCAGTACTGCGATAGTTGCCACCACAATGCACTCCACAACGCCAAGGCGTGCCGGTCATGGCATCGAACCAAGACCGGCAGCGTGTGCTATGCACAAGCAATGTATGCCACACAACGCACAGCCAATCGCCAAGGCGTGCCGGTCATGGCATCGAACCAAGACCGGCAGCGTGTGCTATGCACAAGCCACGCATACCACACCTACACTAGACTATAAAAAAAAAGGCCGGTTTTTTTTCTTTCTCGCAGTGGGTCGTTGGCGTTGTCTGCCTGCGTGTCCCTTACGGGCCATTGGGGGGCCCCGAAGCACCCCAAGCCGCTGTGCTAACGCTTTGCGTCTTGTCGCCCCCCCCCAAACCCCTCCTAATATAGAAAACAAAACATCTAATTATAACTCCATAGACAGTAAGTTATATTGGGTGTTCTTGTTCGTTGTTGTGTTGTCTGTTTGTGTTGTCGTGTGGGTTGTTTCTTGGTGTCGCCTGCCTTTTTTGGGTTGTGCTCTGCTGTGCGGCTTGCCGCAAATGCTGCGCACATTCCCAAAAAAAGTTGGCTCTGCCAAGGGTTTCGGGAAAGTTCGTCTTTTTTGGGTTTGGTCCTTTTGCTGTGGTGTCTGCCTGGGTGCCTTTGTGTCGCCTGCCTTTTTTGGGTTGTGCTCCGCTGTGCGGCTGCCCGCAGATGCTGCGCACATTCCCAAAAAAAGTTGGCTCTGCCAAGGGTTTCGGGAAAGTTCGTCTTTTTTGGGTTTGGTTGCGTCCGGGTTTGTGCGCTGTTGGCGGTCCTGCGAGCTTGGCTTTTGCTGCCTTTTTCGCGGCGGTTACTCTTGCGGGTTGTGCTTCGCTTGGCGGGCTGCCTTTCGTCTGCGCGGTCGGTCGTTGCCGTGTCTTGCTGTCGTGCCGCGCCGTAGTGGGTTGTGGGGGGTGCGCGGCTCGCATGCTGCGCCATGGCATCCGGCCGTTCCGCGCTGCCTTTCGGATAACGCCCGCTAATGCTGCGCACATTCCCGCAGATTCCCGCTCGGGAAAAAGGCTAACGCAAAAGCCTAGATCCCTTATCCCGCTAAACGCGCACAACTTAGAAATTTCGCAAGTAGTTCGCAAGGAGTCCGAAAAAAGTTCGCGGTGCATCGGAAATACAAAGAAAAAACGAATGCCAAAAAATTTTATAATGAAAAATAAGTTGAGGGCAATGCCCTCAAAAAAGCATTGTGGTATCGAAGCGCATGCCGCATAGCCTGGAATGTCCAAGCCTCGCAAAAAAAATTTTTTTGTCTTCGTTTGGACATTCCTTTTCGGCTCTGCGGCTGCCGCAAGATTACTGTTAGTGGTGCAAAAGTTTTCGGAAAGTACATGGGTCGTGCAGAAAAATTATGCTTTACAGCATATTTTCAGCACTTATATGCAATTTTTTTTCGAATTTACTTGCATATATCAAAATTTTATTGTAACTTTGCACCGTCAATTGAAAACAAAGTGCAACGCAGAGGTGCGACACGGACGATAAATTGGCCATTATACGCGAGGAGGTTAGAGGTTTTCGGAGAGTTCCGACCCTCTAACCGCCCATTTTTTTTTTGGCTTTCCTCGCGGTAATGTACATGAAAAAAACCTATTGTTTGCAGTGAGGTCGCCTGCGGCTTCTCCTCACTTTATCCCCCACCCTCTTACCCGCTGTTGCGCCTTCCCTGGCGCTCATCGTATGCCAATGCGTTTCCCCTCCCCGTCCCTCCCCGGTAATCGGGGCGGGAGTGTTTCGTGCCGCCCATATCGGTCGCCGCGCTTCCGGTGCTGGAACGTTCTGGCATTATTCTTTAATACGTTGTAATGGTCTTTACCTGCGGGTTAAAAGTATTGCAAATATGAGATTTTCTGCTGCATAGCGCCGCGTATGACACGCGATTTTTTGGCTGTGTATGCTCTGCCGCCGCATTGGCGGAGCAGTTTTCAGAGGGCTCGCAGTTGGTTCCTGGATAGTTCATGCGCGCATGCTTATACGCGCGCGCCTTGTGTAATTTTGACCCCCGATAAGTATAACGGGGGTCTAAATTACTTAATCGTCAGCAAAGAGTCCGATGATGATTTTGTGCAGCCGGTCATGTTCATATATCACACGCCGCCATAGATTTGTAAAACGCTGATTGATAGTGCGCCGCGGGTTAGCGTGGCCTTGTTTACCTTGATTTTCACCTGATTCCATAGAAAAGTTTACTATTTTTAAGATTTTGTTATCGATTTTTAAGATAGATTTGCATATGTCGTAGATTTTTAGTAACTTTGCATCGTTAAATTCTTAGAGGTGTGTTATTCTACATACTGCAAATTATACAAGAATTTGGCGAATTTGATTAACAAATGTAAATTTATATGGTTATGAAAAGAGTTACAATTGAATTGACTGATGAAGAGGTAAAGCGATTAGTGGACTTTAGCACAGGTATTATGGTTCTGTGTGGTTTTAGTGATACTGGTCTTCCATTCTCGGTATTTAATTTAGAAGTTGTATTGAGGACTGAACTATTTACCTCTCCTACTGATGTGAGAGATTTCTTGGCGACATTGTTTAAGAAAATCATTGGATAAGCAACGTTTGAAACATCCGGCAGGGCTCCTGCCCTGCTGGCTTAAAATTTGACAATATGAAGGAAGTCACTATTACTTTGAAAAAAATGGACTTGGCTATGATGGTAGATACGCTGACGTTCTGCGCAGCAAATACCCGGGTGAGTCAAGCTCCGAGTTATAATTACCGCTTGCAGTGTATCAAAAATGATATCATAGAGCAAGCAAAAAAGCAAGGATGTAATAACTTATAATCATGGCAAAGACGAAGAAAAAAGGTGCATTGCACTACATGTTCCGAGCATTTTCCACTATTGTGGATATGGAGCAAACCGTCAAGTATAATGACGGCACAGAGTGGACGGTTTACACAAAGTTTGAATATTGCGAAAAAGTACGCAGTAATGCAGAGCCGTTCAAATGCTGCTTAATGCAGCGATCTTTTGACGGCACCGATAAACGCGAAAGTGTATCTATTTTCACTAATTGGAACGACCTTACTACGTATGTAGTTGAGTTGCTGACATCGGCGGTAACCGTTAATGCCGGCACTAAACTTTACACCTACGGCAATCTCTGGCACGATATTCTCGCGATAAGACCTTATATTAAGTTACATATTCAAAAGGTAAGCGTGGAAGATGCAAAAGCATGTCTTAAACATTGATTGGCTGACTATCTACGGCTCGCAACACCTTGACATTGCAAAAGAAGCATTTAAGCCGGAACAGCGAAAGGACTGGAATGAGATGCAGAGCAAGTCAAGAAAACCGAAGACCAAGCACGAACTAGCCAAGGAGCAAGAGATGATTTTCCTGGGCAAGAAGCAACATTTCTTCGGAAATATCATTCTTGATGTAATGGAATATGGCACACGAATATACAACGTATTGGCGCACATTTATATTGGCCGCGAGCGTTTCGGAGTGTTTTGCGCGTTTCCTCGTTCGAAGAAAGGCAATCCGAATGCTTTCACTTTGAAAGTTGACAATATGTGGCTCTATAAATCTGACTGCTGGTCAAAACTTGCGTATGTTATAGGCACATTGCACTTGGAGCCACACAGTATATCACGCCTTGATATTGCTGCTGACTTTAATTTGTTCCATGGTGGACTCCACCCTATTGAGTTCATACGGCGTTTCATGGCTTCGGAGATTAAGCATAAAGGGCGTGCACAGGGAAAAGTATATTTCCGCCAAGAGAAAGCACCTTCTGGCATGCGTGTTGTAGGTAACGATGTGCTTAATTTTAATGCTCTTGAAATTGGGAAACGCACATCTGATGCGCACTGCTATCTTTACAATAAGTCTTTGGAATTGCGCGAGGAGACGAAAAAACCCTGGATTGAAGATTGTTGGATAAAGGCAGGTCTAAACCCCTCAGAGGTGTGGAGACTAGAGGTCTCGATGAAATCGGAAGCATTGAAATTCCCGGACAAGAACTCGGGAGAGTGTATCTCTTTCAATCTTGGCAATATCATGGACCCGGGCAGCGGTATCACTGTCTCTGATTTGTATTTCACAATGATGAAATCTCTATTTTTCTTCTATGTGCCTGGTAGAGATACCAACGTGTCTCGGTACGAAATGATACAACTATTCGATGAGGAGGTACAAATCGACCGAGGAACGTACCGTGAAAAGAATCCGAGCGACCGCGCCGAGCGTGTATTTATCAAGAAACTTTATACTTTCCGGCAGCGTTACCGCAATATCCAACTAAAGGACGAATTCCGAGCACGCATGTTTGCCCAACATCTCGTTGAAACAATGAACTTGCAAGATTGGTATGAACAACACCGTTCTGAATGGGAGCGGGAGAAGATAAAAGTTTAACGCCGCAAGGCTATTTATTAACATTTTAATTTTATTGTAGTATGTTTATTGCAACTTTAATCGGCAATCTTGGAAAAGATTGCGAAATCGTGACTGCAAAGTCTGGTAATGAATTGATGAAATTGGCTCTTGGCGTTAGCCAAGGCAAGGACCGCAAACCTTTATGGGTGGACGTACTTATGCGTAATCGTCCGAACTTGCAGCCATTCCTTGTAAAAGGACAGCAGATTCTTGTACAAGGCACTTGTGATATCAACGTTGACCGAAACTACCTCAACGTTAACGTATTTGCAGACCAGGTGCAATTACTTGGCAAAACGCCCGCCGGAGCTGCGCAAGCAACTGATGCCGAAACATCTGCTCCTGATACGGACGATGATCCATTTGCCAAATAATTTCGGCTAGACATATGCTACACATATGGTCAATAAAAAGCGGGCTTTCACAAGTCCGCTTTTCCGTTCTGCAAAAATAAACAATATAATACGATTGTTAGATTTGGATTTGACAACTACGGCGCGTCTGGAACTGACCACCAATGAGCCACACACAAACTCTGCATGATTTGTTTCTGACTGCCGGTTTCTCTATATGGTTTGACAATGAAAAATGCACCACCTACAATGCGGGTGCTATTCTGCGGATAATTCTCGCAGTACGGTCCGCTTTGAACCAGGATTGGAGTGCCGCCGTTGCCGGTCAACGCGTGGTCACCTTGATACAGTGGAGTATCATCCATAGTCGGAACGGCCGGAAGATATTTCCCCAAACTTTCAAGATAGTGCGGTGTTGTTACCCGGTAAACGTACAACTCAATGCGTACGCCGGTTGCTCCCGCATGTATCCATTGCTGCTCTAACTCCTCAGAGGTGTAGAGAGACTCCGTGATGTTGAGACGATTAAGGGCATCGTCAAAATTGATTTTTGATTCCAGATACGACTCCCACAAGGGTGGAAGTTGATTCTTTAGATACCTGTTGAAAGCGTTTTGCAATTGAGGTAAGGTCGCAGGGAGAAATTCACGCTTACCTATTGGGTCGATTGTATTTTGGATAAGCATCTCCTTTGCGGTCTTCGTCAATTTACCCACCATGATTGGTGTAAGGATATACCGCCAACGGTCGGAGATTCCACGAACTACAGCCGATGCAAGAGAGCCGGTCGCGCCAAACTCTCTGCCGTGCAAGCGCGTGTTCTCAAATTCCGGGTCATTCTTCACACGCTCCGACATGTTCGGGTTTAGTTGGCGCGTCTGGTAACCACCATTACGGCTGTGATAGAACGATGTACCCTCTATCGTGCCGGTAAGTTTGAATATTGATTTTTGTTTCGGCATAGTTCGATGATAGTTAATTTGTTGTTTGTGATGTTAAACGGCAGCCCCGCAGGTAGTTTCACTCGTTTATTCTTTGGACCCTACCGCGGGACTGCTTAAAGTAGAAACCACTAATTAGTGTTCCTCAACGATTGCTATCCAGCATGCAGAACAAAGTTCCTGCAGCGTATAATTTACGCTGCCTACCGTCTTGAAGGGGAGAAGTACGGCAAGCACACCACCGAATGCGTATTCCGTGTTGAACGGTTTAACGGTCGTTGCAGCAGTGCCGGAGGTGATAATGTTCTGTGATTGACCGCCGAAAACGACTGAACCCTCAACTGCGGACAGACGAGCAGCACGGTTTACGGGAATCTCGTAACCGTTTTCATCGGTCAACGGCTTCGGAGCATCTACGTTATAAGCGTAAAGGGCAATGGCTACACCATCCGCGCCAAGCGCTTTCAAACGTTCTGCTGTGTCGGCAGAAAGAACGCAGTTGCTTGCAACATTGATGAAATTCTCACCACGTGTAATGGTCATTTCGGTTGCAATGAAAGACTTGATGTCCGAGGGAAACTCGTTCTTGCTCATCTGATTCAGTTTGTCCTGAATCTCAGGCATAGCATCAACCGGAACTTGACGCTTGCCCCATGCATTGGTGCTGTCAAGCATCATCGCCTTCTTGATTGCCTTGTTCAGCATACCTGTGGCGATAGGAGAAAGGATGAAGCGATGACGCTGAGTGATACCGCGGACGATTGCACCGGCACTTGCACCGGAACCGCCAAATTCGGCATTGTTGAGTCGGGTATTTGCATACTCGGCTGCAGTTTTTACTCGCGCACTAATGCCCGGGTTGATTTTGCGGGTCATGTAGCCGCCATTTTTGCTGTAGTAGTACGATTGTTCGTCTACCTTACCGTGCAACTTGTGCACACCTGCTTGTTTTGCCATAATGAAATAATTTTAGGGGTTAGTGAATATAGTGAATTAAGAGTTTATAATCAAGGTTGAATTTCTACCCATGCAGCGCTACATAGATTCTGCGCTACATAATTTCGATTGCCTACCCTGTATAACGGCGTCAAAACGACCAATAGACCACCTGCTACTTTAAAAGTGTTGCGAATTGGCACTTTACATAAGTCTGTTTCAAGTCCGATCATAACCATGTCGCCGTAATGACTAACAGGTTCAATACGTTCCAATTCCTCTGCTTCATATATAGATACTACGGGATTTTCGTAGTCACCGGTAGAAGAATTGAAATGAGGAATCTCCATAGCAAATTCAAAGATATGGCTTTCTACATATTCAATACCTTTCGCACGGTACCAATCTATTAGAGACTGGGGGTAAAGAATTGACTGCTCTACTACGATAAATTGATCTTTGGGTGCTCCGTAAATAAACTTTTGCATGTCAAGAATAGTCTCTGCCGGAAATGGATTCTTTTGGAGTTTCGCAAAAGTCTCCTGGAACAAAGACATTTCACTTTCCTGTACCGTACGTTGGCCCCAAGGGTTTTGAGTGTCATTGTTAATCGCCTTGCGAATCTCTCCAATGTACTTTGCAGTGGCATTCCGGTGCAAGAGGTAACGATATCGCGCAGATAATGCAGAAATCAATTTTCCCGCCATGATTCCGGAAATCTTGAGTTCGTTAGCATTGCGGCGGGTGTTTACAAATTCCGGGTCATTCTTCACACGCTCCGACATGTTCGGGTTTAGAGTCTTTACCTGGTAGCCGCCGTTCCTGCTGTAAGTGTAAGAAAGGTCACCAAGTTTACCGTCTACTTTATAAATTCCGTGCTGCTTTGCCATAATGGAGAAAGATGAAAGTTAGTATTTAAGGAGGTTCTCGGGCTTTACAGATCCATCGTAGGATTCTGTTGTGCGAGTCACAATCTGGATAGTCGTGTCGCCCTTTTGATAATACTCGGCCTTGGTAGTCACCGTACGGGTAACATTGCACCCGCTGCAGAGCCAGACCATGCAGATGGTAAGAAGAATCATCAGCACTAGAAATAGAGTCGCAGATTTGAAGCGCTCATCTCGGCATTTTTGGTCAAATTTCGTGTACATCATAAAAAATAACAAACAGACTTTTTCGATTCCATTTTGAAATCGGCCGCAAATTTACAACAAAAAATTTATATCTCCAAATTTTTTTGCAATTTTTTGCGAAAAAAGTGTGATTTTTTAAGATTTTTTGCAATTTTTTAGCAATTTTATCGCAAAATGATGCATTTCTTTAAGATACAAAGCGCAAAATTTGCGCTTTAAGCAGTCATTTTTGCAACTTTCTGCAAAAAAGTACTTTCTAACCCACCCACCCTCTGCCTTTTTAACGCAAAAATTGCGTAAACTGCAACGAGAGACCACTGGAAAACACCTTTTTGACTAACGCAAAAAGAAGCGGTATTTTGATTGATTTTTAACCGGCCTTTTTTTTTATAGTCTAGTGTAGGTGTGGTATGCGTGGCTTGTGCATAGCACACGCTGCCGGTCTTGGTTCGATGCCATGACCGGCACGCCCTGGCGTTGT
>Ga0310786_10012894_pt1 | contig 10327 bp, 4 predicted proteins | sample AusTroGonzalo_MG_FD_203881 | JGI IMG/M metagenome (GOLD analysis project Ga0310786, IMG submission 203881) | Bovine rumen microbial communities from tropical cattle in Woodstock, Queensland, Australia - Gonzalo_03 (v2) (version 2) | ecosystem: Host-associated > Mammals > Digestive system >... | reverse complement strand
CTCGGCATGAATGTTATCGTGCTCGATGTTAATGCCGGTGCATGGAAGTTGGAGACCGAGCGTGGTGTCATCATGGATGGTGACAAGAGTGAGCACCTGCTCGAAGCCATCCCCGTCATGGGCTGCTACTGCGACCTTATCGGCGTTCGCAGCTTTGCCGGACTCACCGACCGCGAGTATGACTATGCCGAGACCGTGCTGCAGCAGTTCATCAAGTACTCAGGCCGCCCCGTCTTCGCTATGGAGACCGCCACTGTGCATCCCCTCCAGGCATTCGCCGACCTGATCACCATCGAGGAGAGCTGGAGCCGTCCTGTTTGTTGCTGTGGCACAGCAACAAACCCAACGAAGCGTCCGAAGGTCGTCCTCACCTGGGCTCCCCACTGCCGTGCCCTGCCACAGGCTGTACCTAACAGTTTCGCCCAGTGGATGAATGCCGCTCCCGATGTGGATCTGGTCATCACACATCCCGAAGGCTACGAACTCGACCCGCAGTTTGTCGGCAATGCCGTTGTGGAATACGACCAGAGGAAAGCCTTCGAGGGTGCCGACTTCATTTACGCCAAGAACTGGAGTAACCCGGGTGTGACCAATCCTGCCGACTACGGTAAGATCACCTCTAAGGATATGTCGTGGACTGTTGATACCGAGCACATGTCGTGGACGAATAACGGTAAGTTCATGCATTGTCTGCCTGTGCGCCGTAACCTCATCGTGACCGACGATGTGATTGAATCACCTAACAGCCTCGTCATTCCCGAGGCCGCCAACCGTGAGATTTCCTGTTCGGTCGTCATCAAGCGTATGCTTGAGGCCCTATAACTGATTCTTTCTGTAGCGCCTTATTTCTTCCCGATATACTGCAGGATGAAGTCTGCAATCTCGTCCTCTGTCTTGCCGTCGGCTGAAATGACGAGGTCGTAGTTGCGGGTGTCATAGCGTGAGGTCTTCGTGTATTTCTTGACATAGTTCTCACGCATCTTGTCCACCTTCTCAATGGCCTTGAGAGCCTCCTCAGGCGTCAAGCCCTGTTTACGGGCGACACGCGCCACACGGAAGTCCATTGAGGCCTGGATGAGAATGCTCAGATGGTTGGGATGGTTGCGGAATACATAGAAACCGCTGCGGCCAGCCACGATACAAGACTCTTCCTCGGCAATGCCCCTCAATATCTCCTGCTCCGACTTGAACATCTCGTCGGTGGTCAGCAAGTCAGGCTCATCGCCGATATTCACCTTATAATACTTGGCCTCGTTCTGCTGGTAGCCGATGGTCAACGTGCGCTTGAATTCAGCCCACCAGCTATGGCTGCGACCCTTCAGCTTCTCAATCTCATCCACGTCGAGGTGGTACTTCTCCTGCAAGGCCTTGATGAGCGCCTTGTCGTAGAATGGAACACCCAGCTTTTCAGCCAACTTCCGGCCGACGGTCCGACCGCCGCTGCCGAGCTCACGGTTAATCGTGATGACAAATTTCTCGTTGATATTCATAATTTTACGTTTTGAGTTATTAAGATGCTGCAAAGATAATACTTTTTTTCAAAACAGACTGCATTTTTTTCACTTTTCACTTTTCACTTTTACTTTTTTTTATTATTTTTGCACCACAAAGTAGAAATTACTATCGCTATATGAAGACAATCTATCCCAAAATCGGTATCCGCCCCACCATCGACGGTCGTCAGGGCGGCGTTCGTGAGAGCTTAGAAGAGAAGACCATGGCCTTGGCAAAGGCTGTGGCCGAGTTGATCACCACCAACCTGCGTAATGGCGACGGGAGCCCTGTGGAGTGCGTCATCGCCGACACGACGATCGGTCGTGTGGCTGAGAGTGCCGCCAGTGCCGAGAAGTTCGAGCGCGAGGGCGTTGGAAGCACCATCACCGTCACCTCCTGCTGGTGCTACGGATCAGAGACAATGGACATGAACCCCCACTACCCCAAGGCTGTGTGGGGTTTCAACGGCACGGAGCGTCCCGGAGCCGTCTATCTCGCAGCCGTGTTGGCTGCCCACGCCCAGAAGGGCCTGCCTGCCTTCGGCATCTATGGTCACGACGTGCAGGACCTGGATGACAACACCATCCCTGCCGATGTGGCAGAGAAGATCCTGCGCTTTGCGAAGGCTGCCCAGGCAGTGGCCACGATGAAGGGCAAGAGCTACCTGTCGATGGGCAATACCTGTATGGGCATTGCCGGCTCAATCGTCAATGCCGACTTCCTGCAGCAGTATCTGGGTATGCGTACGGAGTATGTATCGTTGGTAGAGATCCTCCGCCGCGTGGATTTCGGAATCTACGACCACGAGGAATTCAAGAAGGCGATGGCCTGGGTGGAGCAGTACTGCAAGCCGCAGGAGGGTCACGACTACAACGAGGACCGTCCGCTCTTCCCCGGTACGCCCATGACCACCTTCAATGGCAAGGGCAAGGGTAAGAACCGCGAGGAGAAGGACGCCGACTGGGAATTCACGGTAAAGACGATGATGATCATCCGCGACCTGATGCACGGCAATCCCCGCCTTTTGGAGATGGGCTACAAGGAAGAGGCCCTGGGCCACAACGCCCTCTTCGGAGGCGTACAGGGACAACGGCAGTGGACGGACTACAAGCCCAACTTCGACTTCCCAGAGTCGATGCTCTGCACGTCGTTCGACTGGAACGGTCCGCGTGAGGCTGATGTCCTCGCTACGGAGAACGACTTCCTCAACGGCATGTCGATGCTCTTCGGCCACCTGCTGACCAACCGTGGCGTGATGTTCAGTGACATCCGCACCTACTGGAGTGCTGAGGCCGTGGAGCGTGTCGCTGGCAAGCGTCCGGAGGGAATGGCTGTCGGTGGTTTCATACACCTGATCAATAGTGGTGCCACGACGCTCGATGCCACGGGTGAGATGACGGATGCCGACGGACAGCCAACGATGAAGGAGCATTGGAACATGACCGATGCCGACATGAAGGCTTGTCTGAAGGCTACCAGTTGGATGCCTGCCGATCGCGACTACTTCCGTGGTGGCGGCTATTCGAGCCACTTCCTGACGAAGGGCGGAATGCCCATGACCATGATGCGTGTGAACATGGTAGCCGGCCTCGGCCCCGTATTACAACTCGCTGAGGGCTGGACTGTGGAGCTCGACCCGAAGACGAACGATATCCTCGACAAGCGGACTGACCCCACCTGGCCCACCACATGGTTCGTGCCACGTCTCGATGCGACGAAGGACTGCTTCAAGGATGTCTATTCGGTAATGAACTGCTGGGGTGCCAACCACGGTGCTATCGCCTACGGCCATATCGGTGCCGACCTCATCACGCTTTGCAGCATTCTGCGCATCCCTGTCTCGATGCATAACATCAGCGACAAGGACATCTTCCGTCCTGCCGCCTGGAATGCTTTCGGCATGGATAAGGAGGGTGCCGACTATCGTGCCTGCCAGAACTTCGGCCCCATCTATAAATGATATGAAGATATTTGCCATCGGCATGAACTATGCCGCACATAACCAGGAGCTGCACGGAACGCTGAAGCGGCCTGACGAACCCGTGATATTCACCAAGGCAGACTCCGCCATTCTCAATCAAGGCAAACCCTTCTTTATCCCTGACTATCTCGGCCGTATCGACTACGAGACGGAAGTGGTGGTGCGCATCTGCCGCTTAGGGAAGAACATCCCAGAGCGCTTTGCCCACCGCTATTACGATGCCGTGACAGTGGGTATTGATTTCACTGCCCGCGACCTGCAACGGAAGGCCTCCGAGGCCGGACAGCCCTGGACCATCTGCAAGGGCTTCGACGGGTCTGCGGCCATCGGCGAGTGGGTGCCGAAGGAAAAGTTCCTGGATATCCAACGCATCCATTTCCATCTGGATATCAACGGCCAGACGGTGCAGGAGGGGTGTACTTCGGACATGCTTTACAAGGTGGATGAGATCATTGCCTACATCTCACAGTTCTTCACCCTGAAGACGGGCGACCTGCTCTATACGGGTACGCCGGCTGGCGTAGGCCCAGTGCATATCGACGACCACCTGGAGGGCTGGCTCGAAGAACGGAAGGTACTTGCTTTTAATTGCAAGTGAACACACCTGCTGTGCTGACCTTGATACGTGTCTGTTTGCCGTTGTTGTAGAAACGCGCGGTAAACCGACCGTCAGTATCTGGCTTGGCGTTGGGATTCCAGTAGAGGGTACGACGGTAGTCGTTCACCGTATCCGGCAACGGCTGACGGCTGTAGTCAGGATGATAGAAGTCGGCAGGCTCGTGGATGCCGTGGAGGATAATGCGACGATCGCGATAAGTATAGCGCTTGCTGTCATCGGGCATCAGCACAAAGTCGAGGGTGACATCGGCAATGGTGGGAGCCTGCTCCTTAGGCTTGTCCTCGTTGCGTAACTCGAAGTCGGTGAAGAGCCGTATCTCATCCTGACGGTTCAGATGCAGGTTGCGATAGACAGCATAGTTGCTACGGTAGGCAATGCTGTTGATGGCCTCGTCAGGCTTGTAGTTACGATAGAAGACGTAGGGCGTCAGGGTGTTGTCGCTCATCCGTGCCTCGACGTTGAAGAAACGATTGCTGTTATAGTTGCCTAAGAGCAGCATGCTCACCTGTATCGGGAACTGTCGGAAGTTGAGTTTGCCGAAGGAGAGGCCATAGTCGGTGGCGAGGTTATAGAGCTCATAGGCATCATAGACGTATGCAGGCTTGCTGTAGTCGATGGCATGACGGCCTCGGCGACGACGGGATTTCACCTCAACACCACGCAACTGGGCATCGAACTTTGAGAGGCGGCCTTCAGAGTCAATACGGCTGTCGGCAGTATCGTCGGCAGTGGCTGATGCTTCAGGCTGATGGCACTGGTAATAGTCGTATTTACGGGCAAAAATAGGATAAAAGAGGTCGCGCTTGACATAGAATTCCGGCCATGCTTCCTCATCGAGACGCCCTTTCGTATCCAAACGGCGCTGGTGGCGCTCACTGATATTCTTCTTATGGGCACTGAGGAAGAGGATGCCGTCGCCATAATAGGGCGGCACGTTGAACGCGAAGCGTCCGCCATCGGTGGTCTCCATCTCCACGGTAGCCACCTCCTCGTTGAGTGCCAGTTCCCCAGTGAGGATGACCTCGTATGGCAGTCCCCTGTGATTGACGCCGAATTCCGGGTCGCTGATCTGCTGGCTCTCTCCGATGTGGGGCTTGTAGCTTGTATCTTCTTCTACTCCGCCTGTTTCGATGATACCTCCCTCTTCGCCTTCCTCCTGCTCCTGTTCCTTCTTCTGTACTTCAGGGTCGTTGGGATCCATGTGGTCTATATCCTCGTCACACCAGCCGAAGATACCTTCCAACCAGTAGGGCACCTCGCACTCGCGGAGATCCTCGAAAGAGACGGTCTTATAGACGGCACCCTCAACGGTCATCGTCTTCTCAGGCTCATAGCGCAGGGGCAGACCGCTGGTTATCTCGCCGTAGTCGTAGCGCCGCCACCCCTGTACCATCATCAAGAGGTCGAGATGCTGGCGATGCGCCGCGTCATCGGCCTCGAAATAGTAGTCGGGATAGGCCACAAAGCCCTTCAGGTCTGACGAGAGCAGCAGGTCGGTCATGATGTTCCCCGTATCGTAAGTGGGATCATCGCCGGCACCGTCGCGCACACTGACGGAGAAATGCTTGGTGCCTGCGGGTGCCTGGAAGTCGAGGGTGATGGCGTCGAAGGGCTGGAAGTCGGTCTCTGTGGTGCTGAGCGTCACATGCTGCATGTCGAGGTCGTGGTGATTGACAAAGAAGAGACGATCGGCTAATTGCCTACCCTCGTCGCTGATGACGATGAGGTCGCAGACACCTGTGGGCAGGAGCGACTTGTCGAGTTGCAGCTGCTGACTGCCTCGGATGGTCTGGAAGGACTTCAGTACTCCACGACAGAGCACAGCCACGCCATACTCGTGATCAGCCGGCAGTCCTCGAAAGGCGAGGTCAGCCGTCAGATGGTCAGAGGTGGCGTCGAGGTGGAGGACACAGCCTTGATTCTCAATCTTTGGCAGATCAAAAGCATAGTCTTTGTCGTGGTATCGGAAGCGTGCTGTCAGCTGTCCGTCTGTTGGCACATCGACGGTGAATTTGCCACGTCCTTGATGGATGGTGCTGATCGTCTGCGACTGGCGGTCACCGCTCACTGTACCGCTGACCGCCACTTGCTCACCTTCCTCGCTAAGGGCTTCGAAGGCCACGGTGCAGCGTGTACCTGCTATGAGGTGCCCGCCCTCTGGATAGAAGTTCACCGTGAGCCGCTCTTTCTGTTCCTTTTCGAGACGTGTCTTAGGACGGCTGACGATGTACCGCTGGCCGTAGTCGCCTAATGTGTCAGGCCGTTCATAGACGGGAACGACACGGCTGTAGATGGTGCCGTACTGACGGAAGAAGTCCCTGGCCATCTGACGGTTATAGAACTGATGGCGGTCCGTGATGGTGTTGGGATGCTCCGTGACACGGAAATTCAGCATCCACCGTGTATAGGCCCGCAGTTCGTAGTAGCCCGAATAGAGCGAATCCTTCAGTGCGAAGCAGCCGTCACCATAGCCCTCCTCCGAGGCGATGAGCTGGTGACGCTCCACCACCAGACCGTCAGGCGATACCAATTCCACATACACCAGACGGCTCATGTCGCTGTAGCCGAGATTATCGGCCCTCACTACATAGCTCTTGTACCAGATGGTGTCACCCTTGAAATAGCACGTGTTGTCGAGATGCAGCCATACCTTTTCCTGTACGGGTGCATTGGCCAGCAGCGAGGCGATGCTGTCGAGGCTCAGTGGGGCTGCAGGAGCCTTGGTAATGGAAAATGGACAAAGGATAATGGATAAAGCTATCAGAAGCCTTCTATTCATCTTTGTAATCATAAAGTTCAAAGTTCAATGTTCAATGTTCTCGGGGGCAAAGGTACGAAAAAAAAGTGAGAAAGTGAGAAGGTGAGAAGTGAAAATGCAATAAAACGCCTTGAAATCCGTTATTATCTTTGTGAAGAGCTTCAGAAGGCTGATACTGAGTCTGATGCTCTTGTGCTGCTGGCAGAGTGTTGGAGCACAGGAGTTCATCGACCTGACTGCGCGACAGGTCAGGATCGATTCGTTGTTGCCCGTCTTCACCTGGCAGAAGCCATTGGGTCGCCATTATGCCGATTCTATCTATACCGTCAGTATCGAATATCCTGAGTTTATTGAGATGAACGCGGCCGACATCCGTCGTTACAAGTCCATCAGCGGCAATGCACCGCTGCCTGAACTACCTGTTGTGACGCAGAGCATCGGCGTAGAGCGGAAAGAAGGTGTGCTCGACGTGTCACTGGTGCCTTTGGTGTTTCGCGACGGAAAGTATCAGAAGCTGGTGTCCTTCAAGCTGAACGTGGAGGCTCATGCTGTCAGCAGGGCCAGGACACGGGCGGCAGACAACGGCGAGCGCTATGCCAGCCACTCCATCCTGCAGACGGGAGCCTGGGCAAAGATACGCATCCCTGAGAGCGGCATCTATCAGCTGACGGATGCCCTCATCAAGAAGGCCGGTTTCTCCGACTTGGCGAAAGTGAAGGTCTATGGCTACGGTGGTGCCCTGCAGCCAGAACGGTTGACAGGTGACTACCTGACAGCCACCGACGACCTGCAGGAAGTGCCTACGGCCACCATTGGCGGCAAGCGCCTCTTCTATGCGGTGGGTCCAGTCACCTGGGGCTCAAAGGAAGCCACCATGCGCACGCGCAATCCTTATTCCGACTACGGCTACTATTTCCTGACGGAAAGCGATGGCGAGCCTCTGACGGTCAGTGCCGAGGAATTCACCGCCAGCAGCTATCCAGCCAACGAAGACTACCACCGGCTTTACGAAAAGGATGAATTCGCTTGGTACCACGGCGGACGTAACCTCTACGAGAACACGCCCTACACTATCGGCACTCCCAAGACCTATACCTTCGCAGCCCCTTGCAGCAGCGGCACGCTGAGCCTCGCTCTGACCTACGACGGCGACTTCGAGGCAAAGGTCAGCATCAACGACTCACTGGTAGGCACCGTGACGGCCAGAGTCAACCTCGACAGCTATACGAAGGCAGCCGGAAAGATGTGGACCTTCACCCTCGACGGCATCCTCGGCAGTGAGAACACGGTGAAGGTGACGCAGACATCAGGCGCTACCTTACGCTTAGACTACTGCGCCATGACCTTCGCAGAGCCCTTCCCCCTTGCCGACCTGGCCACCGCTACGCAGCCCGTGCCTGAATACCTCTACCGCATCACCAACCAGGACCACCACGCCGACACTGCCGTGGACATGACCATCCTCATCCCCACGTCGCAGAAATGGCTCAGCCAGGCGGAACGCATCAAGACCCTCCACGAACAGCGCGACGGCCTCTCTGTACGCATCGTGCCTGCCGACGAGCTGTATAACGAGTTCTCCAGCGGCACCCCCGATGCAACGGCCTACCGCCGCTACCTGAAGATGCTCTACGACCGTGCCGAAAGCGACGAGACCATGCCCCGTTTCCTGCTGCTCTTCGGCGATGGGGCCTGGGACAACCGTATGCTGACTTCCAGCTGGTCGAACTACGACCCGGACGACTTCCTGCTGTGCTTTGAGAGCGAAAACTCTTTCAGTGCCGTCAACTGCTACGTAAGTGACGACTTCTTCTGCCTGCTCGACGATGAGGAGATGATCGAGGAAGACACCGGCGGCAGCAAAAGCTACAAGGGGAAGCCCGACGTGGCTGTAGGCCGCTTTTCTGCCCGTACCCTCGAAGAGGCCACCGTGCTGGTCGATAAGACCGTCGGCTATGCCAACAACGACAATGCCGGCAACTGGCAGAACACCATCTGCGTGATGGGCGACGATGGTAACAACAATACCCACATGATGACAGCCGACCGTGTGGCAACACTCGTCGAGAACACCTATCCAGGCTATACTGTGCAGAAGGTCTATTGGGATGCCTACCAACGCACCACTTCCTCGACAGGCAACAGCTACCCCGACGTGACGCGCCTCATCAAGGAACGCATGAACAGCGGTGCCCTGATGATGAACTACTCAGGTCACGGAGCCGCTTACGCCATGTCGCATGAGTTCGTGCTCCAGATCAACGACTTTGCCGAGCCCACCTCGCTGCGCCTGCCGCTGTGGGTGACGGCATCGTGCGACATCATGCCCTTCGACGGCCAGGAGGACAATATCGGCGAGACGGCAATGAACAACAAACGGGGTGGAGCCGTGGCTTTCTTCGGCACCACGCGTACCGTCTATGCCAACTACAACGAGGTCATGAACATGGCCTTCACGAAATATGTCTTAGGTACCAACAACAAGGGACAGCGCAACACTATCGGTGAGGCTGCCCGCAAGGCCAAATGCGACCTGGTGATCCAGGGCAAGGACACCACTCCTAACAAGTTGCAGTACACGCTTTTGGGCGACCCCGCTCTGGCCCTGGCTACGCCGACCCTCGGCATGACCGTCGACAGCATCGGTGGCCATAGTGTGGCTGAGGGCGACACCATCCGTCTGACGGCTGGCAGCGTGGTCACCGTCAAAGGCCATATCGACAGTGCGTTCGATGGTATCATGACGGCCACCATCCGCGACGCCGAGGAGACCATCACCTGCCGACTCAACGACACCAGCAGCGACGGTGCCGACACACCGTTCGTCTATAAGGACCGCACCAAGACCCTCTATCACGGCTCCGACAGCGTGAAGGGCGGACGCTTCTCCTTTACCTTCGCCGTGCCGAAGGACATCAGTTATACCGATGGCGCTGGACTGATCACCCTCTATGCCGTCAGCAGCGACAAGACCTTGGAGGCTCACGGACTGGACGGCCACTTCATCCTCAGTGGCAGCGGCGAGGTTGTCAGAGACTCCATTGGCCCCAGCATCTACTGCTACCTCAACAGTCCGGCATTTACGAATGGCAGCAGGGTGAATGCCACGCCCTATTTTGTGGCGGAGCTCTACGATGATAGCGGCATCAATGCCTCAGGCAGTAGCATCGGCCACGACCTGGAGCTCATCATCGACGGCGAGCTGGCACGTACCTATAATCTGAACAGCTATTTCAACTATGACTTCGGCGACTATCGCAGCGGAAAGGTGCAGTACAGCATCCCCGAACTGTCGGAGGGCAAGCACAAGCTGCTCTTCCGTGCCTGGGACGTGATGAACAACTCCTCGACGACGGAGCTGACTTTCGAGGTGGTGAAGGGCGAGGCCGGCAGCATCAGCATCGACTGTATGCGCAATCCTGCCAGCGGCAATACCACCTTCATCATCACCCACGACAGGGCAGGCTCACAGATC
>Ga0310786_10012892_pt1 | contig 10328 bp, 12 predicted proteins | sample AusTroGonzalo_MG_FD_203881 | JGI IMG/M metagenome (GOLD analysis project Ga0310786, IMG submission 203881) | Bovine rumen microbial communities from tropical cattle in Woodstock, Queensland, Australia - Gonzalo_03 (v2) (version 2) | ecosystem: Host-associated > Mammals > Digestive system >... | reverse complement strand
GCTGTTCATATTCTTTCTGGTATTAATCTTTAAGGACTGATTTATATGGGTTTATTTGAGGATATAGTAGCCGGTGCCATAGGATATGGTATTGCATCGGCAAAAGACAGTAAGGTTGTTGGCGATATTATTGACAACAACATAAAACGCATGACTATTGAGGAGATAATTGACAATTATGCTAAGCGACACCTGGACATCTATACTTGTGACAACAAGTTTGCTCACAGGCTTCATACTATTGCAAAGAAGTATGAGGAGTATAATTATGACAGTGTTTACGGCAGTAGTTACTATTGAATTATGGATATACGTGCAAAATATAGCCCACGCACAGATGTGGACTGGAATCAGCTCAAAAAGGACACACTAAAATACGTCTGCGGCAATTATGATGATGGCAGTGAGGTAACAGAAGATGATATTTATGAAGAGTTTTTCCCATTATGGAATGCTCTGAAAAGTGTTGATTTTGACCTGAATCTGTTCTTTAGCCGGAAGTTATATGAGGATGTCCCGGAAGATGGGCTGAGCGGTTATATTACGACTGTATGTCTATTCTATGCTAAGCCCATATCAGTTTATTTGGTAGATTGGTTTAACGGATACCTGGATTTTGATTTTGTTAATCCTGATATTGCAGCAGGGGCCGACTGGCATCCGGCTAACGAGATAGAGAAGCTTGAATACTTGTGGTATTGCAAAAAGGATGAGGAAATATGGTGGATGCTTGGACAGGGCATAGGCAATATCAAGGATATGTACGAATGGTATATGGGTGAAAAAACTACACCTCCGGATTTGTTTAATGGCCAATACCCTCCTTGCTATTTTGTTAAGGATGAGAATAAAGCACTTGACATGATAATGTACCTGTTGCATAATTTCATGGGAACAAACAAAGCTGTTGCAGATGCAATCAGAGCAATCAAGAAGAGTTAAAATGAGGAGATACAGCAAGATACTGGCACATATACCGCATTCATCCATACAGAACTACAGTTACGGATGGATAAGCTGCGCATATATGTTTGAGGACGTAAAATATAAGACCGATTGGCATACGGATGTTCTATTCAGAAGCCATAACCCCAATGTGGATGTTATGATATTCCCGTATTCACGGTTCTATGTGGATGTGGAAAGACTTGAGAATGACCCCCTGGAAGCTGAGGGACAAGGTAAAATCTATAAGAGATACAACGATTTCAGACGCGACCTCCTGACCGAAGAAGATATTAAGATGCTCAACGGCATATATAGTGACTGGAGATCAAAATGCAATGAAAGGATTGTGGATAATACTCTTGTCATTGACTGCCATTCATTCTCTAACGATTTAGCTCCGGACGTTGATGTCTGTATTGGCTACAATGATGATGAAAGCAAGCCAGATGATGAAGTGATAGATTTTATTGCGGATGAGTTCTCTTCTTTAGGATATGGTAGGATTGCTTTCAACAAACCATATTCAAATTCTATCACATTCAGCCATCCGCATCATTCTGTTATGATAGAACTGAATAAGTCTATCTATATGGATGAGGAAACACTTATAATGAAGCCTTATTGCTATCGGGTGGCATCAGCAATAAATGGAATATATGATAGGCTTACCGGATTGGGCACTTTATATTGACGACTATTATTTGAAGCATATGAGAGGATTAAAGGTTTTTGATGTCAGCTTGATTATTTGTTTGCTACTGGTTGGATGCCAAAGCAGGGTAACCCGCCAGCAGGATGTTGCTGATATACTTGCTCTGATGCGTAGCGACTCTGCATATATTCATGAATTGGATTCAATGGCTACGCTGGCATTGGGAGCTGAAGCGGTATGCATAGATCCTGTATGGCATCTGTTTAACTGCGAAGGTGGACGTTGGTTTCATAATCCGGATTGGGGCGGTGTGTTGGAAATACCGGCAGAGTTTATACCACAAGATGATTGGGTGCAAGCTGTGCTTTCATTTCATGGTACTAGGGCAATATCTCCTGATACCACGGTTGTAGTATCATTCTATGGCGGTTTTCATTTTGATACGGAGGAAGAATATATGGAGGAGATTGTGAATTCTATCCGGGAAAGGAGTTTTGATGTGACGGATGTTGATACTGGCACAGTTCTTTTTCCTGATGAGTTTACAGCCACATCTTATACTGTTAGAGCAACCGATGGTGATATAAAATATTATGGAAGGTATATTCCCATGGGACCGGACGGAGTGATGTTTGTTGCTTCAGTAACGTATCAGAATGATGACGAAATAAAGGAAATCATTCCTATGATAAACTTATATCCTTTATCAAAAGAGGGTTCTTTCTTAAGGGGAGCAGCTTTTTAATATCGGATACTTGTAAATTCCAGTTTATCAGAAGACTAATAATTATTATCATATTTGCGTTATGAAGAACTTATCAAAATCAAAGTATACAACATTCCGTCAGTGCCCAAAGGCATTATGGCTAAACGCTTACAAGCCCGAGGAGGCTGTAATTGATGACTCACTGCAGGCCAGGTTTGAAGCAGGTAACGAGATAGGCGACCTTGCTATGGGTTATTTAGGCCCGTATGAGGAGATGACAGCCCATACGCCTGATGGCAAGCTGGATCTTACTGAGATGATACGACGCACTCAGGATGCAATAGCCCGTGGTGTAGAGAACATAGCAGAGGCATCTTTCTCATGGGATGGTAACTATTGTGCTGTGGATATACTGCACAAGACTGCAGGCGGCTGGGCTATATATGAGGTCAAGAGCTCATCGGGCAGTATGGCTATGAGTGAGACAGATCCTGACTATATCAAGTATGCCCGTGACATTGCCTATCAGAAGTATGTGCTTGAGCAGTGCGGCATTGCTGTGACCGGTACATATCTGGTGCGCATAGATAAGGAGTATGTTCGTGGTGAGGAACTTGACATAAAAGGGCTGTTTTATACGGCTAACCTTAAGGAGCTTGTAGAGCAGGAATACCAGGTGGTACCGCAGATGATAGCTGCTGCCAAGAACGTACTGGCTGGTGAAGAACCTGACCTGGACATTGATATGCGCTGTCATGACCCCTATAACTGCACATTCTGGCAGTACTGCACTAGGCATCTGCCTAAGCCTTCAGTATTTGATGTGTATGGTGGCCAGGGACGGGGCGGATTTACCTTTAGCAAGAAACTGGAGTACTACAAGAATGGCATAGTTAGTTTTGAGGCCCTGCGCAAGATGACCATTGGAGCAAAACAGAATATGCAGATAGAGTGTACACTTGAGCATCGGGATCAGATTAACCCTGCCGGCATACGTGATTTTCTGGAGCAGCTTGAGTACCCGCTGTGTTTTCTAGATTTTGAGACACAGCAGGATGCAGTTCCGCAGTATAAGGGAACTAAGCCTTATCAGCAGATTCCTTTCCAGTACTCACTGCACATTATTGAAAGAGAAGGTGGCCCACAGATACATAAGGAGTTTCTTGGTGAGAGCGGAAAGGACCCGCGACGTGATATTGCCGAGGCATTATGCCGTGATATTCCACGTAATGTTTGCACGCTGGCTTACAATAAGTCTTTTGAGTGCAGCCGACTGAAAGAGCTGGCAGGTTTTTTCCCGGACCTGGCCAACCATTTGCTTGACATAGCTGACCATATTCAGGATCTTATTGTGCCGTTCCGTGCAGGAGATTGCTATGTCCCTGCTATGGGTGGCTCATTCAGCATTAAGAGTGTGCTGCCGGCACTGTTTCCTGATGATCCGGATTTGAACTACCACAACTTGAGTGACCTTTGCCAGAATGGTGGTGATGCTATGAATTTGTTCCCGGCTATTGCTAAGATGGCTCCTGCAGAGGCTGCTGCAGCACGCGAGGCTTTGCTTAGATATTGCGAGCTGGATACTTTGGCTATGGTTAAGGTATGGGAGAAATTGAGGGAATTATCTGCTTAATGATTTGCATTATTTCATTCTAACATAATAGTTAATATGAGGACTATATTCAAAAGCAATAAGTATGAGGTCTTGAGTATGGATGGACTTCGTTATGAGACTAATTTTGATCATATTTTCAATACGGACAAAAACACTCACGTCCCTATATTTGATATAGATAAGGACTTGTTTGTTCAAGTGGGCACTGATGTCAAAAAATTTGTCCCCAAGTTGATACGCTACGCATTTCGCTATTATGACAACGAGAATAAGCTTTCTGAGCCATTAACAGCTGTTATATGTAAGTTGGAGGGTGAGGACAATGATTGTGTTATCTTGGGGAAATATGCACAATCAGCTGCGGATGACTATTGGGATTCTTTAAGCCCATACGCAGATGTTCCATCAGGCCGTTGGGATTTCTGGAGTGAAGTCCCTGACATATTCTTTTCTGATCGTGATAGGAATAAAGGGAAACCGTACTATCTAAGAAGAGTAGAAACTCCTGGAGGTAATTATCAATACAAGGATGGGGACAATTATATATGCGGATATCGTTATAATCCTGATAAGAATGATATAGAGATAATACCTATAGAGATACAGGAACTCTACTACGAGCCGGACGGGCATAAGATTATCCATGCCCGAGAGATAGATGAAGGGAAAGCCTTTTGGAACAGTATTGATTGTTTTTTGTGGTGTAAACAGAATTATATTGTTTTGTAAAAGAGTGGTTTATATAAATAATATAGATATGTAGCAATGCACACAGTATGCATCCTTGCCGGATTTAATTTTAGGGGACTATATACCTGTTGTCCAAAATGATTAAATAAAAAATGCAGCCATTTCTGACTGCATTCCTTTTGGTAGCTACCTGTATTTCGTTTCCTATTTTTAAAATCAAGATAATTGATTATTTTTCAGATTTCAGTTCGTCTCCAATATATTCGAGTTCACGACAGGCAGCGGAAAGTGACATTGCCAATGAATGTATGTCGTCATCCATCCCAAATCCTCGGTAATCCATTTTTATCCCATTCTTATCCATGTATGAATTAAGGGAAGCCATTGCGTTGTCAATCGCATGTTTACAGTTTTCGTAATGTGTAGGTTGTTCTTCTATGCCAAAATCCTTAACATTCATCTCGTTGCCTTCATATTCGTAAAGTGCCTTCTTCACGCTTTCAACAACCATTTCGCGAAGCTGAGCCTTGTTCATCTTTATAGTCTTCTTTGCCATATTCTAATGTTTTTCAAATAAATACTTTGTAATCGTCAAAACATATTACTATCTCGGATGTATTTATGATAAATCAAATAAAAGTGGTATATTTGTTGAAAACGGATACAATGAGTAAGGAACTTTTTGAAAGATTAATGAGTATGCCCGCCGATGATATTATCACCGAACTAAAAGGATTGTGTAATAAAAAGGAAATCCTTGATGAAAATTCTGACATGCCTTTATCTTCCCATGAAGCGGCATTGCATTTTCAAAAGAACGGGACATTATCATTAGAAGAATTGAATACTTTGATGAATAAGAAGATAGAAGAGATGGCTAATAATGGGAATATTTGTGACGGCTCAAGTAACATGTAAGTTATTACAATACTATAGGGCTTTATTGAAAAATCCAAAATACAAAATTTCAGCAAAGAGGGCAAAGACTAAATATCTGAACTTTTGGCAATATGTTTCTCACGGAATACAATCAAATCTTGAAAAAGGAGTTCCGTGTATGTATAAACAGATGGGACAAAAGTTCAACAAAAAAGGTGAACTGAGAATTCCTTCGCTTAAGGTGATTGAATACTATGATGAATCAAGAACAAAATGGTATATAGCATATTTGTTTGATGAAACAACAGGTGATATTACGGTTACGAAAATTCAGCAAGCTTCATTAGTCAAGTGTAGTAGAAAGAAACAAAACAACACCATTTCAGAAACTATGTTACGAAGAATTATATACGAATCTTTAAAGGAATTGTTACGATAAAGCCGCAGGATTTCTCCTACGGCTTTTTTAATGATCACAAATTTTGTTTGTATATTTGTTCGTGGGTCAGAGTTACAATACCCGATTATCAAAAGCTGGGTAAACAGATATATCGTCCCTATAATTTATAAAAGAACCGCAGACTTTTCTGCCTGCGGTTTTTTGTTTTGGACAACTGGTATATAGTTCCCTAATTTTAATAGAATTAATTTGCAGCATTGCACACAGTATGCATTCTTGTTAGAGATAATTTTGGAAAAATTATTTTGCGACAACGCACACAGTGTGCATCCCTGTCAGAAATAATTTTGACAGAATTATTTTGCAGTGTCGCACACAGTATGCATCCTTACCGGATTTAATTTTAATAAGAACTCAATACCTGTCTGCGCCGTAATTGCTTTTGGGGCATCCAATAGGTGCTCTTCTGGCTCAAATCTACATTCAGTCTTTTGTTACAAGAAGTATTTTGTTGATTATCAGTCGCTTCTGATTTGAAAGTGTTTGATAATTGCTTTTTCGGTTGTTGAATAACGGTTTAAGCATCGTTTCTTTCTTGATTTTTGTTCTGATTTTATGTTATTATGCCGTTATTTCTGCCGTTTTTTTTGCGACATCTATACCCTTTTGTTGTTCGTCATTCATTTGATAAGAGTATTTTGAATCTCATTCTGAAAAAATTACTATTTAATTATCAAAAAAATCTCACCCAATTTGGATGAGAAATAACCGGTCAACCTGGAGGACTTCAACCGGCTGTCGCAGAATCACATATATGTATCGCGCCCAAATTGTATAGAATTTAATCTGTATTTTTTCATTTTATCCCTCTAAATAGTACAGCGAAATTTCTTTGATTTTTTTCTGTCTTTTTTCTAAAAATAAAGGCCATGAAATTTTTCTAAACTAAAGATTATCAGTATCTTTATCATATGAAAACAGCAGTTATATATGCAAGAGTGTCATCAGTCTCTGATAGGCAGAATACAGACCGACAGGTCATCGATTTGAAAGCATACGCATCGGACAACCACCTTGACATCCAAAGGGTGTTCGAGGAGCACATATCTGGAGCAAAGAAGAACGAAGAACGTCCTGTCCTTTGCGAGTGCCTCGATTATTGCCTATCGAACAAGATTGATATCATACTGTGTTCGGAGTTATCTAGACTTGGGAGGTCCGTATATGAGGTCTTGGAGAACGCGAAGTTCTGCCGCGACAACCATATCAACATATACTTTCAGAAGGAACGTGTCACCATCTTCAACTCTGATGGGTCAGAGAACCCCTACACTGCCATCATGATAGCTGTACTTGGTACTGCCGCCCAACTTGAAAGAGAGGCGATCAAGTTTAGATTAAACTCAGGTAGAGCCGCATATATTGCAAAACACGGACATGAAGGATTAGGTAGACCTATAGGAACTGGTAAGACTAAGGAGTCCTTAGAGATGGAGTACAAGAATGTAATTAAAGAACTGAAGCGAGGGACTTCGGTTAGACGAACGGCAAAGCTATGTGATGTGTCTACGTTTACGGTCCAAAAAATTAAGAAGGTGTTTTCTCTGTAAAACACCTTCTTTTTATATTAGAGCACAGCCGATTATCGTATTCTAACGTTTCGGCTTTCTGTAAAATATCGCATTCTGTCAAGCTATTTTTTGTAAAATATCGTATTCTATCAAGCCATTTTCTGTAAAATATCGCATTTTGCTGAAATAATTTGTATCTTTACGCTGTAATAAAACACAGCTATGATAGACAAAAGAACAATAGAGTTTATCCTTGCCGACCAGCAGGAGGAAATAGAAACAAGAGCCCAGGAGACATTGTGCCGTCGCCCCGAGGAGCAATTGATCGATCTCAAAAGCACACAGGCGCAGGCAGTCATAGGTGTAAGGCGAAGCGGCAAGTCAACTTTGTGCTATCAGGCATTGCAAGAACAAGGTGTAAAATACGCCTATGCTGATTTTGATGATGAACGTCTGGTAGGGCTCAAGGCGGACCAACTTAATGATGTACTTGAAATCCTCTATAAGATATATGGTGACTTTGATTACCTGCTTCTTGATGAGATACAGAACATAGAAGGCTGGCACCTGTTTGTCAACCGTCTGCTCCGTAAAAAGATGCACGTCATCATAACTGGCTCAAACGCCAAGCTCCTGAGCAGTGAGTTGGCAACTCATCTTACAGGCCGCAACAAGGAGATACCTCTCTATCCATTTTCATTCAAGGAGTTCTGTATCATGAAAGGGGTAGACACAGTCCGTCGCACCACAAAAAATGAAGGATTCCGTCGCGCTGCATTTGATGAATTCCTTAAGCAGGGAGGCTTTCCTGAACTACTGGTAATAGAGGACAATAAAAGTTACGTTGGAACGCTCGTGGATAACATACTTAAGCGTGACATAGAACAACGTTTCAAAATCACTTATAAAGCAGCGTTTGAGCAGTTGGCTCACCATCTGCTCAATGTTTCTCCTACAATTGTAGTTACAACAGATCTGGCAGACCTCTTTCATTTCAAGTCAGAACATACCGCCAAGAACTACATAGGTTATCTCAAGCAGGCTTATATGCTCCTGGGTATACAGAAATATTCGCAAAAAAGTAAGCAGCGTTCCGTTCAGGAAAAGGTCTATGCTGTCGATGTTGCCATGATGGATCAACGTGAAAACGCCTTTGCAGGTGATAATCTTGGCCATCGCCTTGAGACCATTGTAGCAGTACATCTAATCCGTACATGCAAGATGCAAGGATTTGACGTCTATTATCTCAATGACCGCTCTGGTGAATGTGACTTTGTTATCTGCAAGGGAAATAAGGTACTTCAGTGCATACAGGTTTCCTATGATATTTCGGCTGATAATACCCGCAAGCGTGAAATCAACGGACTTCTGCTTGCCGCCCGCCAGACAAAGTGCACAAACTTGTTATTGCTCACTGATCATGAAAGTGAACAAATAGAGCAAGACGGTTATAAGATAAAGATCCAGCCGGTATATGAGTGGAGCCTGGAGTAATTGGTTTAGCAACAAACCGCTCGAACCTGGACCAGGAAATTTAATTTTAATACAATTGAAACTGAATCGCTTCCCGGTGATACAGTGATATCATCTCTCACCTTATATAATATAAAAGGTGTACTAAATAGACTAGTGTCTCACTTAACAGTCAATCGTAGTCGGGAATGGTTTCTTCTAATATTGCTTTACTCTTTTCAATAGCTGTAGTTGAGATGGTGCTCAAATAGATCTCAGTTGTCTTAGTGGAAAGATGTCCCATAAGTGTAGCTAATTGTCCGGGTTCCATGCCGGAATCTCTCATATGTGTGGCAAAAGTGTGTCTAGCATTGTATGTCGTAATCTTGTCTATGCCTAGATTCTCTGAAATAGATTTTAGACCAGCATTTATCTTTTTGTCAATACGGTTTATGGTGTTGGCTATTGTTTTGTTGTCTGTTTTACCTGCCAGGTATGGCAATATGTAGTCATTAGGAGCTGACTTGTTTATTCGACCATATTTGTTTAATATATTTTTGGAGTTCTTTGTCAATGGAATTCTTGTCTCTTCCTGATTTCGGCTTGTCTTATGTCTTATGAACGTGATTTCGTCTTTATTGTTAATTGCATTGTTTTTCAGTCTTAATATGTCGCCAATATTCATTCCTGACAACATGTAGGTCAGGAAGAAGAAATCTTTGCCCATTTGCTCGCTCGCGTTTTTGGGCTTGTAGAGAAGTAGATTGTTAAGGCTATTCTTGTCTAATGCTGAATTCTTTCTTCGTGTACTCGTTAGAGTCAATCCTTGTATGTTCTTGAATGGATTATCATTTTTGGTTAGTCCTCTTTCGATACCATAGGAGTAAATAGATGCCAATGCTCTCATGTAGATGCGTATCGAGTTGAGGGAAATGCCTTCATATTTCATAGATTTTATTAGTTTCTGAACAGATGCAGGGGTTATATCATCTGTCTTAATATCATCAGAGAAAACCTTGTATATCCAGTTGCTTGCGGTATTATAACCTATTCTTGTCTTTTCCTCTATGTCTTTTGATTTGGCGATATTGACAAGTGAAGAAAATAATGATGTATCTGTTGTTCGCCAAAACAAAACCTGGCGATAGCGTGCAGTGAACTCATCGAAGGTAAAGTTATCTCCCAAGTCTTCTATAATGTCAAGAGCTCTTTGAAAGTTTGCTTGGACCTCGTCAAAGGCGATTTTAGCTTCTTTAGTCCTCCTGTTATCAAATTCTTGCCTTGTTAGTAATCTATTGCTGCCCAACGAGTATATTCTAGGTTGCCGTTCGAATGTAACTCTCAAGCGTATAGCTCTTCTATCTCCCTTTGCCTTAGGGTCCCATACCTCTTTTGCTGATGCTTTCATTATTATG
>Ga0310786_10012889_pt1 | contig 10330 bp, 11 predicted proteins | sample AusTroGonzalo_MG_FD_203881 | JGI IMG/M metagenome (GOLD analysis project Ga0310786, IMG submission 203881) | Bovine rumen microbial communities from tropical cattle in Woodstock, Queensland, Australia - Gonzalo_03 (v2) (version 2) | ecosystem: Host-associated > Mammals > Digestive system >... | reverse complement strand
CGGGGATCCAGTTCAACTTGTCAAGCCCGGCGGCATAATAGATGGCCGCGATGGTGGAGCTGGCGCCGATGGTGCCGTAGCCTTGCTGGGAATTGTTCAGCAGCGAACGGACGGTGCCGGCGTTCCAGCCGTCGATCTCATTGGCTACGGGCGCTCGCCAAAGGTTCACCTTGAGCGGAGACGCCAGCATTTCTTTCCCGTCCACCACCATGGAAGACAGGGCGCCGCTCTGGGCGTCGAAGGCATACGAGAATCCGGAGCCGGAGGCGATCAACTTCCCGTCGGAGCGGGTCAGGTCGACGCGGCCGGCGGGCTTCGGGGCGGGGGCGGCCGGCTGGTTCCAGCCGTCCAGCTCAAACTGCTCCCAGGCCACCTCGTGTCCTGCCGGGGCCCAGATTTCGTCCTGGCGCAGGCAGGAACTCAGCGTGAGACGGTACTCTTTGCCGGGCACAATCTGCGGCCGGGTATAGGGAACGTGGACGGTAATGCTGCCCTGCGGCTTGATGTCCAGGTTCAGCATGCCGGAGGCGACGGTCTCGCCGTCTGCGGTCACCTCCCACCGCGTCGCATAGACGGAAGCGTTGGAGAAGTAGCTGCGGTTGCGGATTTCCACCAGGCCGGTGCGGCTGTCCAGCATGCGGTAGATGAGCGGCTGCTGGCTCTTCTTCATCTGCCACATCTCGGGCTGGGGGACACGGTCCGGCCAGATGCTGCCGTAGGTGCGCGCGCCGATGCCGTACGAATAGAAGCTGCCTTCCGCAATCTCTTCTTCGAAATCGAGCCACAGCGCGGCGTCCGCCGGACGGAATCCCTCGGAAGGAAGGACGGCATCCGCGAAAACGCCCACGTTGTCGACCAGCGCGTCGATGATGAACTCGTTGGTATCCTGGCCGTTGCGCTCTTCGTTGCGGCCCACGCACAGCGATAGCGGGAGGTTGCGGATGTTGCCCGAGGCTTCGCCAGAAGCCATTTCCGAGCCGTCGATGTAGACTTTCATGGTGCTGCCGTCATAGACGGCGGTCACATTGTGCCAGCGGCCTTCCCAGTCGGCCGGAAGGTCCCCGGTTACGGTTCTCACCTGGCCGTTGTCGATGTAGAACTCGATCTTGTCGTAGTTCTGCCGGAGGCCGAACTGGCGGCTGCCCTTGGTGATCATATACCCGCCGCCGCGGTTGAAATGGCGCGGCATGATGTCCAGGGTCAGGGTGAGCTTGTCCCCGCTGATCTCGACATTGTCCGCGCGGTACACCTGTACCCATTGCTCCATCGGTCCGAGGTCGATGGCCTTGCCGGTAGGGCCTGCCACGAGCTTGGCGCGTCCCATGATGTCCGCCCGCGTTCCGTAGGGAGATTTGTCCACCAGCCGGCGGACCGGCGCGGTGAGTCCGGGGCTCACGAAGTCCCAGATCGCTCCGCCCATCAGAGACGGATGCTCGTCGATCTCCCGCCAGAAATCATCCAGGAAGCCGCCGCCGTTGCCGGCCACGGAAACGTATTCATCCATGAAGGACGGACGTTTGTCCTGTTCGTCCAGGCCGTAGGAGACTTCGTGCTCCAGGGGGATTGGATAGCGCGGGCCGACGATATCTTCCGCAGCGTGCTTGGCCGCATTGCCGCCATACATCCAGAAGCGGGTGGGATCGTATTTCTTGCCTTCTTTGACCACCTCGGTGATGTTGGGACCCTCGCCGCTCTCGTTGCCGGCGCTCCAGAACAGTACGCAGGCGTGGTTGCGGTCGCGGAGCACCATCTGGCGCACCCGTTCCTGATACATCGGAATGAAATCCGGAATATAGGAGACATACTCCGTTGCGTGAGACTCGTCGCCGGTCTCGTCAATGATGTACAGTCCGTACTCGTCCGCGAGATCCAGGTACTCGTTGACAGGAGGATAGTGGGATGTGCGTACGGCGTTGAAATTGAACTGCTTGAGGATCTCCATGTCCTTGCGGATGGTGGCCTCGTCCATCGCGTGACCCAACTCGGGATGCTGCATGTGGGAGCACTGCGCAATCACCTTGAGCGGCTGTCCGTTGAGATAGAAGACGCCGTCGATGATTTCGGTTTTCTTGAATCCGATGCGCTTGACGACCTCGTCCACGATGCGGCCGGAGGCATCCTTGAGCGTCATCTTGAGGTCATACAGATCAGGCGTTTCGGCCGTCCATTTCTTCGGAGAAGCGATCCGGGCGCGCAGGGAAACGGCCTTGCTCCCGCCTGCAGGGATGGAGACGGCGTCCTGCTGCATCCGGGCAACTTGTTTTCCGTCACGGGAGACCTCAGCGGTCAGGCTGTAGCCGGAAGCGGGTACGTCATACGCCTTCAGGTCAACGGTCAGGCCCAGGTCGGAATCCGTAAACGTTTTGTCGAAATCAGTGATGACCTGCCAGTCGCGGATGCGGGCCTGCGGTGTGGCAAAAACGGTGACGTCGTCAAAGATGCCCGCGAGGCGCCAGTAATCCTGGCCTTCCAGATAGTAGCCGTCGCTGTACTTCAGGACCAGCACGGCCACCGTGTTGCGGCCCGGCTTGACATACGGGGTGATGTCGTATTCAGAAGGCTCCTGCGCACCCTCGTTGTAGCCCACTTCCTGCCCGTTGATCCAGACGAAAGAGGCGGACGCCACCTTCTCGAAGCGGATGAAGATCCGGTCGCCCTTCCAGGAGGAGGGGAGATTGAACGTGGTCCGGTAGGCGCCGGTCGGGTTGTAATCCATCGGGATGTTCGGCACGGTCACGCTGAACGGCGCGGGCGCCGGCGGCGTCCCCATCTGCGGGCGGCGCATCGGCATATACTGCGCTGCTGCAGGCATCATGTTCGTCTTGAAGGGCGTGCTGACGTTGCGGAAAAGCGGCTCTCCGTAGCCCATCATTTCCCAGTTGGACGGCACCTCGATGAGGGACCATTTCCGGTCGTTGAATCCCGTGCTGAAGAATCCGTCCGGAATCCCGGCCGGGTTCTCGCTATAGTAGAACTTCCATTTCCCGTCCAGCGAAATGTGCTTGTCCGGGATGTGGAAGGCTCTTCCTTCTTCCTGGTTGAGTCCATACACGGAAAGGTTCTCAACATAGTAGGAAAGGTCTTGCATGAAGGGCTTGTTCTGCGCTGGCAGCAGCATAGGGGCCAGTGCGGCCAGGAAGAGGAGAAAACGTTTCATCGGGATTTCGGTTAACTGTAACAAATATACAATATTTTTGATAATGTAGCAGTTAGACCGAATATCCGCAGCACGCTCAGTATTCTCCGTACTCGCAGCCGATGTTGCGGGCGCTGATGCGGTCGATGAGCTTGCCGTCCGGGCCGAACAGCTGGACGGTACCGACGCCGTTGCCGCCGTTCCATAGGCGTTTGTGGCGCCTGGCGCCGTCGGGGGACTCGTAGTTCACCAGCAGCATGTCCTTCTTCTCGCAGGTCACGTCCGTAATCATTCGGCCGGAATTGCTGCACTGGTCCACGTGCCAGACGATCTGCGTGTCCGTCTCCCGGCAGTCGAAGTCCGTGTGGACGTGCGTCCAGGCCTTGGAGAAATTGAATTCGTAGGGCTTCCCTTCGTACCAGAAGGCGGCGAGTAGCTTGCGCGGCAGCGCCAGATGTCCGACCTTCGGCCGGCCACCTCCGATGTCAAAGACGCTGTCTGTCAGCGCCTTCCCGCTGATTTCGCTGACGAGGTTATTGGACGAGAGCCATACCCATGGCGAAGTGAAGTCGCGGCCCCAGTTCTTGTCGGCATAACCGTAGCAGTCCTCCGGCCGCACGAGGTAGCGGCGCCCGTTCCAGACGACCTCGCCCTCGTATGCGCTCTTCATGCCCTCGGCGTGCCAGAACATCTCGAACGCTTCCGCGGTACGGAACAATTTGTCGGCGCCGAAGCCGACGTTGAAGGCCACCTGCTTGCTGATCCGCAGGTCCCAGGACATCTCCCCGTCGGCGCACATCCATTCGGGATGCTGCGCGGCGCCTTCCACGCGAATGTGTCCGCGGGTGCGGTCCTCCGTCAGGAAGCAGTCGTCCGCTTCCACGCTGAAAGGCACGCCCCAGTCCACCCGGATGCGCTTCCAGCCCCAGAATCGGTGCAGTTGGGCGGCGTCCTCGCCCCAGGCGCCGGCCTTGACCATCAGGTAGGACGGCTTCTGCGGCTTCCCGGGAATCTGCCCGAAGACGGGCTCCTCGCTTCCGAGTTCGGGATTGCAGAGAAAGAATTCGATGAAGAACGGCTTCTCCTCGCCGGTCAGCGCGTCGTGCGCCGTAAACGAGTGCCACCACCAGTCATAGCCCTGGCGGGCCTGCAGGCCGAACAACTGGCAGGCGTCCCGGGAAATATCGTGCTTGTTGAAACTCATCTCACTGCTCGTCGATGTTGATCGCCCGCCTGAATCCATCCACCTTCCGCTCCAGCTTGCCTACGCCGCAGAGTGCGAAGAGGTAGGCTGCGCCGAGCGCCGTGATGCCCAGACCGATGAGCGTGGAGAGCGTCCGTGCGGACACGTCCGGATTGCGCAGACCGAGGATGCCGAGTATGGCGCCGCTGACACCCAGCAAGAGCAGGATCCACCAGAAGGGGAATACGTGCCGGTAGTCGAGACTCTGGATGGCAATCACGACACCCTCGATGAGCACCCACATCGCAAAGATGATGGGCAGTGACATGCCGACAAAGAGGTTGTTTCCAAGAAAGATAACGCCCAGGATTATCTGCAGGACGGACGACAGGGCCCGGCTTCCGCTGTTGGGCAGGAAGGCCTGCGTGTTGAACGTAAAGATCAACTTGGCGATACCGGCACAAAGCGTAAAGCAACCGAGTATCCAGGCGGCTGTGAACAGGGTAGTGGCAGGTTTGCAGATGCAGAGGATGCCAAGGGCCACGAGGAGAATCCCCGAGATGCCCAGCCAGATTTTAGTGCTTGTCTTCATGATGTGGAATAGTTACGTCTATAGAACCGACTGCAAACTCCGGTCCTGACCGGAAATGCTGACAAAATGTTCTGCCAAACTTGCATTTTTTTGATAACTTTGGCGGAACATTCAACAATACTTTGCTGGCGTGTTTGTAGTCTATTATCTGATCGGAATCAACCTCCTGACCTTCCTGGCCTATGGCCTCGACAAGTGGAAGGCCCGGAAGGGCAAATGGCGCATCCCGGAGGCGACGCTGATCCTGCTTGCCGTCTTCGGCGGCAGCGTCGGCGCCCTGCTGGGCATGAGCGTTTTCCATCACAAGACCAAGCACAAGAAGTTCGCCATCGGCCTCCCGTTGATCCTCCTGGCCCAGGTGGCCCTGGCCTACTTCATCTACAGCAGATTTTAATTCCTGCAGAGAATCATAGAAAACGCCCGGGCGGGGAGCCCGGGCGCATCTTTTTATTGTTCGGAGAAATCGTCTTTCCCTACGCCGCACAGGGGGCAAACCCAGTCTGCGGGAAGGTCTTCAAAGGCGGTTCCGGGGGCGATTCCGTTGTCGGGGTCGCCGGCCTGCGGGTCGTACTCGTACCCGCAAACGTTGCATACATACTTTTTCATACGGATATGGAATTAGTTCGTGTTATTGTGCAAAGATAGCAAAACTACTGAAACACCCGTTTACCCAGTGCCTGGTTGATGTGCGTCTCTAGGATGTGGAAGCTGGGCCCGACCATGGTGTTGTGGCCGTGGCCGTCCAGTTCGTAGAGGTAGGTCTGCTCGTGCCCGACCAGTTTCATCATCCGGGCGAGGTACTGGTTCTCGTCGTAACGGCCGTAGAGCTCCAGCTCGCGGTCGCCGCAGATGAGGACCAGCGGCGGGCAGTCCGGGCGTACCCAGTAGATGGGCGCGAACTCGTCGATGGTGACCTGCAGCGGCTGAAAGCCCTGCATCTTGCGGACATTGTAGTGCGTGACGGCCTGTCCGCTGAACGGGATATACATCCACACATTGTCCGCGTCAGCACCGTAGGCGGCCAGCCAGGCTTTGTTGAGGCAAAGCATCATGCCGATGTAGCCGCCGGCGGAATGGCCGGTGACGACGATCTTGGCGGGATCTCCGCCATAGTCGGCGGCATGGCGGAACACCCAGGCCACGGCCTCGGCGGCATCGTCCAGCGTCTCGCGGACCGTCACCTTCGGCAGCAGCCGGTAGTTCACGCCGACGACCACCCAGCCCTTCTTTTGCAGCTGCGCGGGAATCTCTTTGTTGCCTCCCTCCAGGCCGCCGCCATGGAACCAGACGATGACGGGGCAGTCTTTCTGCCCCTCCGGGTAATAGACGTCGAGTTTGAGGCGCTCCTGCGCATACGCGTCGGTCTTGCCGGTATAGCTGATGTCGTTTATCTGCTTGTAGTTTTGCGCGTTGAGGCCCAGCGCCGCCAGGCACAACGCGAGGGTAATGAGGAATCGTCTCATGGGATTAACGGATAAAGTTGGTGAATGCCGGCTGCTCGTCGCGCTGCGGGGCGGAATCGCCGTCGGCGTGGATCTTCTTCAGCAGCCAGGCCATGTTGTTGCCGAGCGTGCGCATGGTCTGCATGCCCTCGACGTCCAGCTTCGCCTCGCCCTTCCCGGCGCCGTAGGCAATGTTCCAGTACTGGGAAGTGACCACGGGCATATTCATCATCTCGAACATCATGTTCATGGTCTGGAGCGACGCCGTGGCGCCGCCGCGGCGGCAAATGGCAACAGCCGCCGCCGGTTTGTTCTGGACCAGGTGCCCGGCGGAGTAGAACAGGCGCTGCATCACGGCCAGGATGCCGCCGTTCGGCTGCCCGTAGTAAACGGGGGAGCCGACGATCAGGGCATCCGACTCGGCGAGCTTGCGGGCAATCTCGTTGCAGGGGTCGTCGTCGAAGACGCAGCCCTTGCCGGCGTTGCGCCGACAGCCGCCGCAGTTGATGCACATCCGGACCGGCCGTGCGCCGATCTGAAAGATCTCGGTGTCGATGCCCTGCTTCTTCAATTGCTTTTCAATCTCCTGCAGGGCGGAGAAGGTGTTGCCGTCCGGGCGGGGACTGCCGTTGATCAATAGCACTTTCATGCGGGCGTCTGAATTTGTCAGTGTAGCGGAAAGCGGCGAAGCATAGGCCGCCGTGCCGACGGCGGCCAGGGCCGCTGTCTTGATGAATGTCCTTCTGATCATATTACCACTGCTCCCAGTGAATGAATTCCGGTTTCCACTTGTCTTTCGGGGCCGGCTCCGAACACGGATGCAATCTTGTCCTTGTCCGTCACGACGACGAAACGCCAGGGTTGGCCGTTCATGGCGGTAGGCGCGGCCATGCCGGCTTTCAGGATGGTTTCCAGTTGATCCCGGGATACAGGATCGCCGGTATAACTGCGGATACTGGTCCGGGACATGATGACATCCATGGCGGAAGGTTCGCTCTGCTGGGTCTGACAGCCGCTCAGGGCAATCGCCGCTGCGATGGCAGAAAAGAGAATGATTTTCTTCATGTGGTTGATTATTTGGTTTCTCGAGTCAAAGATAACCAAAAAATATTTAATTGGTATCCATGAATTTTATGAAATTCGTTAATTGATTTTATGATTTTCGTAAAAATGGCATTATCTTTGTCTCCGGATTGATCAAACAAATCAATTAAAGACATGAAGAATTCAACACAAAAGAACATCAAGGGGCTGTCCATCGCCATCCTGATCATCACGACGCTTTACCTCGTCTTCATCTACGGCACCACGGTCAATCAACTGTGGGTCCGGAAGTCCGTGGTCTGGAATCCGGACCATCTTGCCTGGCAGTATTTCATCATCGCCGGCTGGCTCATCGGCGCGACCCTTCTCTATGTGTTCTGCTGGATCTTCCTGGTCCGCACGAACCGGGCCCTGCAGACCGGCGAGATTTTCCCGAAATCCAACATTGCCCTCCTTCGTTGGACGGCGGTGGTCGCGGCGCTTGTGACCTTTGCCCACGCCAACTACGAGGACGTGCTTCAGGGGGCCACGTGCTCCGTGCTTGATGGAAACACCTTATTTGTCCCGCTGGCCATCCTGCTGTTTGCCGGACTCTACAAGATGGCCTACCTCACCGCCAAAGACAGCAAACTCGCGATATGATTACCGTCAACCTCGACAAGATGCTCTGGGAGCGGCACATGAAGCTCTCGGAGCTGTCCGAAAAGATCGGCATCTCGATGACCAACCTTTCCCTGCTCAAGACAGGGAAAGGCCGGGCCATCCGTTTCACCACGCTCAACAAAATCTGCAAGGTACTGGAGTGCCTCCCGGGTGACATCCTGGACTACCGGCCCGACCCGGAAGGGGTCGAGCCGGAAGAGGATATCTTTGAAGAAAAGCTTTAGTAGATGGCTTCCAGGAGCTGGTCGCAGATGCTCTGCATGCCGGCGATGGACGGGTGTCCGTTCTGCTTCTCAATATCGTGCAGCTCAATCAGTTGCACGTTGTAATGCTGGCATACGACGCGCATGGACTCATTGATCTCTTCCCGCAGCTCGGAGTTCAGGATGGAGTAGATCTTCGCCTTCGGATAGCGTTTCTGTAGCGCGTCCAGCAGGTAGGCGAGGGCAGGGCGGAAGGCCTTGCAGTCGTCCTGGGTCCAGTCGGACCACTGATACTCGCCGATCGGGGCGCGTGACCAGGCGTCGTTGGTACCGCCGAAGAGGAAGATGATGTCCGGGTTGCCGAGCATGTCCACGCGGCCCATGAAGGAGGATTCGTAGTTCACGCGCCCGAAGTAACCGGTGCTGCAGATGGTGGTGCCGCCCCAGGAGTTGTTCTGCTCCAGCTCGTAGCCCTTGGCCTTGATATAGAGGCTCCACCAGGTCTGATCGACGGATTTGACGTCGTTGTTGGCGTCCGGGTAGAAGGGTGCGTACCCTTCCGGGTTATAGCCCTGATAGGTGGAATACGAATCTCCGAGGATGGAGACTTTCTTGGTCTGTGCGCACGCCGTGAACAGGGTAGTCAGCAGCAATGCCCAAAAGAGTATTTTTTTCATGATTCGAAGATAATCATTTTTCGTTATCTTTGTTCTGACCAAATCCCAAGAGTATGAGAAAGATTTTGTTTGCCATTGCCATGATTCTGCTTGTTTCCTGCACCGGGAACAAGACCAACGACGTGATTGTCCCTGACTTTGCCCAGGGCTATTTCCTCCGCAACGACGTCAGTGTCGATGCCGTTCCCGGCAAGATCACCAGCCAGGAGCAACTGCTCCAGTTCTTCGGCATGGCGACTGTCATGGGCGAAAACGGCAAGCCGACCACCATTGATTTCGACAAGGACTTCGTCGTCCCCGTCATCTATCCGGTGACTGACCAGGAAACGAGCGTTGTGGTGAACAGCATCAAGAAGACGGGCGCCAACGAACTGACGCTCAATGTGAGTGCCATCCGGGGAGAAGAGCACCACAGCTACACCATCCGTCCCATGGAACTCCTCATCATTGACAATCAATACCGTGACTTCGATATTGACCTGCAGCTCGGAGAATAGATGAATCCATGAAGCAGGCGGAACCGTTTTTGTCTGCTTATTTGATCGGCTGTCCCATTTCGGAAGCTTCGGCGTCGGCCGCATCCAGCTTGAAGAGCATGAAGTTGTCGTTCTCCTTCGTGCAGGGTGTCCAGACACCGCCGTCCGGGCCGTTCGGGTCGCTGTATTTGGCGAAATTGGTCCAGGCAGTAAGCATTTTCTCGGAGAGGTCCCAGTCGCCCTGGGTCCAGGGACGCCAGCAGTGCTGGAGCGACTTGAATACGAACCAGAGGTCCGAGGAATGGAACGCGCCCTTGAGTTTGTCCTCCGGGTGGGAACCGTCGTCCGGCAGCGGGCGGGCGAACTCGTAGGCCCAGGCCTTGGCGCCCCGCTCCTGGCGGTTGGCGCAGAAAGCGGCGATGCCCGCCGACATGTCGCCCATGTCGTTGAGCGTGTAGCCGATCATATACGGCACATCTGCCAGGGAACCGTCCGCAGCCGCATCGTCAAAGATTTCCACGGACACGTGGCCGTCGATGATGGGCGTGATGGTGATGCCGCCCTTACCGGTGGCGGAGGTATAGAGGGCGCTGGCAGCGTGGACGGCGTCCGTCGCGGCAGCGCGCATCTTCTTCAGGTCGGTCAGGCCGGCCCAGTCCATGACGGCTTTACCCTCGGCTTCCGCTTCCTGCAGGGTCTGGCCGCCGAACATCATCTTGATCATGGCCGGCGGAACGGCCGGGCCGCCACCGGCGAGGGTGAAGCTCTGGTTCTTGACCACGTTGAGGCCGTTGGCGCTCATGATGACGGCCTTGTGGAAGTACGGCTTGGCCAGCGGAGAGGCGCAAAGCGTCCGGACGCTGCCGCCGCCGGCGCTCTGGCCGAAGATCATGACGTTATCAGGATCGCCGCCG
>Ga0310786_10012888_pt1 | contig 10330 bp, 8 predicted proteins | sample AusTroGonzalo_MG_FD_203881 | JGI IMG/M metagenome (GOLD analysis project Ga0310786, IMG submission 203881) | Bovine rumen microbial communities from tropical cattle in Woodstock, Queensland, Australia - Gonzalo_03 (v2) (version 2) | ecosystem: Host-associated > Mammals > Digestive system >... | reverse complement strand
CACTCCATCGCGTCCACCCACGCGACTACGCCGACCGTGCGCTCCGCGCCGTCCCGGCCCTTCGCCTTGACCCAGTCGAACTTCATGAGGCGACGCTTCGCCGACTGCACGGCCTCGTACACCTTCGGCATCGCCCCCTCCTTGAAAACGAGGATGAACTCCCACTTGTTCTTCCGGCAGGTCTCCATTATCGGCCTGCTGCAGTAGAGCGCATCCCCGACGATGCAGAACGCCTGTTTCGGGAACTGCTCCTTGAGCCGCGCAGCCAGGCGCAGGAACGCCCGGTACTCGCAGTCCTGCTTCTCCTTCTCGGAGTCGTAGGCGTCTACGGCCTCCGTGAGGAGCGGGATGTCCCAGCCCCACGGCGTGATTATCCGCGCCTCCAGCGCGTACCGCCGCTTCTCCTTGTCGGAAAGCGAGATGCCGCGCTTGCGCTCGCACATCGTCCCGTCCACCGCAACGCAGATGCAGCCCCACAGCATCGCGTCCCTGAACCACTTCGACCTGATCAGGTAGCGCACGAGCTGCACAAGCACGGACTCCAGCGCCGCCGTGGACACGTTGGCGAGGAGGTTCCGGCACGTCTGGGAGCAGGCCGTGTGCAGCTCCGGGTCTCCAGGGTCGTATGGCTGGCCGGAAAGCTCGAACACTGTCTGCGAGTACGCGCGGGTGTTGCGCGCCATGTCCATCTGGTTGCGGCTCCTCAGGTGCTGGAAGAACCCGAGGACCACCGTCCAGTACAGCGTCAGCGACGAATACGAGCAGTTCTCGTCCCTCCGCGTCCCGACGATGCCGACGAGAAGCGGGTTGAGGACCTTGCGGAACGGTTCGATGAACCCCCTCAGCGCCCTGAGCGCTTCGCCGTAGTCCGGCTGCGCGGCCGGCCTGCGCCCGAAGAACCTGAACTTGTGCTGCCCCCAGTCGCCGACTTTCTCGGCGCAGAGGACGCGAGGATTGACCTTGAACAGTCGCCGAGTTCCTTCAAAAGGCTCTTCGCCTCCCTCCAGCGCCGGATCCAGTCCCGCACCTCCTCCACGGAGGACATGGGCACGTAGAGCGTCTGCGTCCTCCCGTTCACCTTGCGCGTCAGGTGCCAGTGGGCCGCAGAGCCCGCCGTCACGCGGGAGAGCGACCCCTCTATGACCTGTCCGTCCGAGAGCAGCTTCTTCAGCCTGCTCGCCACCCGCCTGTACGCGGCCGTCTTTCTCGTTTTTTTAATCATAGGCGTAATTATACTTATATTTTTGGCGAAAGTCAAGGGGGTAAATGCGATTTTTTACAAAAAAGTTTTCGGGGCGCCCCGGCCAACGCGCCGGAATGCCCCGAATCCAACGGCCACAAGGCCGCCGTCACCGATTGAGACTTATTCGACTTTTGGAATCACTGTTGCAAATATCCCTCATGTGAGGGAGTGGGGGAAGAGCGGCGGATTTGGTATAATTTGCAAGTGTCATGACTTTGCGCCTGCCAGCACTGCTCCTCGCCGCCTGCCTCGCCTCCGCCGCGAACGCTGACGACGTGATTCGCACTGTGGCCGATCTGTACCGCGCAGTCTACACCGACCCAAAGACCAACGACACCTTCGACATCACCGCGACAGTGGTAATGCCCGGCCGTCCAAAGCATCCTGGCACCATCGTCCGCGACGCAACTGGCGCAGCGCATTTCTATGACGACGCCGCCCCAGAAAGCGGCCCATTCCCTGCCGCCGGAGACGTCATACACGTCACTGGAAAAACTGGCGTACACGCCTTCGGCTCAGTGTTCGCCTACTCCACCAAAACGGAAATCGTAGGGCGCGGGCACCTCGACCCGCCAATCGTCGCATCTGCCGAGCAGATCGCAAACGGCGAATTAGAGTTCAGGGCGGTCAAGATCAACGGCATTCTGCGCGACGTCTTCCGCGACGAAATCGACCTCTCTTGGGTCTACGTGATCCTCCAGTCCGGCAGGCATTCACTCTATGGGGCGCTCCCGTTTCCCCAGAAACGCGCGCACGGGCTTGAAAACCTTATCGGCACCGAGGTGACGCTAACATGCATTCCGGGGCATGTTAGCAACGGCACACGCAGAATGATCAAGACCATACTCCACATAAACGGTCCCGAAGACATTGTCGCCAAGCAAGCCGAAAGCAGCGAACTTTTCGACGTGCCGACGCTGGAGCGAGAAGACGACATCTCCGACGTTCGCCTCGACAGATTCGCGCGTCGGCGCATTGCCGGACGCGTTATCGCGACCATCTCCGACAATCGCGCCATTTTGCAGACTGCCGAAGGACGCATCGTGCGCGTTAAATTCGCGTCGCCTGACACCCCCTCGTACGGAACTAACGTGGAAGTCTCGGGCTTTGCGACTACGGACCTCTACAGAATCAACCTCTCCTGCGCAGTCTGGCGCGATTCGCTGGAAAAAACTCCCCGAGAGCCTGCGCCCGTGCCGATTACGCCGGAAGACCTCTTCACCACGCACAACGGAATGCCAGGGCTTAACGAAACATACCACGGCAAAGTGGTGGAAGTTCGCGGCAAGGTTCTCGACAGCCTCTCCGAGAAGGACAAGACGTTCAACCTCGACTGGAGCGGCACTACCGTACGCATCGACGCACACGAGGCGGCCGATGCCGCAAGGCACGTTGAACAAGGAAGCGTCGTCGAGGTGCGCGGCGTCTGCGTCATGGAAGTGCCCGACTGGTATCCGAACGCGCCCTTCCCGCACATCGAGGGATTCTACATCGTCGCAAGAACGCCGGAGGACATCGTCGTGCTGAAGCGTCCGCCGTGGTGGACGCCCGGCCGTCTCGCGGCTGTCATCGGGTCGTTGCTCGCGATCCTCGCCGCCGTTCTCGCGTGGAACCGCTCGCTGCGCGCACTCGCAGAAAAGCGCGGCAAGGCGCTTGCGAAAGAAGAGATCGAGCGCCTCGCCTCCGAACTGAAGGCGGCGGAGCGGACTCGCCTCTCCGTGGAGCTGCACGACTCCATCGCGCAGAACCTCTCCGGCGTCTCGATGGAACTCGACACAGCTCTCAACGGCGAAGAGAACATTCCCGACAGCGCGGCGCAACACCTCTCGCGCGCATCGAAGACGCTCGACTCGTGCCGCGTGGAGCTAAGGAACTGCATCTGGGACTTGAGAAGCCGAGCCCTCGACGAGCCCGACATGGACAGGGCGATCAAAGTCGCCCTCGGCCCAACTGTCGGCAAGAAGAAACTGCTAGTCCGCTTCAACGTACCGCGCTCGCGCTTTTCCGAGAACACGGCGCGGACGATCCTCAACATCGTGCGGGAGCTCGCGTCCAACGCCATCCGCCACGGACACGCTGGCGAAATTCGCGTCGCTGGCAGCCTCGACGGCGATACGCTCCGATTCTCGGTCAGCGACGACGGAACGGGCTTCGACCCAGAGAACCGCCCCGGCGTGCTTGAAGGCCACTTCGGGCTCCAGGGCATCGAGGAGCGCGTAAGCTTCTTCAACGGCGATATGAAGATAAAGTCGTCGCCCGGAGAGGGAACGAAAGTGTCGATTGCAATAGAAGTCATGCCATGAAATACAGCAAAGTCAGAGTCTTGATAGCAGACGACCATTCCGTCGTCAGGATGGGCCTAGTCTCCCTTCTCGGAACGGCAAAGAACGTCGAAATCGCCGGAGAGGCCGTAAACGGGGAGGATGCCGTGCGCAAGGCGCTGAAGCTCAGGCCGGACATCGTCGTGATGGACATCGTCATGCCCAAGAAGGACGGCGTCGCGGCCACCGAGGAAATTCTCGCCGCCGCGCCGGAGACAAAGGTGCTGATCCTCACGACGTTCGGAACGTCCGACGACATCTCTCGCGCTCTCAAGGCCGGCGCGACCGGGGCCATCATGAAGAGTGCGACTAACCGTGAGCTCCTCGCGGCGGTGCAGTCCGTCGCGCAGGGAAAGCGGTTCATATCCGCCGAGGTAGAGGGAATACTCGCGAACGACCCGCCCATTCCCGAGCTCTCGCAGCGACAGAGCGAAATACTCGAGTCCATCGCGCGCGGGCTCACGAACAAGGAAATCGCCACCCAGCTCGACATCAGCCTCGAAAGTGTGAAGTCGCATGTAAAGGTGATCCTCGAAAAGCTCGAGGCGTCTAGCCGCACCGAGGCCGCCGCCATCGCCCAGCGAAAGAACCTGCTGAAGCCATAGTCCAAGGCCGCAACACCCCATTGCAAAACGCCGACGAAAAAATATGGTATAATACGCGCCAATGAACAGAGAACTACTGCTTCGACTTATTCTCGGACTTAGCGGGTGCCGATCCGCTGAGGAGGTCTGCGCGTAGAAAAAGCGCACCGAATCAAAGAGCACCCTAAACAAAGCGGATCACCAGGCAAAGGCGGTTCGCTTTTGCATTTCAAGTTATCGTCACAACACAACAAACAACTTAAAGCAGAAACACAATGAACAACACAATCAGCAAGAACGGCACTGAAACCACGAGCAAGGCCGGCGCGCGAATCCGCGCGTACCGCGAGCGCCACGACTGGAGCGTCTACGACCTCTCGCAGAAGTCGGGCGTAGCCGAGAAGACGATCAACGCAATCGAGAAAGGCGAGGTAATGCCCGCCCTCGGCGTGCTAGTGAAGATCGCCCAGGCGCTCGGCCAGCGCCTCGGCACATTCATGGACGACCAGTTCAAGCCCGACCCGGTCATCACCCGCGCCGCCGACATCGAGGCGAAGAAGGTGGCGGGCGAGGGCATGAACGAGTTTGGCTACGCAAGCCACTCGCTCGCGATCGGAAAGCCCGACCGCCACATGGACCCCTTCCGCATCGAGTTCGCGGCAGACGGCGTCGACACAGTCTCCGCGCACGAAGGCGAGGAGCTCATCATCTGCCTCGCGGGCGAGGTCGAGCTTTCCTACGGCCCCGACAAGACTGTCCTCAAGGCCGGCGACACGGCGTACTACAACTCGTGCGTCAAGCACGGCCTCCGCGCCCTCGGCGGAAAGCCCGCGTCGATCTACGGCATAGTGTTCGTCCCGGCGTAATGGAGATGCGACCCATGTTCAAGCTGACAGATCCGTTCGGCAGCGCCCCTTCCAAGGCGCCGTTCACGCAATCGGTCTCGACGGGCGTCCCGTGGCGCAACCTGCCGATCACGCGCGAGTACACGCTAGGGCAGCTCCTCGACCAGACGATCGCACGCTGCGGCGAGAACGACGCCGTCGTCTACGCCGACCGCGACTACCGGCTCACGTGGTTCGAGTTCGGAGAGGAGGTCGACCTCGTCGCCAAGGGCCTCATGGCGCTCGGCGTGAAGCGCGGCGAAAAGGTCGCGCTCTGGGCGACGAACGTCCCGCACTGGGTCGTCCTCATGTTCGCGACCGCGAAGATCGGCGCGATACTGCTGCCGCTCAACATCAACTACAAGTCGGCCGAGATCGACTTCGCGCTTAAGCAGTCGGACGCGGAAAACCTGTTCGTCATCGACGGCTACCGCGACTGCGACTACATCGAGGTGCTGAACTCGCTAATCCCCGAGCTGAAGGAATGCCCGCGCGGCGAGCTCAAGTCGGCGAAGTACCCGCACCTCAAGCGGATGTTCTACCTCGGGCCCAAGAAGCACCGCGGCATGTACTCGCTCAACGAGGTGAAGTCGCTCGCCTGCGAGGTCACGCAGGCGGAGTACCTCGCCCGCCAGGCGACGTGCGACGTGAACGACGTCGTCAACATGCAGTACACGAGCGGCACGACTGGCTTCCCCAAGGGCGTGCAGCTTACGCACAGGAACATCGCGAACGACGGCTTCTGGATCGGCGCGTGCCAGAACCTCTCCTGCCGCGACCGCGTGTGCATACCGGTGCCGCTCTTCCACTGCTTCGGGTGCGTCCTCGGCGTGATGAGCTGCGTCAACCACGGCTCCACGATGGTGTTCCTCGAGAAGTTCGACCCGCTGCAGGTGATGCGCTCCATCGAGCGCGAGAAGTGCACGGCGACGTACGGCGTCCCCACCATGTACATCGCGATGCTCGACCACCCGCGCTTCAAGGAGTTCGACTTCAGCTCGCTTAGGACGGGCATCATGTCCGGCTCGGCGTGCCCCGTCCACCGCATGCAGCAGGCGCAGGACCGCATGTTCATGAAGGAGATCACGAACCCGTACGGCCTCACCGAGTCCGGCCCCGTGATGACGATGACGCGCTACTTCGAGCCCTCCATCGAGCGCAAGTGCCAGACTATCGGCCAGGCCCTTCCCGGCGTCGAGGTCGCGATCATCGACCCCGAGACGGGCATGCTCGCGCCGCTCGGCACCGACGGCGAGATATGCTGCCGCGGCTTCAACAACATGAAGGGCTACTACAAGATGCCCGAACAGACGGCGAAGTGCATTGACGAAAACGGCTGGCTCCACTCGGGCGACATCGGCCGCATGGACGCCGACGGATACTACTACATCACCGGGCGCCTAAAGGACCTCATCATCCGCGGCGGAGAGAACATCTCGCCAAAGGAGGTCGAGGACTTCCTCGGCATGATGCCCGGCGTCAAGGACGTCGCCGTCGTCGGCTGCCCGTCCAAGAAGTACGGCGAACAGCCCGCCGCGTTCGTCATCCCCGCCGACGGCGCGAATATCTCCGAGGGACAGGTGCAGGACTTCTGCAAGGACCGCATCAGCTGGTTCAAGATACCGAAGTACGTGCACTTCCTCGAGGAGTTCCCGATGACCGCCTCGCAGAAGATACAGAAGTACAAGCTTCGCGAGATGGCCGCCCAGCTCTGGCCCGACGCCTGACGGCGCGGGCCAAGGCGCACCAACTAGAGGAGCGACATCGCAAGGGCGACGACGGCCGGCATTGTGAGGATGCTCAAGAGGGTCGTCCCGCTCACTACGGCGACGCCCGTGTCGACGTCGCGGCGGAACTTCGTCGCGAACATCGAAACCATCGCCGCAACGGGCGCGGACGCCGCGATGCACATCGCAAGCATCATGTCGCGGTCGAGGCGATCCCTAAACGGGTACATCGCGGCAATGAATAGGAGCGGATACCCGACGAGGCGAATAAGCGAGGCGACGTAGACGGACGGGTTTCGCGCCACCTGCCCAAGCTTCGCCCCGGCGAGCCCGTAGCCGATGACGATCATCGCAATCGGCGTATTAAGGTTGGCAAGGTGATGAACCGGCACGGCCAGGAAGGACGGCAGCCTCGCCGAGAAGAGGAATAGCGGCAGCCCAAGCGCAATGCCTATCGTTCCCGGGTTCAGCACCATCTTCACCACACCCGTTCCCCCTTCCCCGTTCCCCTTCATAACCTTGAGCCCCCAGCTCCAGATGAAGAGGTTGAAGACGACGATATACGACGCTCCGAAGAAGACGCCCCTGTCGCCAAGTATCGCCTGCTCGAGCGGAATGCCCATGAACCCAGCGTTCGAGAAGACCGCCGCGAGCAGCAAAGGCTTCCGCACGTTTTCGTCGCGGTGCCGCACGAGCAACATCGCGAGCGGAATGACGACGAGATGCCCTATTACGGCAATCGCGAAGGCGAGGCCGAGCGAGGAGAGCGAAGACGGATCGAACGGACGCTGGAACACGTCGACAATGACGCACGGCGTGACGACGAGTATGAGCACGTTGACGAACCCGTCGATCGCGACGTCGCCTATGAGCTTCGTGCGGCGCATCGCCGCGCCAAAGCCCATGAGCACGAATAGCGCGGCGACCTGCCGCGCGACGAGGACGAGGTTGTCCATCAGCCGAAGCGCTCCATGAAGTCCCGCTCGACCTGTTCGTTGTCGACGAACCTGACGGCGTGCCAGCCGCTCCGCCGCGCGCCCTCGCAGTTCGACTCGACGTCGTCTATGAAGCATAGCTCGTCGGGCTCGAGCCCGATGCGCCTCTGCAGCAGGTCGTAGATGCGCTTCTGCGGCTTGAACATCCCCTCTTCGCCCGATACGACCGTCGCGTCGGAAAGCGCGACAAAGTCGGCGAATACCTTGCGGAAGCGCTCCGCCATCAAGGACGACATGTTGCTGAGAATGCCGATCTTGAAGCCTGCCGCCTTGAGCGAGCGCATCCACTCAAGCGTCTTCAGGTTCCTGTAGTTCTCCATGAAGCTCGCGTAGTCCTCTTCGAGGATGCGCGCGCGCACCTCGTCAGGAAGGTCGATGTCGGCGTCGGCCCAGATGAGATCGTACATCTCGTCGATCGTGATGAACCCGCCGTCCATGAGCCGCCTGTACCTTGCGAACCCCCTTTCGAGGTCTTCCCAGCCGATGCCGAACTCGTCCGTCACCTTCCTTACGCGCGAGGGCATGGTGGTCGTCGTCATCACCCCGCCGAAGTCGAACACGACGCCCTTAGTCTTCCTCACGCCGCAGATGCCGTGCGAAAGCCCAGCCCTGACGAGCGCGTAGCGGCGAGAGCCGTCGGGGTATATCAGCGTGACGCCGCCGTCGAGGAAGCGCACCCAGTCCCTGCGCGACCCAGGGCCGTACGCCCCGCGAACGTTGAGGAACGCCGCGATGTAGCAGTCGTGGGTGACGACCACGAAAAGACGGCGTCCCTGCGAGTGTTCGTCTAGCCAGCGCTCGCAGTCGTCCGCCGCCTCGCCGATGTCCCGCAGCCCGGGCAGTTTCTTCTCCCTGAAGTAGGTAAAGCAGGCGTTGAAAAACTCCATCTCCTTGAAGAGCTTCACCACCCTCAGCGGGTCTTCGTAGAAGAACGACTCGTTGCCGAGCTTCACGTCCGTCGGGACAGGCGCGCCGGCGAGGCCCATCCCCTCCGCTATGCAGTCCGCCGTCTCGCGGGCGCGCGTCAGCGGGCTAGACGCGAACGCGACGTCGCCGGAGAACTCGGCGAGCGACTCGCCAAGGAGCTTCGCAGTGCGCACGCCCTCGCGCGTCAGGTGCAACGCGTCTCCGAAGGTCGGGTCGTCGGGGTCCATCTTCGGCCGCTCCGCGTGGCGCACCTGCAGTATCGCGCGCGCGCCCTTGCGGATCTCCGCCTTCACCTCTTCTATCGTCATCTCTATGTTCATGTAATCTCCAGATTTCCTAGTGCAACAGCCCTGCCGCGATGACGGCGAGGATGAGGAACGGCACTACAGCCTTCATAAGCACGACAAAGACACGCGGGAACTTCATGCCCGCACCGGCGGACGCCTCGCGCTCGAAGCCATCCGCGCCCCACCCCGCGCCGCTCGTGGAAAACACGCAGATCATTAGCGCGCCGAGCGGCAGCCAGAACTGCCCGAAGACGAAGTCCTCAATTCCAAGCACATTGTCGAAGAGAACCGTAGGCATGGACAGCACGGCTACGCCGATTCCCGTCGCGAGCGAAACCTTTGCGCGCGACGCGCCAGTTTCGTCCATCAGCCCGCCGATTATGCACTCGAACACGGCTACAATCGTCGTGAGCGCGGCGAGCGAGAGGAAGAGGAAGAACGCAAAGCCCCAGAACCGCCCCCCTGCCATGTTCGCGAACACCTTCGGCAATGCGTCGAATATGAGCCCCGGGCCGGAGGTGACGTCAACGCCGTAGCTCGCACACGCTGGAAACACCACGAGCCCCGACAGGAAGGCGACGAACGTGTCGATGGCGATGATGAACGCCGACTCCGCCGCAAGGGAATGCTCCCGCCCGATGTAGCTGCCGAAGATCGTCATGCATCCAACGCCGACAGAAAGCGTGAAGAACGCCTGGCCCATCGCGTCGAACACGGCACGCCACGGATGCGCGAAGAACTTCGCCCAGTCGGGCGCAAGGTAGAACCTAAGCCCTTCCGCCGCACCTGGGAGCGTAAGAGCCTTCGCCGCAAGTACCACGAGCAGCGCGAGAAGCGCGACCATCATGACCTTTGCGACGCGCTCCACTCCGTTCCTAACGCCAGCCATGCATATCCCGGCGGACACCGCGACGGCAAACGCGAGATACGCCGTCGAAGAGACGCGGTCGCCGACGAGCGCGGCGAAGCAGATGCCGCCTCCCTTTCCGCAAAGGCTGTCGCCCGCGCACCTGACGAGCCACCCCGCGACGTCAGTGTAGTAGACCATCAGGAGGACGTTCCCCGCGAATATCACCTTGCCGACGACGGACCAGAACTTGCGGTATCGCGCAGCGGATATTTCGCTCATCGCGCTGGATATCCCGCGTCGCGACGCTCGCCCGAGCGCAAGCTCGGCAGTCAGGAGCGGAAAGCCGAGCAGCACAAGGAAGAGGAGGTAGACGAGCACGAACGCGGCACCGCCGTTCTGACCGACGACGAAGGGAAAGCGCCAGACGTTCCCGAGTCCGACGGCACACCCCGCCGCCAGCATCAGGAACCCAAGCCTCGACTTTATGCTCTCCCTCACAATTTAGTCTCCAT
>Ga0310786_10012887_pt1 | contig 10330 bp, 8 predicted proteins | sample AusTroGonzalo_MG_FD_203881 | JGI IMG/M metagenome (GOLD analysis project Ga0310786, IMG submission 203881) | Bovine rumen microbial communities from tropical cattle in Woodstock, Queensland, Australia - Gonzalo_03 (v2) (version 2) | ecosystem: Host-associated > Mammals > Digestive system >... | reverse complement strand
CGCCCGCTACCAGAGCCACGACGCGCTCATCGCGAAGATGACGGCCGATTTCAACGCCAACAAGGCCAAGTGGTGCGGCGGGACCGCGGAGCAGGCCGCGAAAATCGCAGACGTCACCCCCGCGCAGGTCAAGTCCCACATGATAGAGGAGTCCGGCGGCAACGGGCCGCGCTCGAAGGCGGCATGGGAAGTCGACCCCCTCCAGGTGAACGTGCCCGGCGACTGGGGGCGCGAAAAGGAGCTGGTCGGCCTGACGAAGCCCGCGAAGCGCAACGAGGGCACGGCCGAGGGGAACGTCCGCGCCGCCATAATGTACCTCTCCCGCAAAGGCTTCGGATCGTCCGGACGTCCGGCGGCGGAGCGCCCCAAGGGCTTCTTCGACGGCTGGCTGAAGGCGCTCCAGCGCTACAACGGACGCCGCGACAGGACCGACACCGACCGGTGGTACAGCGAGGAGTACGCGGACAAGATCATGAAGCGGGCCTCGAACCCGGAGAGCTTCGTCCCGATCGAGATAAAACTGAAGAAGTAGCTGATTTTGGGGCTGCGCGGCAATGGCTGAAATCCTGATAGTCGACGACGAGAAGTCCTGCCGGGACGCCTACCGCAGGCTCTTCGGCGCGGAGGGCTTCGCCGTGCGCACCGCGCGCAACGGCGACGAGGCCCTGAGGCTCTTCGCGGAGCACCGGCCGGACGTCGTTCTCCTGGACGTCGACATGCCTGCGGCGAACGGCTTCGCGGTGTGCTCGGGAATAAGGCGCACCGACGGCGAGACCCCCGTCATATTCCTCACTGCCATGGAGACCGAGGCCGGCCAGATACGCGGTCTCGGGCTCGGCGCGGACGACTACGTCTTCAAGACCGCGCCCGACCAGATTCTGGTCGCCCGCGTGAACGCGGCGCTCGCCCGCCGCGCCGCGATGTCTGGCGCCGCGCGGATGAGGGGAAAGGCGGTCTCGGCCGGGCGGGCCAGCGTCGACGCGGATACGTTCCTCGTCTCCGTGGACGGCAAGCCGACCGGCGACAGGCTCACCAAGACGGAGTTTGACCTGTTCCGCGCCCTTGCGTCCGCCCCGGGCACGACGCTTTCGCACGATGAAATCGCGGCCGCCCTGCGTGGCAGCGGATTTACGATGGAAAGCGCCTGCCTGCGCAGCCACATTGCGCACCTGCGGCGCAAGCTCGGCCCCGCCGGGGAGCTGATCGTCAGCGAAAGGGATGCGGGCTACCGCCTCGTGCGCTAATCGACGGGCAGCCAGTAGCCCATCTCTATCAGGCCCCGCATCGTGTTCGGCTCCAGGTTCCTGTCGCTCAGCAGGAGCGTATCCTGCGAGGAGTTGAGCCAGGAGTGGTCGAAATGTATCGGCCGCTCGAACTTCTCGCCGGGCGAGAAGGGATTGTCGACGGTCTTCACTTCGCGGATCTGTTCGCTGATGCCGATGCGCACCCTGTCCATCGTCCGCGACGTTTCGGCCTGGGCCTGCTTCATCAGCTCCCATCCCTCGCTCGCGCCGATCGCCTTGCCGGTCGCTATGGCCAGCATCATGCGGTCCGACGCGATCTTCCAGGCCTGGTTCACGAACGCGCCGGCGATCATGCGCCCGCCTTCTCTCGCGGCATCCGCGAGGTGCCCGGGCGGCGCCACGATCAGCTGGGTGTCGTAGTCGATGCTCCATCCGATGGCGGGCAGCCTCGGCATCGGCTTCGAATAGTGGTACAGCGACACGAACTCGTATTTCGCCTCGCAGGGGACGCCGCCGTACATGCAGTCGAAGAAACATTCCACCTTGAAGAGCTTGTACGTGAGCCCTTGGACGCGGTTCACCTTCTCGGCTTCGTCGGCTATCTTGCGTATTTTTTCGGGGACGTCGTCCGTGAATCTCCCGCCCTTGGGCGTGAACGACGACAGGCCCGGAACCACTATTCCCGGGTTTATCCTATCGGCGATCTTCTGCGCCATGAGGTTGGGGTTGCTCCACTCCGCGCCGTTCCTGTCGAGAAGCTGCTGCCCCTCGTGGACGGGGCTCACCGTCTGCACGATCATGTGCGCGGACGGATTGTAGAGGACGACGCTCGAAGAGAACTGGTTGCTGCGGGCAGCCGCGTTCCACCTGATCCAGCCTATCGCATCCCATCCGGGTTCAAGGCGGTAGCACACCGCCGGCGTGCGGAGAAGCGGGTCGCATACGACGAAGCGCCGGGCATTGTCCGTCTGCGGCGTTTTTGGGGCTTGCGGCTCTTTCGGGGCCTGCTGTCCGCCCTGGCTCCCGCCTGCGGCGAACTTGTCGAAAAACCCGCCGGCGACAACGAGCGGGACGGCCGCGAAGGCGGCCAGGGTCGCCATCTTCATGCTGCTGTTCATCTCGATTCCGGATTAGTGGGCCGAGCGCGTCACGAGCGGACGGTCGAGCATCTTTTCGTAGAGGTTGATGTATTCGCGCGCGCAAGCCTTGTGGCTGAAGCGCATGAGAGAGTCGGCCATGATCCTCGCGACTTCGCGTTCGCGCACTTCGCGCGGCTGCATGTAGAATTCCATCGCCTGGTCCATGGCCCACATGAGCCCGCCGGAGTCGTACGTGTCGAACCTGAAGCCGTTGCCGGACGAAGCGGTCCAGTCGAGCGGGTCCACGGTGTCGTGGAGTCCGCCCGTGTTGTGCGCGACGGCGAGCGACCCGTAGATCGGAGCCTGCATCTGCGGCAGGCCGCACGGCTCGAACAGCGACGGCATGAGCGTGAAGTCCGACGCCGCGAAGCCGAGCTGGGAGAGGCGCCCGTCGAAGTTGTGGACGGCGAGCCGGTCGCCGATTCCGTGGAACGTCCTGATGTCCCAGAAGGGCTGCTGGTACGGCCCGTTCGCGATGATCGCGATCTGCGCACCCTGCGCGTGGTACTTGTCGAGGAAGCGGAACGTGATGTCCGTCAGCAGCTGCGGGCCCTTCTGGATCGGGTCGAGGCGGCTCGGCCAGAAGAAGAGAGGGGCGTCCGCATTCTCCTCGAGACCCAGCGCGTGCTGGAGCGCGAGCTTGTTCTTGCGCTTCATCTCGAAGTGGTTGTCCGGGCCGTACTTGAAGGGGATCTTGTCGTCCGTCACCGGATTGTCGCCCGGATCCGGCGCGTTGAGGATGCCGCTTGCGCAGCCGGCGTTGAACTTGTTGCGGATTTCGTTCCTGATCGAATCGGGGATGAAGGAGTGCCAGCCGTTGACGATCTCCATGAGGAACGTCGGGGACACGGTGTTGATGAAGTGCGACGCGAAGCAGCCGGACGCCTGCAGGTCGATCTGGTTGCGGTCGCGCGACTCCTCGTAGCTGTACGGCGGGTAGCTGTAGTACAGGTTGTTCCAGAACTCCGCGGCGTCGATGCCCATGTCTTCGACGCGGTCGAGCGTGAGCTTCTGGGTATGGATGTTGTGCACGGTGAAGAGGCAGGGGATGCCCATGCGCCTCGCCGCCGCCGGGATGAGCCCGGTCATCCAGTCGTTGCAGTGGATGAGGTCGGGCTGCACGTACGGTATGCAGTTGTTTATGATTTCGCGCTGGAAGGCGAGCGCGAGCTTGATGTTGCCGTCGCCCCTGTCGTAGACCGTGTCGCGGTAGTAGAAGCAGCGGTCTTCGGCGAGGTGGATGCGCTCGTCGGGGAGGTGGCTCTTGTACTTGCGCAGTTCGTCCGCGACGAGACGGGCTGTCTCTTCGTGGAACATCCGCCTGTAGTGCGGCAGCGCGACATGGACGTCGGCGCCGAGCTCGTACAGCGCGGAGACGAGCGACGCCGATACGTCGGCCATGCCGCCGGCCTTGGCGGACATCTTGCCTGCGAGGTTGCCCATGCCGTCCGGGAGGTAGGTTATCTCCGGCGTTACGATGAGGATTCTCGGGTTTTTCGGTTTTTCCCTGGCCATGTCGCACTCCTTTTGCGTTTCGCCCTGCTCGCGGTTACGCGACCACCGCGACGGTCTGTCCCTTTGAAACCGCCTTGCCGTGTTCGGCCAGGAAGGTGATTTTCCCTCCTGCCGGCGTCTTGACGGGGTTGAAAAGCTTCATCGCCTCCACGACGCACACGGCGTCGCCGGCCTTGACCGCCGCGCCGTCCGCCGCCATCGGCGGCTTGCCGGGCGAATCGCTGCGGTAGAACGTCCCGTTCAGGGGCGCGACGACCGGCGTCCCCGGCGGCAGCGCGGCGCCGGAATCCGCGGCGTTCCCGGCTTTCGCCGGTTTTCCGGCAGCGGCCGGGGCCGCCACGTCACGCGACTTCTCCTCTTCGTCCGCCGGTATCGGGCCGCCTTCCTTGCGCCACTTGAAGTAGCCGAGGGCGACTTCCGGGAACAGCGCGTAGGAGAGTATGTCCTCTTCCGCGCGGATCGTGTTCGGCGGTATCCCCGCCGCCGCCGCCGCGAGACCGGGCTTGAGGAGATCGGCCGGGCGGCAGTCTATCGTCTTGAGCCCGCCGGCGAGTTTCTTTCTGAGTTTCGGCTCGATGGGCGCCGGTGTGCGCCCGTAGTAGCCCGCCGCATAGCGCCGCGTCTCGTCCGTAACCATCGAATACCGTTTGCCGGAGAGCACGTTCAGCACGCTCTGGACGCCTACGATCTGCGAGGTCGGCGTGACCAGCGGCGGATAGCCCATGTCGGCCCGCGTCCTCGGCAGCTCCTCGAGAACCTCGTCGAGGCGGTCGAGCGCGTCCTGCTGCGCGAGCTGCGAACGGAGATTGGAGATCATGCCGCCGGGAATCGCGTGGACGAGCACGCCCGCGTCGACAGGCTCGACCTTCGAGGAAGACGCCGGCTGGCGCTTCGCCTTGAGCTTTCTGAACCAGGCGTTGATTTTCGCGAGTCTGGCGACGTCCAGACCCGTGTCGAACCCTTCGGACGAGAAGATCGAGGCCATCGTCTCTACGGGCGGCTGCGAGGAGAACGAGCTGAGCGTCGAAATCGCGCAGTCCACGCAACCGGCCCCCGCTTCGGCCGCGGCGAGGTACATGGCCGCCGCCATGCCGCTCGTCATGTGGGAGTGTATCTGGATCGCGAGGCCGGGAATGGCTTTCGCGAGCGCCGAGACGAGCTCGCGCGCCGCGCCCGGCGTCAGGATTCCGGCCATGTCCTTGATGCAGACCGAGTCCGCGCCCATCGAGACCAGCTCCTTCGCGAGCTTCACGTAGGCCGGCACGGTGTGGACGGGCGATGTGGTGTAGGAAATCGTTCCCTGCGCGTGGCCGCCGTACTTCTTCACGCTCGCGATAGCGGTCGCGAGGTTGCGCGGGTCGTTGAGCGCGTCGAACACGCGGAAGATGTCCATGCCGTTTTCGCAGGCGAGCGCGACGAACCGGTCGACGACATCGTCGGGGTAGTGCTTGTAGCCGAGAATGTTCTGCCCGCGGAGAAGCATCTGGAGCGGGGTCTTCGGACAGGCCTTCTTGATGAGGCGCAGCCGCTCCCAGGGGTTTTCGCGCAGAAACCTCATGCACACGTCGAACGTCGCGCCGCCCCAGCATTCGAGGGAATAGTAGCCGGCGGAGTCGATCTCCGATGCGATTTCGAGCATGTCGTCCGTGCGCATGCGGGTCGCCCACAGGGACTGGTGCGCGTCGCGGAGCGTCGTGTCGGTTATGCGCATTTTCTTGATTTCATCCTTCATGCCGCATATTATACCAAATCCCGCCGCGGAACGCCACGATAAAATCGAGCATGCCAAACTCCAACTGGCGTTCCGCGCCCGGATTTGGTATAATATTGACCGTCTGGAGAAACAAGCAATGGACGGCAATCCGAAAGTGTCGGTCATAATTCCCGTGTACAACACCGGAAGGTACCTTTGCGAATGTCTCGACTCGGTTCTCGGGCAGACGCTGAAGGATATCGAGGTCGTCTGCGTGGACGACGGCTCGACAGATTCGTCGCCGTCGATCCTCGCGCGGTACGCGGCCGGCGACCCCCGCGTAAGGCTTCTCGCGTCCCCGCACGCCGGCGCGTACCGCGCCAGGGAGACCGGCCTCAAAGTCTCGCGCGGCGAGTTCATCCACTTCATGGACGCCGACGACGCCATCGCCGCCGGCGCGCTCGAGAGCCTCTGCGCCGTCGCGGACCGCGAAAACCTCGACCAGGTGGTCTTTTCGTCGTCCGTCTTCTGCGAAGACGACGTGACTCCCCCGCTGCGCAGGTGGGCGAAACGCATGGAACGCTACTATTCCGTGCCGAAGGCCGTCGCAGGCAGGGTGATGCCCGGCAGGGAACTCATGGCGGCGCTGCTTGACGAAGGCCGCTTCCACGTGAGCCCCCCGCTCAGGATCGTCCGCGCCTCGATCCTCAAGGAGGGGGACTATCCGTTCCCGGACGCCACGTCTCGGGCGGACAACTTCTTCACGCCCGTGTCGCTCTACCTCTCGAAGCGGGCGTGCGCCGTTTGCGACAGGCACTACCGCCGCCGCGTGCGCATGGATTCCGTCACCACGGGACCGGACGCCGCCGCGCGCCATGCGCGAAACATGTATGTCGTCATCGACGCCCTGTGCCGGTTCGGGCCGTTCAGGGAGGAGCTCGCCGACATCGACTCGACGTTTTCGCACTTTCTCGCGCTCGCCGGGCAGGAACTCGAAAAGTGGCTGGTGGCGATGCCGCTCGACAGCCGCCTGCGGCTTCTGGGCGAACTGCGCGACTCCCTCGGGCCGGAGGCCTGCGTGTCGGCGCAGAACGCCCTCGCGCTGGCGCTCAGGGGCACGAGATTCCGTCCGAAATCGCTTTGGAGCGCGGCGCAAAAGGCCGCAAGGAGCGCGAAGGCGCTTGTCACGGGCAGACCGTCCAGAAAATGGAGCATATAAAAATGAAGACAGCAGCGAAACTGGCGGTCTTCGCCGCCGCCGCACTTGCAGCCGCGGAATGCGCGGCATTGACGGGGTTCGGAACCGACTACGAGGCTGCGGCCGCGCGCGCCAGGGCGAACGGACGCGACATGGTCGTTCTCTTCACGGGCAGCGACTGGTGCCCGTACTGCGTCAAGCTGGAGAGGGAAGTCCTCTCGCAGCGCGAATTCCTCGACTACGCCACGAACAGGTACGAACTCGTGGAGATAGACTTCCCGAAAGACGCGAGCAGACAGACGGAATCCGTTCGCGCCGCCAACCAGGCGCTCGCGAAGCGCTTCGAGGTGAGGGGGTACCCTACCGTGGTGCTGGCGGATCCCGACGGCAAAGTCCTCTTCACGACCGGATATTCCGAGGGCGGCGCCGAAAGGTGGGTGGACAGGTTCCGCGCCGCCGCGGACGTGCTGCCGCTCGTCGAGAAGTATTTCGGTCCGCTCAAAAGCGAGGCCGACGCGCTCAAGAAGAGACTGCTGGCGGCCGTCAACGCGCAGCCCGGCGACGGCGGGTGGAGCGAGGTGCTGAAGAAGACGAAGAGCGAGGCCAAGGCGATTCTTCCGGCGGCGGAGGCGCTCAGGTCCCGCATCGAGGCGACGGACGTCCCCGATGCCGCGAAAGCCGGCAAAGAGGCCGTCCTCAAGCATGTCGACGCGCTGATCAACGCGGCGAAGTCCATCGGTTCGGTGCCGTACGGAGGTTCCAAATGAAGACGCCTGAAGACAAAAGCGTAACGATGACGTTCGTCTCGCACCAGGTGCGCGACCGCAAGCTCAGATGGGCGATGAACCTGACGTTCCCGTCCGGGATCTCCGGCGGCGACATGCTGCCCGTCGAGGTCGAGGACGGCGAAGGCACGCCGGTGAAGTCCGCCGTACTCGAGTTCGCCGGCAAGACCATAAAGATCAAGGACGGACGAGGGGAACTTGCGTACGCCGACTTCGTCAGGGGCAAGCACGAAAAGGCCATTTGGCTAAAGCGAAGCGGAATGGAGCCGATGCCGGGCGCGCTGACTTTCGCGTGAGCCGAAATTCGCCATTGACTTCTGCGCCGATTTATAGGATAATATCCGCAAAATACACAGAAAGGAAAGACGGATCATGTCAGACGCATGCATATTCGCCGGACAGGGCGCGCAGACGCCGGGGATGGGAAAAGACTTCGCCGGAGCGGACGCGGAGCTGGCGGCTCTCTTCGAGAAGGCCGGCTCCGTCCTCGGGTTCGACCTTGCGAAAATCTGTTTCGAAGGCCCCGCCGAGGAGCTCACGAAGAGCAACGTGTGCCAGCCCGCGATATTCGTGACGAGCTACGCGGCGTACCTGGCGCTCCAGAAGCGCCGTCCGGTCGCGTTCGCGGTCGCCGCCGGACTCTCCCTGGGCGAGTGGAGCGCGCTGTGCGCGGCGGGAGTCCTCGATTTCGACTCCACGCTCAAGGCGCTCGAGGCGCGCGGGCGCTTCATGCAGGAGGCCTGCGAAGCGACGCCGTCGGGGATGATCGCCATCGTGGGCGCGACCCCTGCGCAACTGGACGAGATCTGCGCGAAGAGCGGCTGCACGGTCGCGAACGTCAATTCCGCCGCGCAGCAGGTGCTTTCGGGCTCGAAGGACGAAATCGCCGCCGCCGCCGCCGCCGCGAAGGAGGCCGGCGTCAAGCGCGCGATACCGCTCGCCACCGCTGGCGCGTTCCACTCGAAGTACATGGCGCCCGCGCGCGAGAAGCTCGCTCCGGTCCTCGACGGCATAGAGTTCCGCGCGCCGAAGTTCCCCGTCCTCTCCAACGTTACCGGCAAGCCGCATCCCTCAGACCCCGGAGCGATAAAGGCCGCCATGCTGGAGCAGGTCACCGGAACGACCAACTGGGCGGCGGACGTCGAGGCGGCGAAGGCTCTCGGCGCGACGCGCTTCGTGGAGTTCGGCCCGGGCAAGACGCTTTCGGGCCTCATAAAGAAGATCGACCCCGCGCTGACGACGCTGAACGTCGCCGATCTCGCGTCCCTTGACGCGACGGCGGCGGCTCTCGCATAGCGCGGCGGCGCACCGGACCGGAGGGCTGCGCGATGAGAAGGGCGGACATTGCGTTCTTGCTGGCGGCCGCGCTTTCGGCGGCGGCCGCGAACGCGGCGCCCGTTTCCGGAAAGGCCGCCATGAGGGCTGCGGCCGCGGTCGCCTCGCGCGGCGCGCCCCTCGGAGTCGCGCTCGGCCGCTCCGCCCGCGAAGTGCGCGAATTCGCCGGCCCGAAGGGCGATCCGTTCTTCGCCGTGAAACTCGACGGCGGCACGGTCTTCGTCGCGGGCGACGACGAGGCGGATCCCGTGGTCGCGTTCACGGCCTCGCAGGATCCGGACCTCTCGGAAGACAGCCCCCTGCTGAAACTGCTCCGGCTCGACGCGACAGCGAGAACGCGCATCGCGGAGATGAACGCCTCCGCCAGATCCGCGTCAAGGGCGAAGAGGGCGTGGGCCGCGCTCGCGGGCGCGGCGGATTCGTCGCGGGATGCGAAGATGGCCACGGCCTCGCAGCCGCCGATCACGGACGTGTCGGGGATTTCAGACCTTCGCGTCGCGCCGCTCCTCGCCTCGAAGTGGGACCAGGAAGACGTGTACGCCGGAGGATGGAAGCATTGCTACAACTACTACACGCCGAACAACTGGTATTGCGGATGCGTCGCCACGGCCGCGGCGCAGGTAATGCGCTACCATTCTTATCCCGCGCAGACCCTGGAGCGGAAAGGCTACGAATGCACTGTCGTCGTCAATTCGTACACCGTTTCGACGCAGACGCTGTACACCGTCGGCGAATCGCGCAAATACGATTGGGATTCCATGACGCTTGTCCCGGGATACGGCATCACGGAAAGGCAGCGCGAGGCGATCGGACGCCTCACCTACGACATCAGCATAGCGTTCGGGAGCGAATACGCCTCTTACGGAACCGGGGCGTTCCCGCATCTGGCCGGCGAAGTTTTCCGCAACGGGTTCGGCTACGCGAACGCATGGGCGTACTGGAGCGACAGCGCGTTTGAAAGCGGCTCCGGCGGACTTCACGACGTCAGATGGCGCCGCAAGATAATCTACGCCAATCTCGACGCCGGGCTGCCGGTGCAGCTCGGAATATACGGATACTACAAGAGCGATCCGCATACCGACGAATATCTGGCCGGACATTCGGTGGTGGCGGACGGCTACGGCTTCGTTGCTATCGACGGAGAGCCCGTCGAATATGTTCACATCAACATGGGCTGGAGCGGAATCGACGACGTCTGGTACAATATCCCGGAGATAAACGCGGCGAATTCCGGGGCGTACTCCGGCCAGTCCGGCTACGATTTCCTCTACATGGTGAGTGCGACGTACAACATAATGCCGACCATGACGGGCAATATACTTTCCGGACGGGTTCTCGATGGCGGTGAGCCCGTCGCCGGAGCGACCGTTTTTGCGCAGAAACATTTCTCCGGCACGCTTGCCGGCATGGCGACTACAGAC
>Ga0310786_10012886_pt1 | contig 10331 bp, 8 predicted proteins | sample AusTroGonzalo_MG_FD_203881 | JGI IMG/M metagenome (GOLD analysis project Ga0310786, IMG submission 203881) | Bovine rumen microbial communities from tropical cattle in Woodstock, Queensland, Australia - Gonzalo_03 (v2) (version 2) | ecosystem: Host-associated > Mammals > Digestive system >... | reverse complement strand
TGACTTGCTGTTGGACGCGATTCAGTATGCGAAGGGCGGGGTACATGGAACGGGCGGTTCAAGACGATGCAGGAAGCGGATGCGCAGTTCGGCCGAAACGAGAAGTTCCCGCGTCCGCGTGAGGCCAGTGGTTGGTTCTCGAAGTTCTGGCCGAAGTCGTTGCTACGTGTGGGGGGCGAAAGTGAACGTTTGGATAAGACAACCTACGGCAACCTACTTAACGGTAGGTGGCCAATGTGATATCATGTCCATAAATCTTTTGGTGAAACTAGATGACGAAAAGGCAATAGGCGCTCTTGAATGAGCTGACCTTATTTATTTGCGTGGAGAATAAGCTGTGGCGGGTAGTTTGCGTTGTCCGTGAAGACTAGCTTGGCGGCAGGCGCGATGACGAATGCTGCAAATCCGATTTCGTTCGTGAAATTTGCAGTTTGCGGAGGGAAGGTGGCATGGACAAAAGCGCCATCGGGTTGGTATTTCCCAGATGTGACAAGCGTCGCTCTGTCGGTGAGGTGGACTTCGGCACAGGTTATCGTGGGGCACTTCAGCGTTCCGCATCCGCTGATTGTGACTTTCCGCCGCCGCCATGAGGAATCCTTCTTCAGAAGTTCCATCGGATAGCCGATCTCTACCATGCCGTCCGGCATCTTGCGAAATTCCGGGCTGACCTTCTCCACTGCTTCGCTCAGAACAGGAGAAAGTTTCAACGACGGCAAAAAGTAGGGGCTGTCGTCAGGAAGCGTGATGGCGACCTCTGGCCTGTCGGCGAACCTTTGGACGCATTCGGGCGGCAGTTCGCGCCATTCGATTCGACATGACAGGTAGATTCCCAATACGGCAAGACCGGCAATAGTAGCGAATGCAGCGGCCATTGTCGCTTTGAGGAGACCCATCAACCGAAGTTTCGCCCTTACCTCCTTGACCGATTTAATCCGTATCGCGACAGATGAACTCGTCATGCGGCGAATTAGTCCGCGCCATAGCAACGGGGGCTTGTCGTCAAACAGAGCAAGGAGCAGCGCGCCAAGCGCATGGATATCCGTGGCTGGCGAGACGTCCCCGCCCGCGAACTGCTCAGGAGCTCCAAATCCGGGTGTCCCGAGGGCTGCGGCGTGTCCATCCGACAGAGTCAGGTTGTGTGCGGTAGCAGATTGTACTTTGTCGGAAAGTTCGTCGTTGCCCAAATGGGCAATGCCGAGATCGGTCAGAACTGCTCGGCCAGCGGCATCCAGCAATACGTTGGACGGCTTGATGTCGCGATGGACAATTCCTTTGCCGTGCAGAAACTCCAGCCCGTCCAAGACATCACCAAGAATGCGGCCAACCATGCGGCGGGACGGACTTTCCGGCAAAGGCCGCAGGATATCCATCGTAAACCAGGGATGTCCGTCCGTCTCGCCGAAGAAATGGACGTGGACGAGATTTTGATGGTTGAGCTGCGCTAGAAGCTTGGCTTCGGAAAGGAATCGTTCGCGGGTTACGGGATCGTCCGTTTCGGCAAGAATTTTCAGCGCAAGATGACGGTTGAGGGCATCATCGTGCACATGCCACACTTCGCTTGTCGCGCCATGTCCGAGAAACGCCACAACGTGAAGCCCAGAAATGAAGCCTCCCGGCTTCAGGAGCCGACCTTCGGCACCGCATGTCTGGCGCAGGGCGTCAGGCGTTGTCAGGTATTCATCAAGGTCATTCGCCATCTGGCGAGTTCTCCTGGATGCTGCGGATCTCGTCCGCAATGCGTTTCTTCAATCTGCTCTTGATCTGATAGAGGTTGTTGACGGATATACCTAGCTCCGAAGCAACCGATTCCGCCGGTTCGCCGAGCTGGACGAAGCGACGAAACGCGATTTTCGAGGTCTCGCCGATAGACGGATCGGCGAAAACGCGCCTGATGGCCATATTGAAGGTCTCAAGCCGCCAATCTTCCTCACTCGGCACCAATGGTTCGGCGGCAAAGCGGGTGAGGTGCTCCGTCTCGGCCCTCATTTTTCTCATGCGGTCGATCGCCTTGTTTTGCGCAATCTTGAAGAGAAGCGAATGGAACGCGCCTTTATGCGTCCTGTCGTACCTGTATGTAGGCATGGTCCTGACAAGTTCGACTAGGGTGTCATGCACAACCTCCTCGGCATCATGGTGCGAAAGTCCACGCTTGACGAGCGTATTTTCTATCCATGGGGCGTAGTCGCGGTAGAACCGCGCCCATCGGTTCTGATCGTTCGAGGCGAGGCCTTTCAGTAGCGTTTCGGTGGTCTGGAGCATGGCAACCCTTGTATTATATCACATTTTGCGTATCTGTCTCGCGTAAGATTTCATGGATGAGAGACGAGTTGAAGGTGAGTGAAGCCGTAAAGCCGATTTCACGAAAGGGGGTGCGGAGCTGTCGAGATGTGATCGGGAAAATTCCGTTTCGTCCACACAATCGGGCGAAATTTTGGTACAATACCGTTCGACAATTCAACAGCTTTGCGTTCGTCGCATTGTTGGCTCGAGTGAAACCTGGAAATTTTACGAGGAGCAACGATGGGATGGATGCGCCATGATTGGCGCATCTCCTTTCGTGATTTCCTCATGGCTTTTCCAGGGCCTCACTCGGAATCCGGAAGGAGAATGCGCCTTCTCTTTCCCTTCCGGCTCCGAAACAGAAGGCAACGGAAAGGAAATAGCATATTATGAAGAAGCTAATGTTTGCGATTGGCACGGCAATGCTGATTGTAGGTTGTACTACGCCACTGCGCGTCACGACAACGGATGCGTCTGGCGCTTCCAGGGAAATCGATATCAAGGACTCGAAGGGCGAAGTCATCCAGGTCAGCAGTGGCTTGATGCAGAAGATTGAGCTTGTCAAGCCGGAACTTGAGAAGGAAGTCAAGGAGGTTCTTTCGTCTAAGGCAAAAAGCGGGGACTTCAGGGAATCCTATTCCATTCCCTGCGACTCTATTGTTGCAAAGCGCATAACAGAGCCGCTGTCGGAAGAGGAGATGTCTGCTTTCCGTGCGTTGAGTGAAGCCCTGACCGCGGAATACACTAAGCAAATCATTTATACGGCATGGGCGAAGAAGCTCGTCGCCGACGTTCTGCAGCCTGCAAAGGAGAAAGTTGCAGACGGAGACTACGAAGGTTCCCGCGAAACGATATGGAGCATTGAGAAATCCGGCGTCTCCGAGGTGGACCGGCTAGCCCAAAGGCTCGGCAACCATTTCTTGAACAAGAACGTCAATCCCGCACAGTGGCTTCTCATGGAGAAAACTCTCACGTCCCGCGCTAATGAACTGATTGCGGCCAAGGACTATGTGGGGGCTCGCAGTACGGTTAATGAATTCACGGGAATACGAACGTACTCCAAGAACCTCGCCGACGCTCCCGCGCAGGCAGCAGAAGAATCAGAGGACACACTTGTGATCAGTGAAGGCAAGACCTCTGGAGTCCTAGGAACGGTAGCCGTAAACACCCGCCTCGCCAAGCTAAAGGAGAAGCTACTGGGTGAGGTCGCAAAGGCGGAGAAGGCGGTGCTGGACGCCAAGATGCAGGCGATGTTGGACGCGTTGAAGGCCAAGGTGGCTTCGCTTATTGAGACAAGCAGCTACGATGCGGCCCGTGACGCCGTCGGGAGTGTCAAGCCTGTGGCCAATGAAGAGTGGTCCGCGAAAATGAAGGCTGCCTGCGACGAATTGACGAAAGAAATCGCCAGCGCCGAAAAAGCGGAACTGGACGCAAAGATGCAGAGGTTTACGGACGAGCTTGTCGCGAAGGTTGTAGCGCTTGTGGAGTCCGGCAAGTTCGGCGAAGCCCGTGACACCATCCGCGATGTGTCGCTCGTGAACAACGGCGAGTGGGACGCCAAGATCTACGCCGCCCGCATCGGCCTCATCAACTCAGTCGTCAACCCGAACCAGCTGAAATACTTGAAGGGCGAGGCGGGAAAGACGATCGATGCGCTTGTCGCACAGAAGAAATATGCAGAGGCGAACAAGTACATAGATGAATACCCCTATGTGCACGACACTTTCGCACAGATTAAGGTTTCGTTCGAAAGTATAGAAAAGGCGATGGATGGCCTCAAGCTGGACGATGAGAAGACCACTCAATATGTGGCGTTGCGCCTTGATGCGGTTCGCGATCTCATGGAGAAGCGTCGCGGAAAATATAGTGGAAACGAGGACTATGCAGAACTCGAGAAGGCGCTTGGCGAATTGGAGAAGGGATATATCGCTCAGCACTACGACAATGCTGCGGCGACAGTCGTGACGAACACAATCAAGGGCGAAATTGTCGAGATGGTCAATGCGAAGTACGCACCCCTTACGACATGGGAGATGAACGAGGCACTGCGCAGGTTTCTTGCGGCTAAGCGTCCCGTGATGCCTGTCGCCGAAACCGCAGCGGGCGTCAATGTCACTGCGTCGGCCCTTGGTGTCATATCCGATGAGATCGACTACGACGCGCAGATAGCCATGGCAGAGGCCGCCATTGCCGAACCGGCGTCCGTTTATGGACTTGAGGCCGTGCTCGGCGACTATGCCCGCATCATGCGCCGCTGCAAGGCTGGAAACGCGGTAGATCCCGGGGAGGCGACTACCATGTTGGTTGCGTCTGTATTCCTCAATCAGCCGGAGATATTTAAACTTGCCCTGACACTGAAGGCCGATGTCAATGCCGCCGCTCGTCGCGATGATCTAGTGCGTGCGCCGATACTTCTTGCGGTGCAGCTTGGGCGGATTGAGTTTGTAAAGCTTGTTCAGGAAGCCAATGGCAAGTACGATGTCGTAGATGCACGAGGAAACACTCTTCTTCACTATGCGGCGGAGCGAGGCAACCTTGCGCTTGTGAATGCTGTCGTCCCGGCCGTCCAGATCGATTCGGTAAACGAATCCGGCGAGACTGCGCTTTTTGTGGCCGTCCGCCGCAACCAGCTCTCGGTCGTAAAGGCGATGCTTCAACTCGCAGGGGAGGCTGAGGCGCAGAAAAAGTTTGTGTCGATTGCCAACGGCTCCGGAGCGACGGCGTTCGATGTGGCATGTACGTCAAACGCACACATGCTGCTTGATACGCTCGTTGCCGCAGGTGCGGAATACGATGAGAGGCATCTTGCCGCCGCGTTGTCTGCGGATTGCATAGGCGTGGCACAGTGGCTAGTCGAGAAAGGGCTCGACGTGAACGCAGACGTTGTGCGCAGAGTTGGCGAAGATCCGTCCAGGATGGGCAAAGGCGCTACCCGCGCATATCTCATTGCTGAAGGCATGAAGCCGAGCATTAAGCCAGCCGAAACACAGACGGCAGCAGAAGGCAAACAGGCCGAAGCCGCAATGAAATAAGACCCTGACATGGGGATATTGGCCATAAGGGTGTGCCTTGTTTCATGCAGGGCACACCCTCTTGTCAATGGCTATCGCGGCACGGGGACGATTCTCATGGCTCCGACTCTGCCCGGCATGCTCAGTGAGGGCGCAAATGCGCCAAAGCCTGCTGGCGCGCAAGCGGGCAAGGGATTCTTCAGCAAAGCTCTGAAAAGCCTGTCGAAAGTTGCCGACTGATTAGACATGATACAGTGTAAAGTTGGAGAGGAATGTCACCAACTTTTCAGCAGATTGCGCAACCTACGACAACCTACTTGACGGTAGGTTGCCGATGTGATATAATCCCCGCAAATCTTTTGGTGAAACTAGATGACGAAAAGGCAACAGGCGCTCTTGAATGAGCTGAAATCCCTTCCAAAGGGGTACATCTCCCGCAAGGTGATACGGGGGCGAGAGACTTTTTATCTACAGTGGAAAGAGAACGGCAAGGTAAAGAGCAAGTATCTGAAGCATGATGAAGTTGATGGATTTCGAGAGCAGATTCGGCGGCGACATGCCATTCAAGAGATTTTGCTGAAGGAAGGCGTTTCGGTGGGCGAGTCATCGTTTGGGAACGGCGAAGCCGATTTCGAGACCGACGTAAAGACTGGTGTGGCGCTTCGTATGTTCGCCAAGGGCGTTGAAAAATGGGAGCGGCGCGATGCGCTAAACGACATCTTGAAGTATGTGCGCGGAGACACGATCGACCGCGTGATGATTGTCTATGGACTGCGGCGTACGGGCAAGACCACGATGCTCAGGCAGGCGATTTGCGATCTGTCGGATGCAGCGTTCTCAAAGGCGGCGTATGTCAAGATGTCGCCGACGAACGAGATGGCGGAGCTGGGGCGAGACATGGACAGGCTCCAACGCGGCGGGTATAGATACGTTTTCATTGACGAAGTGACGCTCATGAAGGATTTTGTGTCGGACGCGGCGCTGCTCTCGGACATCTATGCCGGGATGGGGATGAAGGTCGTTCTTTCGGGCACGGATTCGCTTGGCTTCTGGCTGTCGCTCAAAGATGAACTCTACGACCGTGCATTCCTCCTCCACACGACGTTCATTCCTTTTCGGGAACATAGCCGTCTGTTGAAAGTGGATGACGTGGACGACTACATCAGGTATGGCGGAACGCTCCGCATGGGAGAGCGCGACTTCGATGATCCGGCGGCGTTTGCGGCGGATGCGTCGTTCCGCGATGACGAAACGACACGCCGGTACATCGATACGGCCATCGCGTCCAACATCCAGCATTCTCTTGCCTTTGCCGATGACGGACGATACTTCGGAAAGCTGCGCGAACTTTTCGATGCGGGCGAGCTCACGAACGCCATCAACCGCATCATCGAGGATATGAACCACCGCTTCCTCGTAGAGGTGGTGACTCGCAGTTTCGTCTCGCACGATCTGGGCTCTGCCGCGCAGCTTCTGCGCCGCGAACGCAGGGCCGAATTGCGTAATCGAATTCTTGAGGCTGTTGACAAGGTTTCCATCACGCAGACGCTGATGGGTACGCTGTCCATTGTCAATGAGCCGGAACAGACGGTGAAGATTGAGCCGACACACGTCCGTCAGATCGAAGCTTACCTGAAGGCGCTGGATCTGATCATGACTTGTCCGATTGAGTCGGCAGATCCCGAGCAGACGGAGCAGGAGCGGATTCTATTCACGCAGCCGGGCATGCGCTTCGCCCAGGCCCAGGCGCTGATACATGCATTGGGTAAGGACAAGATATTCCGTGCGGAGACCGAACGCGAACGGATGCGTATATGCGCAAAGATCGAAAGCGACGTCATGGGACGGATGCTGGAGGATATTGTTCTCGGCGAGACGATTCGTGCCATTCCGTACCGACGGGACAAGTACAATCAGCTGCGCGTGTTCAAGCTTGTATTCCCGCGCGGTGAATTCGATATGGTGATCTGCGATCCCGAGAAGTCCACCTGCCGTCTCTACGAGATCAAGCATACTACTGAGCGTGACGACGGACAGCTTCGCCACCTTTGCGATTCCGAGAAACTGGCCTACGTCGAACACAACTACGGAGCAGTTCTCTCCCGCACAGTCCTCTATCGTGGCGAGGATTTCAAGCATCCATCTGGCGTTGAATACAGGAATGTCGGCAAGTGGTTGTTGGAGCAATGTAGACACGGAGGCGGATTTTGAATCATGCGGATAAACGAAAATAACATTGAGGCGATTAGGCGCTACGCGACGGATGGGCGGGTAGTCGTGTTCGACACGGAGACGACCGGCTGCGCGTGGTACGACGAGATCTGCCAGATCGCCGCCGCGGAATATGTCTGCGGGGAGTGTACACGCACCTTCAACGTCTACGTTTCTCCGACGTGCGAGATGAATCCGTGGGCGGAAGGCGTACACGGCCTTTCGATGGATTTTCTTGCGGAGCATGGACTTGCGCCGGAAGAGGCGATGCGGCAGTTCTTCGATTTTCTTGGGAATGACGCGTTGCTTGTCGCGCACAACAACAAGTTCGATATGCGGATGCTGAACCAGGAGTGCGAGAAGTTTGGTCTATGCTTCGCGCCGGAAGGCATCGAGACGTGCGACACGCTGGCGCTCTCGCGCCATCTGCGGCCCGAATTGCGATGCCATGCGCTCGCCAATCTGATCGAAGTCCTTGGCATCGACGGCGTCAACAGCCATGACGCCCTTGATGATGCCTGTGCGTGCGCGGCCGTGTTCTTCAGACTGATTGAATCGCGACTGGCTTCTTCATGAGCGAAAGCCATGTTACGTGGTGAGTAAAATGACAAAAGCCATTGACGGTTTGGCCAGGGAAATGTTATAATGGTTGCACTTTCTTCAAAAAGCGGCGAGTGCCTGGCCTTATGAAGATCGTTGAAAACCCAAAATAAACAACAAGGATAAACAATGAAACTCATAGTTGCAATTTGTACGATTGCGATTTGCATCTCTGCCAATGCTGCTAAATACCGGGCTGTAATCACACCTGCGGCCAAGGTTCAGACGCGCCAGGCTGTTGTCCGTACGCCTCGCGTAAAGTATCAAGTCTCTACGGCTTCTACTAGCAAGGTCGGCGTTAAGACCGCACGCGCCGGTGTCTCTGTGAAGGTGCCCCAAACCAACGTTAAGGTGTCCAAGACCAACGTTAAATCGTCGTATTCCAACCCTAAATTGACGATAATGGCGGCCCTCGTGAACAACACCCTTGCATCGTCAAAGAAAAGTGGCGCTGACGATGATGATGACGACGACTGGGACTGGGATGATGATGACTACTGGAGTGATGTCAATGGCAGTAGCAAGAAATCGTCGTCTGCGAACCTATTGCAGACCATGCTGCTTTCAAAGGGTGGCAAGACCAATTCCAAAATGCTGATGATGAGCCTCATGGCCCAGTCGCTTGCGTCGTCAAAGAAAAGTGGCGGTGACGATGATGATGATGACGACTGGGACTGGGATGATGATGACTACTGGAGTGATGTCGACGACAGTGGCAAGAAGTCGTCGTCGTCTGCGAACCTATTGCAGACCCTGCTGCTTTCAAAGGGTGGCAAGACCAATACCAAAATGCTGATGATGAGTCTTCTGGCCCAGTCGCTTTCGTCGTCAAACAAGAAGAAGAAAGCTAGTGATGACGACTGGAATTTGGGTGAGGATGAGGATGACGACGATTGATGTCGTTTGCTAGGTGGCGATCAGATAGATTGGTTGCCATGAAACGCGACATCCTTAGTCTGGACAGACGCGGTTTCATAGGTCTTGGCGCTGGTGCGGTTGGTGCCTGGGCGGTGGGCGGTTGTACGGTAACCCGAAAGTATCCGGGTTGGCACGAGGGCGAACTGGACATCCACTTCATCCACACCGGCGTAGGTGAGCAGACGTTCTTTATCTTCCCCGACGGCACGACGATGCTGCTCGACTGCGGCGACACGCACCATGCGAAGTACATGGCCGACGTGCCGCCCCAGCCTTCTGCCGATCGCCTAGGCGGCGAATGGACGGGTCGATACATCCGTCGCCTCACAGCCAAGCGCGAAATCGACTATGTGCTGGTGTCGCACTGGCACGGAGACCATGTGGGCGATCCGGCGCTCGGTTGTCGCACGGCGGCGGACGGGCGCAAAATCTGCGGTATCACGTCTGTCGCCGAGGATTTCCAATTCCGCCGCTACCTTGACCACCAGTACCCGAATGCCGGTCAGTACGCGCTCGATCCCGACCCCGCCGCCTTCGCGATGATGCAAGACTGGATTCCGCGCGCGCAACGCGAGACCGGCATGCAGGTGGAGCCGTTTCGCGTGGGTGCGTACGATCAGATCGTCCTCACACACAACCCGCGCCAGTACGGCAATTTCGAGGTGCGCAATATTGCGGCCAATGCGGTGCTGTGGGACGGCGCCAACGGCACCATCGACTGTGGCCGCATCCATGTGAAGGCGGGTGGCGGCGAGAAAATACACGAAAACCGTCTTTCTGCCGTCATTCGCATTCGCTACGGACAGTTCGCCTACTACTCGGGCGGCGATGCGGAGTTGACGTTGCGCGGCGAGGACGGCAAGGACTACAACTGGGAAGAGCGTATCGGCCAGACCGTTGGCCCCGTGCATGTCTGCAAGACGAACCATCACGCCGGCAAGACGGGCATGTCCGCCGGCTTCGTCAAGGCCGTGCGTCCGCGCATTTACCTCTCGAGCGTCTGGCAGGCCGACATGGTCAACGACGCCTCGTTGGCGAACATGACATCCCGCGAACTCTACCCCGGCGATCGCCTGATCTGCTTCGGCTACATTTCGGACAAGGTCAAGACCGTGGCCGCCAAGTATGCCGCCGACCTCATGCCATCTGGACATGCGGTGGTCAAGGTCGCTCCGGGCGGCGGCGTCTATACACTCTTCGTGCTGGATGCGCACGACGAATCGATGCGCATCCTGGGCGAGCGTTCGTTTGTCTGTTGACGGAAAGGACGGATTCGGCATGGCGAGAATACTCATCACCGGCGGCAAGGGC
>Ga0310786_10012885_pt1 | contig 10331 bp, 6 predicted proteins | sample AusTroGonzalo_MG_FD_203881 | JGI IMG/M metagenome (GOLD analysis project Ga0310786, IMG submission 203881) | Bovine rumen microbial communities from tropical cattle in Woodstock, Queensland, Australia - Gonzalo_03 (v2) (version 2) | ecosystem: Host-associated > Mammals > Digestive system >... | reverse complement strand
GATGTGTTTCAGCTCTGTGCCGTCTGGCAACGACTCGGCCTTATCCATATTGATCACCAATGTGGCACCGTTGATAGCCAAAGAGCCTGTGACGGACAGACGGTTGCTGCGTACGATGGTGCCATTATTGGAAATGGGAAAGTGGATTTCGCCACCTTTCGCAACGGTGAGTCCTCCGGAAAGCTTCAGCACATGCGTATTGACGAGGGTGTCGCCAGCCCACAATGTAGCGCCGGATTGTACTGTGACTTTCGAGCCGATAGTGCCACGTCCCATTAGCGTAGCACCGTCCTTGACGGTATATGCGCCGCCGCCCGTATGCGTGCCGTTAACAACGAGACGTCCGCCCTCGACGGTCGTGGTACCTGTATAGATATTCGTTCCCGTCAGACGCCAGTCGCCGCTACCTTCCTTGACGATGGTGGTGATGCCTTTGTACTTGTCGGCGGTATTGCTGGCACAGTCGTTGATGACGCCCGCAAAAGTCTCGTTGGTATTGGCTCCACCAATACGCCAAGTCATCTTATGGCCGGCTGTCTGCTTGCTGCAACCACCTAATGTGGACTGAGACGCGCCAGAGAGACCACCGATATGAAGGTCGCCATTGGTCTGCCAGTAAATCATCATGATGGTACCTTTTAGCTCTACGACACCGTTGGGGATGCCCTTGCTGGTGTCAATCACCAGTTGGTTGGAACTACCTGTGCCGTTACCGATCAGACGTCCGTAGAAGCCCGTCATGTCGCCCTGCAGATACTCGCGTACCCAGGAGATGCGGAAATCAATGGTGCCCGTTCCTGTGAAAGGACTCTTGATGTAGCAGTTGCGATAGGGCTCGAAGACGGATTTGGAGCCTGCAGCGGCCTCAATGGGGAACTCGTAGGTAGTATAGTTGTCGTTGGCATCCTTGGTGGAGAAGGTGCCACCTGCCAGTACCAGCTTAGAGCTGCTGCCCAGGCGCAATTTTTTGTCCTCCAATGTGCCCAGATATGACAAGTGAAGCGTGCCGCCACGAACGATGGTGGCCCCATTATAGCCAAAGAAGGATTCCGAGGCGGGTTGCACCTTGCCTTTACCGCCAAAGGTCACGTTGGCAGCACCTTCGATGCGACCGTTCATGCTCACTGTAGCGGAACTGGTGGCCACATCGAATTCGGTGTCGGCATAGAGGTTGGCGCTGCGATTGGTGGATGTAGAGGCACCAGTGTAGTTCCAGATGCCGCCATCCCATATCCAGTTCTGTCCGAACTCCGAGGAAGCACCCAGTGAGCTGGCAACCTCGCCGTCCTTAAGGCTATTGAAACTCAGCGTGCCCTCATGAAGCACGGTTGCACCTTTGTAAGTGTTTGCGGTGGCAAGGGTAAGCGTACCTGCACCAGCCTTGTTCAGCGAACCCTCGCCGCCGATGGCACCACTACCACTCAGCGTGATGTCGGCAGGAGTATTGACAACAACGGTGGCAGGAGCGACCGTTTCATCGACGGTAATAGTTGCATTCTCAGCGCTCTCGATCAACACTTTGCTGTCGTTAGTGAAGAGTTGTCCATTCCAGTTGGCAGTTGTAAAGTCCCAGGCTCCGTCCCCTTGCAGCCAGCGCAGGTCGGGTTCGTAGGTCGGGATGTCCACCATCGCCACTTGCTTGGGCTGTGTCTTGACAGTGAGCGTGGAGGTGTAGTCGGAGCTGAGGTTGTCCTTGCCAATGGCGCGCAGACGAACCTCGAAGGTACTGCCAGCGGGTAGATCCGTGAGTGTCAGCGACTCGCTGCCAGCCGTAGCGCGAGCGACTTCCTGCCAGACGCTTTCTTGCTTCATCTCCAGCACAAAAGCGTCCTCTCCATCGGTGAAATCATACCATTGCAGGGTGATGCGGGAATCCGTAGCACTTTGGAGGGTAAAGAGGACAGGAGTACGAAGGAACGGCACTCGGTTCTCAGTCGTAAGGCTGTTGATATAGTTCTCGATGTTGGCATAGCCGTTGGCGGCCAACGTCATAGCGTCGTTCTTGGAAGGGTCTGTGCCGTTAGCGTTTTCCCAGGCATCTGGCATTCCGTCGCCATCTGTATCTACAGGCTTACCGAATGTCTTCAGATTCCATGCCGTAGGAATGCCGATGGGCAGTTGTGCCTCAGAGGAAATGATGCCACCCTCGGTGCCAAAGGAACGTACTTGATGGACCATATAGTAATCCGCCAGATCACGATAGGGCAACGAGGCACCTACCTCTGGTAACAGGGAATCAATCAACTGCGTTGCTTGCCAAGCCGGCAGCTCTGGATAGTCGTAGGGAGTGGCCTCAAAAGTAGGGCCTCCGGAATACTCGCTGCGGGGAATCTCATAGGGGTCGAAACGACCATTGACATTGCGGTCCTGCCAATTGTCGGCAGCATAGATATGATACTTCTCATTGGCACCCGTCATCGCGTTGCCGCCTCCGGCTGGGCCGTTGATGAATAGGTTGTTGGTGGCATTGACATAAGAGGTGCCTTCTGAGTCGCCGCCCATCAGGTAGCAGCCGCTCTGCCAGTTATAGACAAGACAGTTGACATACTGATTCGTACCTTTAATCTTATTATTACGCGTATCATTGTCGCAATAGAAGTTGCGATAGAGTGTGATGCGATCAGCCTGGATCAGTCCTCCTGCGGAGTGCGTCAGTAGTCCCTGTCCGATTACACAGTTCTGGATGGTTATATCCGCAGGGGCTGTGCCCTTGTTGTCCCAGTTAATGGAGAAAGTTTCGTCCAAGCCCCATGAAACAGAACAATGGTCAAAGATCATTTTGGCGCCATTGGCAATGCCAACGGCATCCTTGCCGGCTGCACCGCCTTTTCCCATACGGAACTTCATGTAGCGCACAATGGCGTTGTCCGCGCCAGAGAAAGAGACGGCATCGCCATACACCACCACGCCCTCGCCTGGAGCAGTCTGACCGGCTATCGTCAGGTTCTTGGCAAAAGAGAGACGCGAGGTGAGTCGGATGACTCCAGCAACGTCAAAGACCACGATACGATTGGGCTGGCTCACGGCATCGCGCAGAGATCCCGTGCCGCTATCGTTGAGATTCGTGACATGATAGACAGACCCCGTGCGACCGCCTGTCGCAAAGCGTCCCCAACCCCGAGCTTCGGGAAAGGCAAGCTGCTGGGCGGAGATAGGCAACGTCAAGAACAAAGTTGCGGCCAAGCACCAACGCCTGACCGCACTCTGTATAAATGACTGATGAAAAAACGATTTGTTGTGAGTCAAGAAGTTGTCATTCATCATTATGGTAGTTTAAAAAAGATCGTCAGGAAATGACCGGATTGGCACCGCTGGTAGGTGCCACTGCCTCAGGATGCTCCTGAGCAAAGCTGTCGATATGGCGAACACGCTTCTCATCGAGAATCTCATCTACGGCAATGAGGATACCCGTTTCCTCCACATCGCCGAAACCGTAATTAATGGCAGTGCCAAACATGCGCATAGTGGGGGATAGACCCATGTAGGCATTGACGAGCGGGGGGATATTGTAGCCACGCAAGCGTACCTCGCGATTGAGATTGCGGTAGTCTGCCTTAAAATCGTCATCGCAGAAAATAGCTGCCAGTTCATCGGGATTTGCCTCGATTTCCAACGGTTTCATCGGAATAATCAATTTGTCCGGATCTCCAAAGTGCTTGTTCAGGAAATAGAGAATCATATCGCGTGCCTGACGGTCGTAGCTTGGGTACATCGTCATCTTACCGAAAAGGTAGCGCACATTGGGTTTGATGACCGTGAGGGCTCCAAGCCCGTCCCACAGATTGTCAAGAGCAAAGAGCGCTTTCGCGCCTGCGCGCGTGCTCTGATATTCTAAGGTGACCCAACTTCGTCCTAACTCGATGGTATAAGGGAGAAAGTCGCGAATGAAACGCTCGGAGAAATGGAACATATGAGAGGTCGCCAAGATGGGCTGACCATCGGCATCGAACTGTGCTTCCGTTCCAAGCAAATAGCGATAGCCACCAAGGATGGCTTCAGCCTCAGGATCCCATACAATGAGTTGTTTATAGGGATTGGGCATCGTGTCAAATTCATCGAGATCCAGTGGTTTGCCTGTACCTCCACCCGCTGCACGAAAAGCAATTTCGCGCAGTCGGCCTATCTCGCGTAACACATTAGGAGCGTTCTGCCACGTGATGACATAAATCTCGTTATGGCTCTTGTTGGTGAAGCGCAGGCGCTTCTCCTCTGTCAACTCGCTCTTTAAGAGCTCTACGGGTACTGGGGCAATAATATCCATGAAAACTATCTGTATGACGAATTCTACAATTTATAAACCTCGCCTTGAACCCATTGTGCCCAATCATAAGATGAACGGCTGTTGTCGAAGGTTTGATAAGGGATGGGGTGGCCGAAACGAACAGTGTATTGGCGTCCTTGAGAGCGGTACATCTCATCTGGGAGCAGGAGCATGGCTAGATTGAACTTAATACCAAGGCGCTTACACCATGTGGCTACGCGATAGAAACGAGGTGAGTTTTCTCCAATAAAATGCACGGGAATAACGTCCCGTTGGCTTTGTACGCTCTTCTGTATAAAGGCCTTACCCCAAGGGAGATCATGAATCTGACCATTTATCTTGCGGGAACAGATGCCTGCAGGAAACATGATGATCTGATTGTCGCTGGAGAAGGCGTCATTCAGCTGACGAGGCAAATCGCGAGACTGGGCACCGAACTTATTAATGCCGACACATAGTGGTGCCAATCCCTTGAGGTTCATGAGTAGCTCGCGTACAAGATATTTGACATGCCCATCGTACTTACGTCCGATGATGGCGCCGAGTGTGACGCCGTCAATCGCGCCAAGAGGGTGGTTGGATACAAAGGTGTAGCGTCCTTCGTCGGGCAGATTCTCGAGTCCCTCCACGTGAAGCGTAACGCCAAGATGGTTGACAACGCCTTCGCAGAAAGGTACGCCGACAAGGCCTTTTGATAAATAACCGTTGATAAAATCCTCGTGGACAAGGCGCTGCAGCCAGCGAATAACAAAACCCGGTACACGATTCCCTGCACGCTCTCGGATAATGCGTTCAAGGTCTATGGTGTACTCGTTCTGGGTGGTCATGCCTACAAGCGTTGTTGGGGAAACGAAGTTCTAGAAAATGGTGAACTTGCGGTTGTTGATGAGATAAGTTCCTTTAGGAAGTCCGGTAATCCAGTTGGTTCCCTTACTCAATCGAACAGCGGTGTAGAATGTGCCGTTCTCAGTATAGACTGGAAGCAATTGATTATAACGACTTTGCACGCATATCTGACGGCCTTGCTGACGCATTGTGACAGGCAACGGACTACTCATCATACGGCCACGGACTTCTGTGTTGTTGGAAGGAGTCAGAGTAGGCTGATGGTTGAGAGAGTCTGTACGCTCTGATTGTGCGGCCACAGGCACTACAAAGGTGATGGCGGCGATGGCCATCATCAGCGTTGCGAATGTCTTGTAAAGCCTTTGCTTCATTTCTTTTTGTGTGTTTGTATAAGAACAAATACGGGGCAAAGGTAGGTATTTTCTATGTTATCTCCAAATTTTCGCGTAAAAATATGTATATTCGTCCCAAAATCGTATGTTAAGTTAAAGCGTAACTTTAAATGCTTAAAAGCATATAATTAAGGTATTTATGATTTTTTAGCAAATTATTTTGAAAAAAAGTATATTAAATAATGATAATCTTTGTAACTTTGCGCCATGAAATCAGATAACTATCACGTTCCTGTACTTCTCCATGAATCGATGGAGGGACTGAACATCAAGAGAGATGGCATTTATGTGGACGTGACGTTAGGCGGGGGTGGCCATAGTCGTGAGATAATGAGCTACTTAGGAGCCAATGGAAGGCTTTATAGCTTCGATCAGGACGCAGATGCAATCAATGAGTGCTTGTCTCATCGTGAACACATGCAAGATGAAAGTACAGCCAACTGGACGCTCATCCGTTCAAATTTCCGCTATCTGAAAAACTGGATGCGCTACTACGATGTAGAAGGTATTGATGGGCTGTTAGCAGATCTTGGGGTCTCTAGTCATCACTTTGATGTTGCAGAACGTGGTTTTAGTTTTCGTTCCGATGCTCCTTTGGACATGCGCATGAATCAGGAAGGCGGACGTAGTGCGGCTGATGTCGTAAATGGCTACAGTGCTGAGCAATTAGCATCCATTTTCCGCCTTTATGGCGAATTGAAGCAAGGATATCGTCTGGCAACGGCCATCGTGAAAGCACGTGGCACAGCGCCCATTATCACCACGCAACAGTTAGTGGACATTCTCACGCCTTTCATAGGTCGTGATCGCGAAAAAAAGGATCTCGCCAAAGCGTTTCAAGCGTTGCGCATAGAGGTGAACGGCGAAATGGATGCCTTGCGGGAGATGCTCTTAGCTGCCACCGAACTGCTGCGACCCGGAGGACGACTCGTGGTGATAGCCTACCACTCATTGGAAGACCGAATGGTCAAGAATCTCATGAGAGCCGGTAACATTGAGGGCGAAATCGAGCAAGACATATTTGGGAATACATCTGTCCCACTCAGAGTCATAGGAAAGCCCATTACGGCTAGTGATGATGAACTGACAGAAAATCCCAGAAGTCGCAGTGCTAGATTGCGAATTGGGGAAAAATCATAAAATGCGTAAAAAATATCTTGGAGATGATAGATTTAGGAGTAGAGACATCTCCATGTCATTATATAGTGAAGTAGAAATTGAGGTTGTGGTCCAGCCTATAGGTAAAAGTGAAATCGCATGAAGCCACAGAATGAAGATCCAAAGGACGACGTACGTCTGATTGTCACCAATCTGGAAGAAGCGCCAGAGGAGGAGATTATCCTTGATGATGACGAGGACGAAATCGTAGAGGAATCCATTATTGAAGACGATGACGTGCCAGTGGCAGTTACCGTTGACGAAGCCATACAGAGCAAACGCTCTGGGTGGCGATTGTTCTCGTCAGAGGACCTGCCGCAGCTAACGTTGCGCGAAATTCTTGGAGGTGACTACCTGTTGGGTAGCGTTTTACGTCGTAATATAGGCTTTATTCTGCTATTGGTCGCCCTCGGCATCCTTTATATCTCCAACCGTTATGCCGCCCAACAGGAAATCATCGAAGAGGAGAATCTGCGCAAGGAGTTGGTGGAGAAAAAGAATTATGCCCTCACACAATATGCGGAACTAACCATGCGAAGCCGACAAAGCAGTATCGAACGGCGCCTGCAGAGTTTTGGAGATAGTTTGCTCACATCAGCGACGGAGGCGCCATTCATTATTCGGGTGAAGCAAAAGAACTGAGGATAAAACAGAAGCGTAGAAAAAGGGCTTAGAGAAAATAAGGAGTCATGAAATTTGATAGAAAACATATTATTCCTCGTTACACGTTTGTCATTATCGTGCTAACTCTGATAGGTGCGGCTGTTATTGGTAGTGCTGCTTATCAGATGTTTTTCGAAAAAGACTATTGGGAGACGGTTCGTCAGCGCATGGCAACTCGCCAAAAGGACATTCCCGCCATACGTGGTAATATCTACTCTTCTGACGGACAACTGCTCGTCGGCTCCATGCCAATTTATACCCTCCGTGCAGACTTCGTGGTCAAAGACCCCAATGACAGTGTCGCTGAGCGAAAGTTGCAACATTGGCGCGATTCTGTGTTCATGGAGGAGTTGGATAGTCTCTGTATTGCTCTGAACAAGTTGTTCCCTGAAACGTCCCCTGCCGACTTCCGCAAGAAACTCCTTGACGGCAAGAAACGTGGACGTCGTAACTTACCCATCAAGCATAACGTTTCCTATATTAAGTACAAAGAATTTCTGGAGTTGCCGTTTGTGCGCTACGGACGAATCAAGACAGGCTTTTACGCAGAAGAGATACCTCAGCGACAAAAGCCTTATGGAAATATGGCAACTCGCACACTTGGTTCTCTGGTACCTGCTTGCGACTCTGCCATGAACGGTTTGGAGTTGGCCTATGACAGCGTGCTGCGTGGTGTCAACGGCAAGAAGCATCGCGAAAAAGTACGTCGTCTGTGGATGGACCGTACCGATGTGGAGCCCATCAACGGACTGGATATCATCTCAACCATCGATGTCGGTATGCAGGATGCCGCGGAAAAGATACTGGTGCGCAAATTACACGAGGTTAATGGTGAGGTTGGCGTTGTGGTGCTCATGGAAGTTGCTACAGGCGACGTAAAGGCTATTGTAAATATGACTCGTTTGGGTACGCCAGGTAATTACTACTATGCCGAGGTGAAAAACAACGCAATCACCGATCTGTGGGAGCCTGGTTCTACCTTCAAGACGGCCTCAATGATGGTGGCGTTGGAGGATGGTGTAGTAACACGTGCAGATAGCGTGCAGGTTGGAAATGGTGTCTATATGATGCATGGCCGTCCAATGAAAGATCACAACTGGCGCAAGGGTGGCTATGGTCGTCGGATCTCGGTGGACGAGTGCCTGATGTTCTCATCTAACGTAGGTGTGAGCCGCATCATAGATGAACATTACTTCCAGCATCCCGAGAAATACGTTGATGGTCTGTACCGCGAGGGCGTGGGTGTGCCTTTTACCCTACCTTTTAAGGGTCAGGGATTCCCGAAAGTGCGTCGTCCAAAACCAGACGGAAGCAATTGGAGTAAGACGGCATTAGCATGGATGAGCATCGGCTATGAAACCCAAATTCCGCCCATCTACACGGTAACTTTCTACAACGCGATTGCCAACGGCGGTCGTATGGTTAAGCCCCGCTTCGTTCGTTCCATTCGAAAAGATGGCATTACATTAAAAGATTTTCCCGTAGAAGTGGTCAAAGAACATATTTGTTCAAATCGCACACTCGAAGATGTGCATGATATCTTGGAGCGCGTCGTCAACGACCCCACGGGTCTGGGTAAAAAAGCTGGATGTAAGCAGTTCAAGGTCTGTGGAAAGACGGGTACAGCGCAGGTCGCTGATGAACACGGCAGCTATCATGGCTCGCCCGCTCGCTATATGGTCAGCTTCTGTGGATTCTATCCTAGTGAGAAACCTCAATATTCCTGCATTGTCTGTATTAAAAAGAGCGGTCTTCCCGCTTCGGGCGGTGGTCAATGCGGACCTGTCTTCAGCGAATTGGCACAGTTCGTGATGGCCAAGGGCGTGTTCCGCGAGACACAGGAGGCTGCTGATAGCACCTCCATCTTCGAGGCACCAGCACCCGTAGTGATACCAGTGTCAGAGGACGGACTGATACCAGATGTAACTGGACTTGGCATACGCGATGCCGTAAGCATTCTGGAGCCACTTGGGCTAAAAGTAAAGGTACATGGACAAGGACGTGTCGTCAAACAATCCATTCCGACTGGCGAGAAAGCCATAAAAGGACAGAACATCACATTGGAACTTAAGAACTAATCAATCGAAGAAATATGAAACTATCAGATTTCCTTTCCCCTATTCAGCCGCTACAAATAGTCGGCTCTACGGACATCGATATTACAGATATCGCCATCGACTCCCGTCAGGTGAAGCCTGGTACGCTTTTCATTGCAGTGCCTGGCACGCAAGTTGATGGACACCAGTTTATCCCCAAGGCTTTGGAGCAAGGTGCTGCCGCCATCGTGTTGAGTAACCCGGAATGTATGACGAAGAGCGATGTTACCGTCATCCTGGTAGCTGACAGCGAGGCTGTTGTTGGTCCTTTAGCACACCATTTCTTTGGAAATCCCACAGAAAAGCTTGATTTAATCGGAGTCACAGGGACTAACGGAAAAACGACTATCGCCACGCTACTCTTCAAAATGTTCCGTATCTTCGGCTATAAATGCGGCCTGTGTTCCACTGTTTGTAATTACATCGATGATGAGGCTATACCGACAGACCATACGACTCCAGATCCTATCACACTGAATCGTCTGCTTGGACGTATGGCTGACGAGGGATGCCGCTACGCTTTCATGGAGGTCAGCTCTCACAGTGTCGCTCAACGTCGCATAGCCGGTTTGCGCTTTAAAGGTGGGTTATTCACGAATCTCACACGCGACCATCTAGATTACCATAAGACGGTAGAAGCCTATCGTGATGCTAAGAAAGCATTCTTCGATCAGCTACCAAAAGATGCCTTTGTTGTTACCAACGCCGATGACAAAAACGGTTTGTTCATGACGCAGAATACAGCAGCAATGGTAAAGACATACTCTTTACGAGCTATGGCAGACTATCATGCTCGCATCCTTGAGGAGGGCTTCGATGGTATGAATCTGAATATCAATGGCCAAGAAGTTTTTGTCCAATTCATCGGACGTTTCAATGTATCAAACCTGCTCGCTGTCTATGGCGCGGCAATCT